>Ga0207933_1000223_pt1 | contig 59502 bp, 65 predicted proteins | sample NGESurdeep092012_4_FD_184488 | JGI IMG/M metagenome (GOLD analysis project Ga0207933, IMG submission 184488) | Arctic peat soil microbial communities from Barrow, Alaska - NGEE Surface sample F53-3 deep-092012 (SPAdes) | ecosystem: Environmental > Terrestrial > Soil > Wetlands > Peat ...
TTTAAGTATCTCTTTATTTGAAAGAATGCCCATAAATCAACTGTTTCAGGAGACTCAATTACAATATTTCAAAGAACAAAATGATAACCAATTGACACTGTTTGATTTATAACGCAACGCTACTGATGTGAATACTTAATTAAAAAAATATCACTAATTATTTAAACTTCATTTTATAGACAAGAATTATTGCTGCAAACACCAGTGTGACAGCATTAGCGGCTACTATGGGAATATTAACCGAAAACAATCCGAATAGTAACCAGAGAAAAGTACCAAAAGTAAAAAGCCCATACATCGGTAGCGATATTCCGGTAGTATTTTTAGTTTGAATCGTTTTGATGGCTTGTGGCAAAAATGAAATAGTAGTGCAGAAAGCGGCAATTAAACCTAAGGCAGTAATCAACATAATTGTTATCTTTCGCGCAAGATAAAACAGAAAATAAAAGCAGGGTTACTCTTTGTGTTAAAACCTGCCGGGACAAATAATTCATTTCATTTCAAAAATATTTTATTATGGGATTATCCATCCATTATTCAGGCTACATTCGCGACAAAAAATTAATATATCCGCTGATAGAAGAAGTAAAAGATATTTGCGAAACGCTTGACTGGGCACCGCAAACTATTGACAACGATGAAATAAAAGGAATAGGATTTGCTCCTAAAGGAAGCGAACCGGTTTTCCTGACTTTTAATTCAGATGGACGCACACTTTCGCCCATCAACATTATAGTAAAAGATATTTACGATGGCGTGCATTTAGACAAAGATTTGATCTTTACTTCGAGTACCAAAACCCAGTATGCCGGCCCCGCTGCGCATATAGCGATCATCAAATTGCTAAGACATATTTCGACAAAATACCTGAGAAATTTCACTCTTATTGATGAAGGAAATTATTGGGAAACCGGCGATGAAAAGATATTATTGGATCAGTTTAAAAATTACAATGCAGCCATCGATATTTTTTGTGAAGCATTAGAATATTTGCCGGCTCATCACGGAGAAACACCAGAATCTCTTGGTGATCGAATAGGAAGGCTTTTGAGAGAAAATTTGGAGGAAAGAATTGATACCACCTCCAGTTCTACCCAACTACAAAAAAAATGAGGAACTCCTGCAGAAAAAATTTTAAAAAAATACCGATACTCCGAAATTACCCGTAAATGCATTTATGGTTTGGGTCTGTAATTTCTCAATTTTATCTTTCAGTTTATTATGTGAATATTGTAATCCCAGATCAAAAGAAACTGATTGATTAATAAAATAAGAAACTCCTACAGATCCATTAAAAGATGGGCCGCCAAAGGAATTTACTAAATTATTATTATCTAAAACTCTTGAGTCTCTTTCTCTCATAATCATATATCCGGCACCCACGGTTACAGAAGGTTTTAGTTTTCCTTCCAAAGGGAAAAAATAACTCACCTGGGGCACAATAGCGAGGGTAGTAGTAATATTTTCATTTCCTTGCAGATAAGCGCTCTGCACAATTTTGGTATACGAATAGGAATACGCGCCTGAAAGCCCTACCATAAAATTATCTGCGATAAAATAACCGGCGTCCAGCCTGAATCCGTATTGATTGCTTTTCGCTCTTCCGGTTTCTATACTATCCGTTGCGCCTATTGTATTTGAAAGCAGGAAACTTAAATCTGTTTTCCCTGATAAAGCAAAATTTTCTTTTTTCATTTGTGCAAAACTATCTGTACAAAAAAACAGGAAAGGGAAAAGTAAACCTGTGGTGTAATTTTTCATTTTTGTCATAATAAGTTAGCGTTATGTCGAACTCCAAATATATAAAGAAATCACTTCGTTGCCAATTCTACAGTGAACGAACAAATAATGTGGATTCTTAATCAAACGTAATAAAGCGAATCATCATCAAAATTATTATCAGTCTGTTTCAAATCCATATTTTTTATAAATATCTTTCGCGATTTTACTCACCAGGAATTTCATAAAATCATTTGCAGCTTGCGGATGTGGCGCATTTTTAAGGCGGCCGGCTACATACTGCGCTTCAATATTTTCACTTTCAGGAATTTCAATTGTTTCTACAGGATGTCTAATCATCTTCTGGTAATAACCTTCTGAAAACCAAACCGGCGCTGCGTCAGATTGATCATACAAAATTCTCATCGGGCTCTGACGGTGATGTATATGGGTCAAAAAAGTAGAACTATCTTTTACTTTATTAATCATGATCATGTTTTTTAAATTTTCTCCACCTGCTTTTATGTATGCTTCTTCAATGCGCCTGCCAATACCTTCCCATTCAGGATTAGGCATGCTTACACGAACATCATTCCGCGCCAGATCTTTTAACCCATTGATATTTTTGGGATTACCTTTTTGTACCATTATGGTCAACTTATTTTTCGCATACACCTCAGTGTTAGTAAACCATTCCGGCGTTTGCGCTATCCGGCTTTTTCCCGCAGTATATACATCCGGTTTTAATATTATACGCATATTACCTATCACAAGACTCCCTACTTTTATTTGCGTAGCTAATATTCCCGGAGGAAGAGTTTCTGCAAAAACACGTTTGTATTGTGGATACTCTTTTTTAAAAGTAGCTATCAAATCATCTATACACATAAACTGATTGCCTGCAAAAAACACTACTAATTGGGGATCTATAATATCCCCGAACAAATCAGGGACATTATCAATACCTGGCACAGTAAAATTCAATTTACTTTCCGGAGGCGTATTCCAGGGCGGATCAAAACGATGATCCTGTGCATATACTTGCGCAGATATCATGATAAAAAAAAGGATGAAAATTTGATTCTTTATTAATTTCATTTTAAAAAAATTATATCAAAAAGAAAAAATTAAGGATGTACTACCGCCCATCCCTGTGATTGACGAATAATGATTTCACCGTTGCCGCTTGGTACATAAGAAATAAACGGGAACAAACTATTTTTATCAATATGCCTTTCCCTGACTGTGTTTTCACATTCAGCAAGTAATACCCCTTTTGCCTGCAATGCTTTCAATGTCTCTTCAAAAGTTCCACTTTTTTCATATACGGCTACTCCATCTCCGAATGCTATTAATTCCACCTCCAGTTTACCCTTCAGGCGCGGGTCTTCCAGCGCATTATTTATATTTCTCAACGTCCCTGTTATGGTTTTGGGATCGTTTGAATCCAGCATATACAGCGCTTTATAATGCTTCAAAGTTGCCTTAGCACCGGTAAATGGTTGTTGTACAGATTGGCCTTGCACGCCTTGTGCAAGGAAAATTGTAGTAAGTGCTACTAAAATTAAAGATGCTTTTTTCATTTTTACTTATTTATTTTTTTAATAATTATGAGCGTTTTAAAATTGATATTTTATCTAAAAGATTTTAAATCCATTTTATCATTTATTTTTATCAGCTACTTTATTTTTTGCCAATAGAATAGGTTTGTACGGGCCATATTTATGTTCTTTTTCGCTAAAATTATCTGCATAAGGGCCGAAAGGGGAATCAAAAGGTTTATCACTTAACTCTGGAAAATCTTTAGATTGATCTTTGTGAGAGCGTGATTGTGAATTCACAAAAGCGGCTACATCCCACGCCTGTTCATCAGTTAAAAATGGATGTTTATAATTGGTGCCAAAAGGCATATTATCTTTTACAAAACCTGCAAAGTTAGCCAAACGGTAAAGCCCTGCATCATCATTATAACTGTGTTTCCCCCACAAGGGAGGAAAAATATATTCAGTTGCCTGTTCATTTAATTGGCCCTGGCCATCCTTGCCATGGCAAACCTGGCAAGTTACATACACCACTTTACCTTTTATGGGATCAGCCGCACGGCTCAGATAAGGTAACTTAACCACACTTGCATTTACAGGTGTAACGCCCTTTGGAACTTTATTCCCAATCCATTTTAAATAAGCTATCATTGCTTTCATTTCTTTGCTGGCAGTATCCAGCGATTGACCATTAAGACTGCGGCTAAAACAGGAATTAATTCTTTGGGTAATGGAAACCCACGACTCAGATCGTTTTTTAAATTGCGGATAGCTAGAAGCCACTGCTGAAAAATTATAGCCATACGGTTTAGTACCAGCTTCATTATGGCAGTTCTGGCAATTCATCCCATTCGACATGGTTGCCACTTTTTCTTTTGGCCCCAAATAGACTGAAGTGTGAGCAATCAACTCTTTTCCATACCTGATTTCATTTCCCGGTTCTCCCGCAGGGATAGTTGATTCATCTGGGGCCTTCCAATCCGCGTTAGGCTGATTGAGTTGAATGTTTTGTTTTTCTTCTGTTTTGACAATTTTATTATCATTGCTCTTATTTGAATTCTTATTGAACAGATACACAGATAACCCAATCGCCACTATTAATAAAAATAGGGTTAAGAGTAATCGTGATATTTTTTTTGTTGTTGATTTATTATTTTTCTTCATGATCGCTGAATCCACTTTTTGTTCGTTTGCAAAGTTTCGGTATTTTGTTCAAAAGTATCATCACTATAAATAATGAAGCATAACCTGAAGTAATGATATTCAGATCAGGGTTTTAAAAAAGTCCATTTTTAAAATTAAAATTTTATTCTCTCATCAAATGTTTGTCAAATCCAAGCGCAACAAGCTTTTCATAAGCCTCCCAAATATCAGCAGGTATTTCCTGGTAAATTTGAAACCCTTTTTCAGGATACAATTTTATACGTTGTAAATCGCCCACCATAATATTGATTACTTTTTCCATAGGAATTTCAAGTGTCGGATATTCTTCAAAAGAAATTTGTGGAGAGGTAACAATTAGTTTTTTATCAGGCCAGTGCTTTTTAAAAGTAGCATACGACCTGCACTCCATATAGTGCTTTTGCACTACGATAAAACTTTTCAGATCCAGGTTTTTTTCTTCCAATAATTTTTGGGTAAATAAAATATTTTCACCTGTATTGGTTGATTTATTTTCAATTAAAATCGCATTTTCAGGCACACCTTTTTTAATGGCAATTGCAGCAAATTTATCGGCTTCTTTTTCGGTCCACATTTCTTTTGTAAAATTTCCTAAACCGCCCGACATGATCAGCAATGGCGCCCAATCTTGTAAATATAATTCCGCCGCTCTTTCCGCAACTCGCAGATCATGACTGCCTAGAGCGAGAATGCAATCGGATTTTGCGAGCGAATGATTTACATGGTGGTAATTCCAGAGCTGCAGAGCAAGTGAAAGGATTTCGGGTGTGAACATAATAATAAAGAATCTTGAATATTGGTTTGTTTACTGCCTTTTGAATTTCTTCATTATTCAAAAGGCAAAAAAATAATTTTAAAATAATTTTTGAAGAAAGTCATTTTGAAGAATTATTGAATATTTTTTCTGCTTCCATTTTATCAATTCCTAATTGTACAATTAATTCTTCAAGATTACTAAATTTTAGTTCGGGGCGCATGTATTGTTTTAGGTAAACACGAACATTTCGCCCGTAAATATCTTTATCAAAATCAAAAATATTTACTTCAGTCATTTTTTTATTATCACCAATGGTTGGCCTGAAACCTATACTCATCATGCCCTGGTGATTTGATTCCGCAATAAAATCAGAATCGGGGTTTTGGGATTCTTTCTTTATACTTACATTTATTGCATAAATACCGTCAGCGGGAATCAATTTGTTTGTATCATTAATTTCGAGATTCGCAGTAGGATAGCCAAGTGTGCGACCTAATTTATTTCCATCAATTACTTTGCCTTCAAAAAAATAATCATACCCTAAAAATTCATTTGCCGTGCTGGTATCGCATTCGCTCAATGCATGACGGATTTTTGTAGAACTAATGATTACATGATGCAACACCTGCTCCGGAATTTCTTTTACATGATAATTATATTCTTCCTGGTATTTTTCCAGTAATTTATAATCTCCCTCCCTGTTTTTTCCAAAGCGATGATCATAGCCTATGATGATGGTATTGGGATGAAATTTTGAAACTAAAAAATCAGCGATGTATTCTTTTGCAGACTGATTAGAAAATTCCAGCGTAAACGGAACAATTACCAAATGATCAATTTCCTGTTTGCCCAACAACTCAATTTTCTCAGAAAGAGTATTTAGTAATTTTATCGGTGGCTGTTTTTTTTGCTGATTCAGTACTATTCGCGGATGAGGATGAAATGTGATGATCACCGATTCACCATTTTTTTGTTTTGCTTCTTTCTTTAGCTGATGTATTATCTGAAGATGCCCGGAATGAACGCCATCAAATGTGCCGATAGTAACGACAGCATTTTTAAAAGGAGGTAAATTACTTATTTCACTGTGAACCTGCATAGATTTTGCGAAATTAAATTATTTATGTGTTGTTATTTTCAATTGAGGATAAGATGCAGAGATGTTTTAATTTCGCCTCCAACAAAATTGAAACATGTCTTTATATTCCAAACGTGGAGTTTCCGCACAAAAAGAAGAAGTACATGCGGCGGTAAAAAATCTTGACCAGGGAATTTTTCCAAACGCTTTTTGTAAAGTTTATCCTGATTATCTTGGGGGCAATGATGATTTTATAAATGTAATGCATGCTGATGGCGCCGGCACCAAAAGTATTTTGGCTTACTTATATTGGAAAGAGACCGGCGACCTGTCTGTGTGGAAGGGAATTGCGCAGGATGCTGTGGTAATGAACCTTGACGATCTTTTATGTGTAGGAATTTATAACAATATTATTTTTAATTCTACCATTGACAGAAATAAAAATCTAATTCCCGGCGAAGTGTTGGAACAAATAATCAATGGCACCCAGGAATTTTTTGACCTGATGAAATCATTCGGAGTTCAAATAAATTATCTCGGCGGAGAAACGGCAGATGTAGGCGATGTGGTAAGAACGATTGCGGTAAACGGCACCATGACTGCAAGGTGGCCGAAATCAAAAATTATTTCTAACGAAAAAATAAAACCGGGAAACGTAATTGTAGGGCTCGCTTCGTTTGGAAAATCTACTTATGAAAAAAATTATAACAGCGGAATAGGTAGTAATGGATTGACTTCTGCCCGCCATGATATTCTCAATAAATATTATGCAGAAAATTACAAAGAAAGCTATGATAATTCTTTAGCAGATGATGTTGTATATATTGGAAAATATAGGATCAGCGATGATCCGGGTTTACTTTCTCCCACAAGAACTTTTGCTCCTTTGATTAAAAATCTTTTAGAAAATGATTTTGATAAAATTTACGGATTGATCCATTGCAGCGGCGGTGGACAAACAAAATGCCTGAAATATATTCCTGAAAATGTTCGTGTAATTAAAGATAATTTATTTGAACCTCCTGAGATTTTTAAAAAAATACAGGAAGAAAGCAAAACCGATGACAGAGAAATGTACCAGGTTTTTAACATGGGCTGCCGGATGGAAATATATACAGATGCCGACTTTGCTGAAAACATAATCCAACAGGCAGGATCCTTTAATATTCAGGCACAAATTATCGGAAAAGTAGAAGCGAATAATAAAAAGGAATTAATCATTGTTAGAAATGGAAGCGAAATGGTTTTTTAAAAAAATACAATAGGGAATCTGCTTTGCATAAAATGATTTGTTTTTATTTTTAAAATTTTGAGCAAAATAAAAATCCTCATTAAAAGTTCGTTTACTAACCAATATCACTTTATAAATAATCTGTGGAGAATAGAGAACTTAAAAAAAATACAAATCCTTTTTTTAGAAATGAAGCAATTCTCCAAACAAGTTTGTATTTAAAAGTATAGCCAATTACAATATGTTTTTGAAAGCAGAAAAATGATTTAAACTATATTTGCAAAACTTTTTTTAGAAGGATACGAGTAGCAGGAAAAATAATAATGAATCATAGTTTTGTGTTCTTTTGTAATTAGAAAATGGCCCCGTAGCTCAGTGGATAGAGCAACAGCCTTCTAAGCTGTGGGTCGCACGTTCGAGTCGTGCCGGGGTCACCAGATAAAAGGCTTACTGCTATTGAGTTTAATGGTTTTATATTTTCAAAAGATAAAATGTAAATAATCAAAAGTTACCAAAAAAGTTACCAATATGCAGCATCTTCCAAACAATTGTAGGGCCGGCAAGATTAGCGTTTACCCTAAAAATTGGAAAACTGTGAGCGCTAATAAAAACCTCATTTGGCGAATTTGGTACCGGTTCTATGATGATAATCTTAAAAAGATTAGGAAAGTTGTCATCAAAGGAATGAATAGTATAGATGATCTGATAATAAAGAATATCCTGACGTGGAAATGCCCTGGAAAAAGGTTCTTTCTGTTTGCAAGATTTTATGCAGAATAATTAAGAGTTGAAAAACAAAAAATTTCAAAATATAAAAAATCAAAAGATTATGGGATTATTTGACAAATTAAAAACTAATATACAATCAGAGCAATCGGACCAGAAATTTATTTGTCTAAATGAACAAAGCGCGTGGCTTGGAATACTTATAGCAGCAGCAAATGTTAATCATGAAATTAGTCCAATAGAAACTGAAAAATTAGGTAGAATATGGGTTTTTAAAACATTCTTCAATGGGCATGAAATGATTTTTTATTACCGGCCAATTTTTATTTATTGCAATACTTATGGCAGTAAAATGTTAGTTGATTCTTGTGCACCACTTATTAGCGAAGAAAATAAAGGATGTGTCTTATGCACAGTTATTGATCTTATCAGCAGCGATGGTATTATAGATGCAGATGAACGTGAAATATTTGAATATATCGCAAACTCATTAAAAGTGCCTGAAGAGACTTCGTTAAAAATTATCGAAGTCTTTGAAATGTATAATAAATGGAATAAAAGAATAACGTTTTGAAATGAGAAAAATATTATTAATTGTTTTACTCTTCCCGGTTTTCTGTAAATGTCAGTCATTTACTCTTACCCCATATGGACTGCGAGATTCTGCCGATACGTCAAAGGGGTATATAATTATTGATCTACCCAATAAGAGTGCTAAGCAAATTTATGATGCGACAATAAATTATATTAATGAAACTTATGAAAATCCTGGTTTTGTTATTAAAGGGAAAATTGATAGTGAATATGTCCGTTTTGATGGATATAAAGATGATATATCAAGTGCTATTCTTAGGGCTCCTTTGGGTAAGGCAAAATTAAATATTGAATCTGATTATAGCATTGAGATACGAATGAAAGAGAACAAAATAAAATATCAGGTGATTAGCAATCATATGAAAATGGAAAGTGCTAATGTTTGGACTAATGGAGTAAACACCTCTTATGGAGATTTGCATATTGTTCAACAGGGAAGTAATTGGCGTGGTTGGGATAAAATATTTATTTATGATAAAAAGTTAAAGCTTAAAGACGAAGATTTAAAATCAGATATCGAAAAATATTTTAATGACCAGGTTACAGCTTTAGTGAAATATATAAGTAATAATGATAAATGGTAATTGAAGTTTATGAAAGTAATTGCAGGTTACACAATTTCGTCACCTTATTATGAGGGCTATGTTTTTGTAAACACATTGAAAGTGTTGAATTATAAAAATAAAAAAAGGACAAAATGAAAAGAATAATTCTACTATTTCTATTTATACTGCCTGAGTTGAGCATGTGCCAAAATCTAAAATATACAGAAGTTGTAAAGATAGATAGCATGACTAAAGATCTTCTTTATTCAAACGCTAAAGAATGGTTTGTTCATGCTTTTAACTCTGCAAATAATGTTATTCAATATGATTCAAAAGAAGAAGGTAAAATAATAGGAAAGGGGGATTTCATTTTTTATGGTAAGGCTTTTAGCTCCGGGACAAATTCCACTGGTCCCGTAAATTTTACTGTGACCATTGAAGTGGAAGATAATAAATATAGATATGAAATAACTGATTTTTATCATAGCGAGTTTGGATTTGTACCTCAAAATGAACCTAAAGGCATTATGAAAATTGCTAACCGGGATCTCTGGAAAGATTGTAACAAAGAAGCTATTGATATGATTGCCGATTTGAAAAAAAGAATGATTAAACCCAAAAGTAATTTTTAGTTATGAAAAATTAAAACATTATTAATCAAAATAAAATATGCCAATCGGATATGTTAGTGATAGGCGCATGCTTGAGTTAATTGAATTGTTGAAAACTGAAAACAAAATTCGTTTCACCCAGGAATTTTGTGATGCTATCGGATTTAAAAAGCAGAATATAAGAAACGTGAAAATGGGTGCACAACATTTCACGCCAGAGCACATAAGAAAGGCATGCAAAGCTTTCAAGCGCAATGCTAATTGGATATTTGATCTGGAAAGAGAGCCGGTCCGTGATAAAATCTCCATAATGCCGTTACCAAAAAAGTTACCAAAATCTTTGGAAAATAGTCATTTTTCTGAAAGTTGCTAAATTAAAAACCCTTACTGGTATTGCGTTTGCATAAATGCATAAAGGAATGAATCAGCCTTTTAAGCTGCGGGTCACACGTTCGAGTCGTGTCGGGGTCACAACGGGTAAATAGCAACTAAACGGATTTCAGTTATTTTATTTAATAGCTTAAAATGATTGAATGTTCAATATCATTAAAAAACTATCCTATTTTTTTAGAACCAATTGTGCACGCAATTCTCCACCAGGATAGGTATTACTATGGACATTTACATAATAAGAGCCAGCCATTAAATCTGCCTCCTGCTCTGCAGATAAGGGTTGGGAAGTAAAATTAAATTGCTGATCAGTACTACCTGACGGAAGGTTTGTAAAAGGGATAACTACCGGACCGCTTACTCCTACAGCGCCTTGGTGGATATGTCCCATGATGGTAGTATCACCCGGGTTGCCAAGACTCCACTTTAAATTAAGTGTAATTACCTTGGTTTTTGTATTATAATTACCTTCTACTGTACCAGATCCTTTTGTTGTAACAGGAGGAGCCTCGTTAGATCCTAAAAGCTGCGCCGTTTCAAATGCTTGCGTATCACTACTTTTGCAGGAAGTGAAAATCACTGCTGCGCATACAAAAGTTATAAAAAATAATTTGTACGAGTTGATACCCTTAATTGTATTCATAATAGAAAATTTAAAAATAATAAAATAATATTTCTAACGCAATGCTGAATTTGTTATAGTCCAAAAGTATTAAAAATCTTGCAGAATCAGACCAGATGTTTGAATCCAGTTAAAGATTTTCTCAATTTTCACAATCAAGGAAATACACTTGATTCATCCTAACAATCTTATATTGCATTTAAAATATTCCGAAAGTAAACTATGGATGTAAAAATAGATGAAAGCTGGAAAGAAGTTTTAAAGGATGAGTTCGATAAAATATATTTTCAGCACATCATTTCTTTTCTGAAAGCAGAAAAAGCAACGAGGAAAATTATTTATCCTCCGGGATCTTTAATTTTTAATGCTTTTCAGCAAACGCCATTCTCTAAGGTAAAAGTGGTTATTCTCGGCCAGGACCCCTATCACAACAAAGGACAGGCACATGGTTTAAGCTTTTCGGTTCCAATGGGAGTTCCCCCGCCACCTTCGCTGGTAAATATTTTCAAAGAATTGAAAAGTGACCTGGGAATCGAATTATCAGAAAACGGGAATCTTGAAAAATGGGCTCAACAGGGAGTTCTACTACTAAATGCGTCCTTAACTGTGCGACAAAATGAACCTGGCAGCCATTCTAAGATAGGTTGGCTGCAATTTACTGATCAGGTAATTAGAAAAATATCAGAAGAAAAGGAAGGTGTCATTTTTTTACTTTGGGGTAAATTTGCCCAGGAAAAACAGTCGCTCATAGATGAAACAAAACATTATGTTTTAAAAGCAGCTCATCCTTCGCCCTTCAGTGCTGCAAATGGTTTTTTTGGCTGTAAACATTTTTCCAAAACAAACGAATTATTAATGAAGCAACAAAAAAGTCCCATTGATTGGAAACTTTAATTGGCATAAAAAAATAAGATTTGAAAAATTTTCTTGCAAAAATACTTGCCGCCTGGGCGCTCCTTATTTTTATCATTACTTTACTCCCAATAGCATTATCAATGTGGATAATAGGAATAAAGCCTGAGCCTTCCCGCACACAAATTTTTAGAAGGATTTCCAAAGTCTGGATGAAAATGTTTTTCTTTCTGACGGGTTGTAGTTTAAAAGTAATTGGTAAAAAGAATTTTAAACCGGGAGAAAAATATATAGTGACCTGCAATCATAATTCATTAATGGACGTTCCGGTTTCAACTCCTTTTATACCCGGCGCCAATAAAACAATTGCGAAAGCAGAAATGGCAAAAATTCCGTTGTTTGGATTAATTTACAAAAGAGGTTCCATACTTGTTGACAGAAATGATAAAAACAGCAGGAGAGATAGTTTTAGAAAAATGAAAAATGTTTTAAACCTGGGAATGCATGTTTGTATTTACCCTGAAGGTACACGCAACATAACCCAACTTCCCTTAAAAGAATTTCATGATGGAGCTTTTAGATTAGCAATCGAGACCGGAGTTCCTATTATTCCAGCTTTAATTTTTAATACCAAAAAAATACTTCCTCCAGGAAAATCATTTTATTTCCTTCCGGCAAAAATGGAAATTCATTTTCTTACTCCTGTGTATATAACACCGGAAGATAATTATGAATTATTGAAAATAAAAATACACGATTTGATGAGTAATTATTATACAGCACACAAAAAGTAAGCTGCTATAATTGATCTCTTTTAGATCAAATAAATGAAAATCTAGGACAAATTTATTTTGGAAAAATCCAGACCAGAGGAAGAATGGGATCTACTCGATCATTTTATTTCGCATCCCATACATAATCAGGCCACCAATGGTTTTGGCGCCTACTTTATTTTTCATATTCTGACGAATGGTTTCTATGGTCCGCGGACTTAAAAAAATAATTTTAGAAATTTCTTCGGTAGTTTTATCCTCTCCAAGTAATTGCAAAATTTTCAGTTCTTTTTCATTAAATCTTACCGGAACATGGTTTCCATAATGCCTGTTAACATTCTTTTTCTGCAATAATTTCCCCATTACCGCTTTATTCACTAACTGGTTGAAATAAAAATCTTCATTCATACAGGTAAGGATAGCCTCGTAAATTTCATCCGGGTCTGTAGTTTTGGTAAGATAAGCATTAGCGCCCATTTCCATCATTTTACTGATCATTTGCTGATCGTCATACATAGATAGAACAATAATTTTAAGATCTTCGTATTCTTTACGAAGCATTTCTATTGCATTGATACCATCAATTTCGGGCATCCTGATATCCATCAATAATAAATCCGGGCGTTTAATCGTCATTTTATGCAAAAGATCCTTTCCATCTTCTGCTTCCCAAATCATTTTTAAATCGTCTTTAGGAGCGAGGGCCATTTTTATTCCGTCTCTGAAAATCTTGTGGTCATCTGCAATAGCAATTTTGATAATGGTAGATAGTGACATTGAATTTAATCTTAGGATAGTGTAAATATATGAACTATAACGAATACTCTGTTGGTATATTACTTAATTTTTAAATTTTTTACCTAAAATAATTCAATTTTTCAGGAATAAATACTTAAGTAAATTTGCTATTCTCCAATTCGTATTTTTACTATAGTCTTTTGCGCTTTTGCTTAAAAATGGGTAATAATGCGGCAGGTAAAAAAAGAGTAAAGATGCTAATTAAAATAAAAGTTTCATATTTACATTTAACTAATTAATTTGATATGAATACCTCATTTTAATTCTGACCATAATTGGTAATTTAAGTAGCATAAAAATCTCAAAACATATCAAATCATTGCAGTGTTAAGCATTATAGGCATTAACCGATATAAAATAACTTTTTATATTTCCCGCTTTTAAATCCAAAATCCAGGCAGTTACTTCGACTGGTTTTTTTTATTCCTTACCTGAATATTAGTATATTTACGATCGTAATAAAACTATTTGTCTTAATAGTAATTTTACTATATTTGTGTCGTACATTTACCCATAATTTGTACGTTTTTATACGTACTTTTTATTTTTAAATTCTTTACTGCATTGGGTTTTAACAAAAAAAACAATGATTAAATTAAAAAAAACCTGTTGGCTGTAAAATTTGTTTTATGGAAGTTAGATGTCTGATTACTGAAATAACCAGCTTTTTAAACCAAAAAAATCACAATTATGACACAAAATGCACAAGAAACCAAAAGTCTTGCCGAAGTAGGCGAAGACATCGGATTAGCTGAAGGTACTAAATTGGTACAAAACTTCAGAGAAGCTAACCCAAATGCTACCCCGGGTTATTACATTGGCCGTAACATTATTGAGCAAATCCTTAGCCAGCCAGGATGTGTAGGAATCAATTTCCGCAAATGCCTTTCAGAAAATAATGAAGAGCATTTAGTTTACACAGGTGTGGATACTGAAGGTAAAGATCTTCTTCAATATTCTGTAGTTACTACTGCTGGCGATATTGAAAAATATGATGGTATAGTAGCAGATATGATAATAATAAATTGGGGGCTTATTGGAGATGGAAGTGGTGGAAATGGTGGACAGAAAGGCTCATAAAAATTGTGTATTTCCTTAAATACACACTAAAACTTAAATTATGTAGTTATATTTGAGTAAAATTTTAACTGCAATTTTAAGAATATTACTATATACAGGTATTTTTTGTACCGCACTACCCTTAGTGTTTTTTCTATTATTTAAAATAAATAATAGGCAAAAAGCGCTAAAGGTAATTTTTTTTTATATCCTTTATTGTGTAATAAATGAAGGATTGAGCTTTTATTTACAATCCATTAATAGTGAAAATTTCGTGTATCTGCTTTACACTTTTACTATTGTTGAATATTCATTTTTTTGTTATTTTATTTACATCATACTTCCAATAACTTTTATCAAAAAAATAGTTCCATTTGTATGGATTGCATTTATTATACTTGCCCTCATAGATATTATCTATATATCAAAAGAAAAGGATTTCAATTCATTTGCAACTGGAATTGAATCTATCATTGTTTTATTGCTTTGTAGTTATTATTTATTCACACAAATTAAAGGTTCAAATTCATTATTAATCTATTCTACTTTCAATTTTTGGGTGGTAATTGCCTTTTTTATCTTTTTTTCAGGCACATTTTTTTTATATTTATTAACCAATAAAATGTATAGAAGTGCTTCTTTTCAAACATTATATTTCGTCATTAATATCTCTTTCAATATCCTAAAAAATATTTTGCTGTGTGTAGCCATGACAATGAAATTAAATGATTCAGTAAGCCAACAAAAAACAATAATTCCTGAATTAGATGATGACATTTTTACTCAACCAAAAAAATAATTAATATAATTAAATGTTTTTTTTACAGCTAAAAACTACTTTAGGCATTTCAAGTATATTGGTAGGTACGCTCGGGATGTTGGTGATGGCAATCACACTGGTGTCGGTTATTGTTTTTCATCAGCGGAGGGTACTCAGGTTTAATAAAAAAATACAACGGATGGAAGAAGAACGCCAGCAAATGTTATTGCGTGCATCTATCAAATTCCAGGAGGAAGAAAGACAACGGATCGCTGCTGATTTACATGATGACGCAGGACCGCTTTTGGCTACAGCAAGACTTTATTTAAATGAAAATATGATACACCAGGAGCCGGCAGTACAACTCCAATCTATTTTTAATGCAAAACAAATAATTGACGATACCATTCAATTAATCCGGAATATTTCGCATAGCCTGATGCCTCCTACCTTAAAGAATTTTGGTCTGGAGGCCGCAGTAAAAGATATGTTTGATAAAATAAATGGTTCAGGTGTTATAAATGCAAGCGCCCGTTTTCATGATAATCGTCAACGGTTGAATGATGAACAGGAATTAATAGTATTTCGAATATTGCAGGAACTAGTTACAAATGTTATCAAACACAGCAGCGCCGGATTTATCCATCTTACTCAAAATGCACAGGGGAACAGTGTTTATTTTCGCATACACCATGATGGAAAAGGAATTCTTCAAAAGGATTACGATAACATGAGTTATAATTCTCATGGCCTTGGGTTAAAAAATATTCAAAGCAGGATCAGTGTTTTAAAAGGAAAAATATTTTTTGAGATTGACAGTACCCACACATATTATAAAGTAACCATTGAAGTTCCGAGAGAACCGATTAAATAAATTATTGGCTTTTTAATAATTTTCTTTTATCTTTTGCCTTCAAGTTATTCAAAAATGACCCCTGAAATTATTAAAGTAGCTATTGCAGATGATCATAAGATTTTCAGGAAAGGAGTTATTCTTTCTCTAAAAGCATTTCATAATATTAAATTTATTTTGGAAGCTGAAAACGGTGAAGAGCTTATAAAGGGTATTCAGAAAGAACTACCTGACATTGTGTTAATGGATTTAAAAATGCCTATAAAAGACGGAATTGAGACTACAAAATATATCAATAAAAATTACCCGTCTATAAGAATTCTGATACTTACCATGTTTGAAGACGAACGTTTTGTTGGGCATTTGATGGACAGCGGAGCAAACGGATATCTACTTAAAAGTACGGAACCTGCTGAAATAAGGCAAGGAATAATGGATGTAATGAATACAGGTTTTTATCTCAATAATTTTGTAAACCGGGTGTTGATTAAAAAAAATTATTCAAAACAAAAGTTCAATCCCAGCCTAAATAGCGAAATAGTAATTAGCGAGAGGGAGAAGGAAGTATTATCATTAGTTTGCATGGAATTTACCGCGCAGGAAATAGCTCAAAAAATGAATATAAGCGCCCGAACTGTAGAAGCCATTAAAGACAGATTGATGGAAAGATTTGGGGTAAAAAATTCTGTAGGACTGGTATTTTTTGCAATGAAAAATTCACTGATAGATTAACTTATAGTTCCTGGTTTGTTGAAGATTGCTACTAATCAAAATTCATATCTGGTATATTTCCCTCTACAATTAATTTTCCACTGGTTTTATTTTTTATCTCTTCTACAGTTATTCCCGGCGCTTTTTCCAATAACCGGAATCCATTTGAAGTTACCTCAATAACAGCCAGGTTGGTTACAATTTTTTTCACACATTTTATTCCTGTTAAAGGTAGTTTGCATTTAGCTAATAATTTGGATTCACCTGTTGGATTGGTGTGCATCATGGCCACAATAATATTTTTAGCGCTCGCAACCAGATCCATTGCGCCGCCCATTCCTTTTACCATTTTCCCTGGTATTTTCCAACTGGCAATATCTCCGGTTTCACTTACTTCCATTGCGCCTAACACTGTAAGATCTATTTTGCCGGCGCGTATCATTCCAAAGCTCATTGCGCTGTCAAAAAAAGCAGAGCCTGGCAAAGTAGTAATGGTTTGTTTGCCCGCATTGATAAGGTCTGCATCTTCTTCCCCTTTTAGAGGAAAAGGCCCCATTCCAAGTAACCCATTCTCTGATTGAAGTGTAACATTGATGCCTGTGGGAATAAAATTGGCAATGAGTGTGGGTATTCCTATTCCAAGGTTTACATAATAGCCGTCTTTTAATTCTTTTGCAATGCGTTGCGCTATTTGATTTTTATCTAACATAGATTAATGTGAAAATGTGTTTTCAATTTGCTAATTTCTCACAGTTCTTTGTTCAATTCTTTTTTCATAAAAACTTCCTTTAAAGATCCGGTGAACATAAATTCCCGGTGTATGTATTTCATTTGGATCTAACTCACCGGGCTGCACCAATTCTTCTACTTCGGCAATAGTAATTTTTCCTGCCATAGCCATTAGAGGATTAAAATTCCGTGCAGTTTCTTTATAAATTAAATTCCCAAAAGTATCTCCTTTCCAGGCTTTTACTAATGCAAAATCGGTATCGAAAGCATATTCCAGCAAATACTCTTTTCCGTTAAATATCCGGGTTTCTTTTCCTTCTGCTACCTCTGTACCCACGCCGGCCGGCGTATAGATGGCTGGCATACCATAACCTGATGCCATACACCTGGTAGCAAGTGTTCCTTGTGGCATTAATTCTACTTCCAGTTCGCCACTTAATAATTGTCTTTCAAATTCTGTATTTTCACCAACATAAGAAGCGATCATTTTTTTTAATTGCTTTTTTTTCAATAATAACCCAATTCCAAAATCATCCACTCCCGCATTATTTGAAATGCAAATGAGTTCACTCACTTCCTTTTTTACCAAGGCCGCAATACAATTTTCGGGTATGCCACACAATCCAAAGCCTCCCAGCATTATAATATTTCCATTGGAAATATCATAAAGGGCTTCTTCACCATTTTTGAAAACTTTATTCATTCAATATATTTTATTTTACATTTTCATGGATTAGCTTCGTCTTCTTTTTCACCTGTAACCTATTTTCTCTTTCTTTTTGCGCATACAGACTATCAAAGATAAGTTTTAAATCAGTGAGATGTTTCACATACCAATTGTAGCTTTCAATAAATTGAGCAGAATCAATTTTGTGGATTTCAAACACTTTTTGGGTTAATGATTTTGTTTTAATTGCCAGGTCAACAGTAGAATCTTTGAGCGCTATTTCCCTGGCAAGCGACTGGGCTCTCATAACATCCCACAAAACACTTTTCATCTCTTTAGATTTTATAATTCCTGAAGGCGCTTTATTGGCATTATAACATGAAAAAAGAAGGATTGAAAAAATTAAATAAATAAATTTTCTTATCATTTTAATTGATCCTGGTATTTAGTGGCATTAGAAACATCAAGCCGAACCAAAAAATCCAAAGCTTTTGATTTATCCGAAGGATCTGCCTTAAGGAATATTGAAATTAATTCCTGGGATTTAGCCTGAAAAAAGAATTGAATAATCATGGTATTGGGGTTATCTGCATTTAAAGTATTGAGCATGCTTAAAACATTTAGTATTTGCGTTCTCGCGTTTACTTCATGATCATAAAGATTATCCATACCTAACCTGTAATAATCGTATTGGGCATCATGAAATATACTATAGCTGCTATTCATTAAATTTTCTGCAAGCCAATACCTGTTCCTGGTACCGTCAAAAGCTTTCCATCCCGAAATACTTCTATCATCCGGAGCATTATTAACGATATTCTGCGCTTTTTGAAAATAGATGTTTCCTCCTTTGAGTGAAAACGAGTCGTAATCAAATCCCAGTATCATATCAATCCAATAAGCAAATACTGCCGTAAGGTTGGATGCCAAAGCATCGGTTCCGGAAACCCTGGAATCATTAAAATCTAATTGCTGAAATTGAATATATTTGAAAGTCACATCATTATCCTGGTAGTTGATAACAGGCGAAAGATAAGATGAATTAAAAACCGGCCTGGCAGATTGAATGGTTAAAGATGCCTTATAGACATTTGCATCTCCGGTTGATTGAAGATTTAAAAGAAAACTACAATCAATTTTTTCATTGGTATTGAAATTATCAGTAGTCCATTTCGTGTTATTCACAAAATTATTAAGCGCCGTTTCTAATGTCTGGAATGTATTTTTATCTACATTACTACCAACACGATTGCTCAATACACTTACACGTGCATTCAGTTCCTGGGCTTTCCCAATTTTAGAGGAAAAGCTGAAAAAGCAAATTAATAAAAAAGGGAATAATTTATTCATTTCTAAATTGAATAATGGTGTTTACAATATCTGAGGCAACTTCTTTTTTCGTTTTCAAAGAAAATTGATATTCTTTTCTACGGGAATCAAAAATAGTGATTTTGTTAGTATTATATCCGAATCCGGCACCGGTATCTTTTAATGAATTTAATACAATCAGATCTGCATTCTTTTCTTTTAACTTTTTTATTGCGTTTCTCTTTTCATTATTTGTTTCTAAAGCAAATCCAACTAAAGTCTGGCCTTTTGCTTTCATTTTCCCGGCTTCAAAAAGAATATCTTTTGTCTTTTTTAATTCAAGCGAAAAGCCATTGGTTGTTTTTTTTATTTTCTGATCACTTTTCTTATTTGGAGTGAAATCGGCTACTGCAGCAGCCATAACAATAATATCAAAAGAATTAAAATTTTTCATACATGCCTCATACATTTCCGCCGCAGAAGTTACTCTTATTGTTTTAATATTCTTTTCCATTTCAATAGTTGATGGCCCCAGAACTAATTGCACCTGTGCTCCTCTTCTATAAAGTTCATTAGCGACAGCAACTCCCATTTTGCCACTTGAATGGTTTCCAATAAACCTTACAGGATCGAGCGCTTCATAAGTAGGACCTGCAGTAACCAAAACTTTCAGGCCTTTAAGAGTCAATTCTTTTGAAAAAAAATCAGTAAGATAATTCACTATCTCTTCGGGTTCGGCCATACGTCCATCGCCAGAAAGCCCACTTGCCAATTCACCATTATTAACCGGAAGAATTTGATTCTCCCTCTGTTTCAGAACCTCAATATTTTTTTGTGTAGCCGGATGGCGCCACATATCTTCATCCATGGCCGGAGCCAATAAAACGGGACATTTAGAAGAAAGATAAACCGCAAGAAGTAAATTATCACAAATTCCATTCGCCATTTTTGCAATGGTATTACAGGAGACAGGCGCTACCAACATCACATCGGCCCAACGCCCAAGCATTACATGATTCTCCCAGGTTCCATCATCGTACAAACCAGATAGAACTTTATTCTTTGAAAGTGTGGAAAAAGTAAGTGGCGTTACAAAATCTTTGGCGCTTTCTGTCATAACTACTTTTACTTCAGCTTCGGATTTTATCAGTAAACGAAGTAATAATACAGATTTGTAAGCAGCTATACTCCCCGATATACACAATAAAATTTTTTTTCCTTTAATCACTGTACTATAAAATTTTAATTTAAATAAAATTGAATTATCAAATAACATTCAAATTTATATCAATTCTGCGGGCTCTCATCAACTTATAAAAACATGGATTATAGTCTTTTTTATAAGCCCCGGGAGTTTTTCCTCTTTTTCGATTTTAAGATTTGTAATTACACAAAAATGGCCGGACATTGCCGGCCAAAAATCTCAAATAAAAAAAATTATTTTTTATTTGCTTTATATCTCTTATCAGGAGTACCATTTTTTTTCATTGGGCCTGTAGTTGTAGTTGTGGTCTTATTTTCCTTGAATCTTTTATCTGCTGTGCCAATGGCCTTCAGATGTGTAGTAGTTGTTTTCTTTTCTTTTACTGTTGTTGTGGCCGTTTTAGCAGTCGTGGCCGCTTTTTTGTGAACGGTTTTAGTTTTTGTCTGTGCATTGGCAAAGTTAAATGATCCAACAAAGATGAGAATGGCAATGATAATTTTTTTCATTTTGTAAAATTTTAAATTTTGAAATATAAATGTAAGGTGTTGACAAGCAGATGACAAAACATCTAATTGTTAAATACATAGATTTTATTAAATTTTACAAAACTATGATTAATAGGATACAGCTTAGAGGGATACAGTCATGAAAAAAATTATCAGGTATCAGCTATCATATCCATATCCGGTAAAGAAACAAATAAGGGAATTCTTATCCGTCAAATAAACCAATCAATTCAATAGGCAAATCTTCAACCTTTAACTCTTCAGGCTTGCAATTATCTCTGTAAATTCAGAAGCATTTAATGAAGCGCCACCAACGAGACCGCCGTCAACATCTGCTTTCCCAAAAATTTCTTTTGCATTATTTGCTTTTACACTTCCACCATATAATATCGAAATGCTTTCAGCTATTTCCTTTCCATACTTTTCGGCCAGGACATTTCTGATGTGGGCATGCATTTCCTGCGTCTGGTCTGCACTTGCTGTTTTGCCTGTTCCTATCGCCCAAATTGGCTCATACGCTATCACAAAATCTTTAATGACTCCAGGTTCCAAATGAAAAAGGCTTTCTTTTAATTGCGTCTTTACATATTTATTTTGATTACCACTCTCTCTTATTTCTAATGATTCTCCACAACAAAAAATAGGTTTCAAATTGTTTTTTAAACATACATCCACTTTACCGGCAAGTGTTTTATTGTCTTCATTAAAATATTCTCTTCTTTCACTATGTCCAATAATTACATATTCTATTTTACAAGAAGCGATCATTACTGCGCTTACTTCCCCGGTATATGCGCCCGATTCTTTTATGTAACAATTTTGCGCAGCAATAAAAAATCCTTTTGAATTTTTTATTTTATCTTTTGCTAAAAGCAAATAAGGAAATGGTACGCCAAACACAACTTCCTGATCGGAAGAAAGAGAAATATTTTTGTTGATTATTTCCTCTAATAATTCATTGGCTTGCTGAAGCGTTAAATTCATTTTCCAGTTGGCTGCAGCTATTTGTTTTCTCATGATTTTTATTTTATTGATAAATATTTTTTAATGATTGTATTTCCAGCCCGGTTATTTCCCGGTTTTTTAATTTCTTCCAGTTGTTGACGTCTGTAATTGCTTTTTCAAAGATATATTTTTCATTTCCCCAGGTAAAATTGTCAATGAATTTTGGTGGAAATGAATCTCCAAAAACACTGCAACATACACCAATTACTGTTCCTGTATTAAAGGAAGTATTGATGGCACATCTGCTGTAATCGCCCATAAGCAAACCGCATTTTTCGCCTGCAGTAATAAATTTATTTCCTTTCCTACTCCATACTTTTACTTTTGAGGCATTATTTTTCAAATTGGAATTGCTGGTGCCGGCGCCAAGATTGCACCACTCTCCTATCACCGAATCGCCCAGGTAACCATCATGGGCTTTATTGGAAAAAGCCATTAAAATGGAGTTTTTTATTTCTCCACCTACAAGACAATAGGGGCCAACGGTAGTAGCTCCATAAATTTTTGTTCCCATTTTTACGCGACTTCCCTCTCCTATAACTATCGGACCACGAAGCAAACTCCCTTCCTGAATTTCGGCATTTTTCCCTATATAAATCGGCCCGGAATCTGCATTCAAAACAGAATAATTAATAGTAGCTCCCGGTTCAATGAAGATATTTTCGGGCTTAACAACATGATTGGAAGAATGAATCTTTTCAGAGCTTCTTCCAGCAGTTATCATTTTAAAATCCTGGCGGATAGCCCAATCATTATATTCAAATATTTGCCAGGGATGCTCAAGGATTTTACAATCCTGGGTAAAAGCTATTTTTATTTTTTGAATCGAAATTCGTTTCAAAAAATCACGCGAAGGGACAAAATTTGCAGGATATTTTATACATTCCGATTCCCTGTCCGAATTGCCCGTGCAGTCGGGAGTAAAATCATCTTTTAATTTTTCAGAAGTAATAAAAACTTTTCCGGGAAAATAAAATTCCCATTTTTCAAAAATTGTGAGAATCCCAATTCTGATATGTGCTACAGAACGAGCCTCTCCAAAAGGAAAAAGAGAATTTGCAAAAGAAATATCATCGAGCAAAATTTTCATTCGTTAAGTTAATAAAGGATTTAAAAACCATAAAAAATCCCCCAAAAAGGGGGATAAAAAAATCAAAACTAAAAAAATTATTTCTTTTTCTCGTAACGCCTCCTAAACTTATCAATACGTCCTGCAGTATCTACGAGCATATTTTTACCAGTGTAAAAAGGATGGGATGTATTAGAAATTTCCAGTTTAATAACAGGGTATTCTTTCCCATCTTCCCACTGTACAGTTTCTTTCGAAGCAGCAGTGGAGCGGCTAAGAAACATAGTGCCGTTACTCATATCCCGAAAAACCACAAATCGGTAGTTTGAAGGATGAATGTCTTTTTTCATATTACTTGTTTTAGACATGGCTTCCTGATTTCAGTCTCCATGTATTTTTTGAGTGTGCAAAGTTAAGGGAATAAACGAAATTGACAAAACGAAAAAAACTAATTTTTCATGTTCACATATTGCAACGCCAATCCAAGGTTCCATCCTTTTGAAGCCTGTATAACTGACTGAAGATCATCAATTTTTTTCCCGGAAATTCTCACAATATCATCCATGATGGAAGCCTGCACTTTAAATTTTTCCTCTTTTATCAATTTCACAATTTTTTTGGCATCTTCCTGACTGATACCATTTCTTACCTGAATTTCTTTTTTCACCACTTTACCACTCTGAAAGGGCTCTTTTTTCAAATCATAAATCTCAGCTGCCAATCCCTGTTTCATGCTTTTACTTATAAGCACATCAATGATCTGGGACAATTTCATTTCACTATCCGCTTCCAGGTTTAATTTAAGATCCTTTTTATTAAGTTCTATCACTACATGATTTCCTTTAAAATCAAACCGGTTTTTAATTTCTTTTTCTACGGTATTGATTGCATTGTCGAGTGTTTGCAGATCTACTTTGCTTACTAAATCAAATGATGGCATAATTGTATTTTTTATTTTAGAATTGTAAAGATAAAAAATGAACCAAACATTACGAATTTCAATTCTTTACATTGTAAAAGACCTCACAGGTTTCAAAAACCTGCGAGGTATGAATAAACATGCTACCAATGACCATCCACTATTTAATTTCCAACAGTTTTTACCCTGCTTTGTTCATCGGAAGCTCCTCCGGATCTTCTATGCTGCTGGTTCTTAATTGGCTTGCCAAACCGGTATGAAAAAGTGAGTGAAACTGTTCTGTTATCGCGAATATTACTTATATAAACATCAATGTCCTGGAAATTTACAGAGCCGGAAAAATTCTGCGAATTAAAGATATCACGGACACTTAATTTTAAGGTTCCCTTATTTTTCAAAACCTGCTTTTCCAGCCCCGCATCAAGTCTCCACATCGGGTTGATTACTATTTGCCCTTCGATACCTCTTGACCTGTAAAACCCGCTCAATTCAGCGCTCCAGCCTTTTTTAAATTTTAACTGATTACTCATATTAGCCATAAATGTAGTGGCTTCTACATTAAGATTCCCACCATCAATGTTTCCACTATAAGTATTATAGTTCACATTAGTATATAAATTGGTACTCCAAAATGGAGTAACCGGAAAGTTAGCGCTTACAGCAATGCCAATATTCGTTTTTGAAGCAAGGTTTTCTTTTGTTTGAAAAGTTTTTCTTTCGCTGGTTATTTGTTTTAAAACATCGGTAAACACATTGTGAATCTTGCTGTAATTGAGTGTGGTACTTAAAAATCCATTGTAAGTATGCGACAGTTCTATATTGTCAGAAAATTGCGGTTGTAATAAAGTATTTCCAACCTGGTATGTATATTCATCCAAAAAATAATAAAAAGGATTCAGATCCTGATAATCGGGACGATCTATCCTGCGGCCATAATTTATTGAAAAAGTATTTTTATCATTCAATATATAACTTACATATACTGTTGGAAAAAGATTTACATAATTTTTAGTAAATGTAGAATCAGGCCGTGATGCGTTGCCTAACTGATTGCCGGTAGCATTTGTATTTTCAGCACGCAGGCCAGCCTGGATTCCCCATTTTTTAATTTGCCTGTTATAATTAATATACCCTGCATTAATATTTTCTTTATAAATAAAATGATTCGTTTTCCCTGTGTCGGTTACATATCCTCCCGGCGAGCTGTCCTGATATAATGCGTTATTATCGGTAGTTACATAACTGCTCTTTAAACCTGTTTCTATCCTGGCATTATTTTTCAGAGGAAATGTAAAATCAGTTTTTGCAGAATAAATATTCACATTAGAAGGAAGATTTCCTATTAACTGAGACGAAGGTTCTCTTTCAGAATAATCGGGATTGTAATAGTTATTTATCAAAATCTGATTGGTGGTTTGATAATAATTCAGATAATCCAGGTCAATTGTAAATTCTTTTCCTGAAGAATCAAATTGATGCCTAAGATTAAGATTGGTAGAAAAATTATTGGATTTCCCTTTATTAGAATTATCCGCAACTACTATTGAATCCGTTTTATTATTTCCATCGTTCAAATGATTCGTATTTACCCCATAATCATTGGAAGGATTCACAAACCCTGAAAACACTACGCCAAGAGTAGTTTTTTTAGTGGCATAAAAATCCATACCTGCTTTAAAATTTTGGGCCTGCCAGGTATTTTTAGAAATATTGTATTGGTCAAATATGGTTTGGATAATCTTGGAACTTGAATCTCTGAACTTCCTGATGATATGCTGATCCTGGTGGGTTTGCCAGTATGTAAAACTATAATTCCCAAAAAGATTTATTTTGCCGGTACGGTAATTAAGATTGAAGCTATTACTGGTTTTTGTGTATCTCGATTGAAGAATTGAAACGCTGATATTACCATTCATTCCACGCATTTTATTTTTCTTTGTTTTGATATTAATGATCCCGGAATTGCCGGCAGCATCGTATTTTGCTGAAGGATTCGTCATTATTTCAATCTGATCAATATTGGAAGATGGCATATTTTTCAAAAGGTTTGCCAATTCAGTTGCGCTAAGATAAGAGAGCCTTCCATCCAGCATGATCATCACTCCTGATTTACCTTTCAGGCTTACATTCCCATCTTTATCAACAGAAACTCCCGGTGATTTTTCGAGTACTTCCAGAGCTGTAGTACCTGCATTGGTGATTGAGGCATCCACATTTATAATCGTACGGTCTATCTTTCTTTCGATAAATGGTTTTTTCAACGCTACCGTTACTCCTTTCAATGTTTTAATATTCTCATTTAATTTTAAAACGCCAATGGAAACAGTTTCATTACTTTTTACTTTTAGTACTGTGCTGTAGGTTGATAAATGGCCGGTAGAAGTGGCTAATAAAAAATAAGCACCGGGAAAAATATTCTTAAATTCAAAATTTCCTTCGTTATCAGTCAGGCTTACTTTTACTAAAGAAGAATCCGGAATTTTATAAAGAGATACAGTAGCGGCATCTATAATTTTCTGGTCGCCACCATCCCTAATTCTACCAGTTATAGATCCATATTGTGTTTGGGCAAAAACAACAGAAGAAATAATTAGTAAAAAAGAAGTAAATAAAATTGATTTTTTCATATTAAAAGTGTTACTATGTTTTGAATATTACAATACAAACATAAGTAGTATGTTTTACATAGTACATTGCCATACATGAGTGGCAATTATAACTTTTTGATTGGTTAATTATTTATCTAAACGGAGCAGACAAGAAAAAGTTACAGGAGTAAATGAAATATGAAAAGCCTAAACATGATGGTGGGATAAAAGAAAAATACTGTCTATTTGTTTATTTATTGTTTCTTTTTATTTCCTGAAAGTTTCAATTAAATGGATTCAAAAAAAATATTTCATTTTATGATTGTACAAAAAATAAATCTATTTTTTTTGCTTTTTTAAAATTGATTACCCTACCTTTGCAGTAGACTATTCAAAAAAAGCCCAACATGATACTATCATTTTCTAAAAAGTATATGTGTACTCCCTCCTACTCAATGTGCTGTTGTTAATATTATTTAATATAGCAATGCTCACAAACCCATTCTCCTTTTATAATTTTATTTCAATTCCAAAAACATAAAAATGAGCGAATATCATTTAGATTATTTAGAACAACTTGAGTCTGAAGCCATCCATATCATACGGGAAGTTGTCGGCCAGTTTGAGCATCCTGCTTTATTATTTTCCGGAGGAAAAGATTCTATTACTCTTGTACACCTTGCATTGAAAGCATTCCGTCCGGGTAAATTTCCATTTCCATTAGTTCACATTGATACAGGTCATAATTTCCCTGAAGCGCTCGATTTCCGTGACAAGCTGGTAAAAGAAATTGGAGAAAATTTGATTGTGCGTAAAGTAGAAGATACTATCAAACAAAAAAATCTTACGGAACAAAAAGGAAAATTTGCCAGCAGAAATGGTTTACAAACTTATACGCTTCTTGATATAATTGAAGAGTTCAAATTTGACGCACTCATTGGAGGCGCCAGAAGAGATGAAGAAAAAGCAAGAGCTAAAGAAAGAATATTTTCTGTAAGGGATGATTTTGGCGGTTGGAATCCAAAGTTGCAAAGACCCGAATTATGGAACATCTATAATGGGAAAATCCATAAAGGCGAGAATGTTCGTGCCTTTCCCATTAGCAATTGGACCGAGCTGGATATTTGGAATTATGTAAAAAGAGAACAGATCGAATTACCTTCTATTTACTTTGCTCATGAAAGAGAAGTGATAGAACATGAGGGCCAGTTGGTATCCGTTTCAGAACATATAAAGCTTGATGATACTGATGTGATAACAAAAAAGAAAGTTCGTTATCGTACAGTCGGCGACATGACCTGCACAGCCGCAGTTAAATCAAATGCAGAAGATATTGACAGCATCATTAAAGAAATTATTGCTGCTAAAACCAGCGAAAGAGGCGAAACAAGAATTGATGACAGGGTTTCGGAAGCAGCAATGGAAGACAGAAAGAAAGGAGGATATTTTTAGTGAGTGGCGAGTTGTCAACTTTCAACTAATTAACCAATTAAACCCTTTAACCAATAAACGAATTAACCAACGAACCAACAAATATGGACATATTAAGATTCATAACCGCCGGAAGTGTAGATGATGGAAAGAGCACTTTGATAGGAAGATTATTATACGACAGTAAATCAATACTAATTGATCAGTTGGAAGCCATTGAAAGGCAAAGTAAAAATAAAGTGGATGGTGAAATTGACCTCGCACTTTTAACCGATGGACTTCGTGCAGAGCGTGAGCAGGGAATTACTATTGATGTAGCTTATAAGTATTTTTCTACGCCTAAGCGAAAATTCATTATTGCAGATGCGCCGGGCCACATTCAATATACACGCAACATGGTAACCGGAGCATCTAATTCTGAACTCGCCATCATTTTGATAGATGCCAGAAATGGAGTATTGGAACAAACGCGCCGCCATTCGATCATCGCTTCTCTACTTAATATTCCACACATAATTGTAGCAGTAAATAAAATGGACCTTGTCAATTATTCTGAAGATGTGTATAACAATATTATTATTGAATACCGGGAAATAGTTAAATCACTTGGGCTTAAAGATGTAAACTACATTCCTATCAGTGCATTGACTGGTGATAATATTGTAGAAAAATCTAAAAAAATATCCTGGTACGAGGGTGAATCTTTACTTCATCTTTTAGAAAATGTAAAGCTGGATTCTGATATCAATCTAAACGATGCCAGGTTTTCTGTTCAATATGTTATTCGTCCTCAGGCCCCTGAACTGCATGATTACAGAGGCTACGCCGGCAAAGTGATCAGCGGCATTTACCGCAAGGGCGATAAAATAATTGTGCTTCCTTCCGGTATAGAAAGTACGATTAATGCTATTGAAACCGGTGGCAAAGAAGTAGAAGAAGCTTTTCCATTACAAAGTGTAGTGATTCATCTGAAAGATGATATTGATGTCAGCCGCGGAGATATGATTGTTCATTTAAATAAGCAGCCTCTTGTAGAGCAGGAATTTGAAGCACTGATATGTTGGATGGATACTAAACCATTAATAAAAGGTAACAAATATTTTTTGCAAACAAATAGCCGTGTTGTGAAAAGTGTAGTTAAAGAAATTGAATACAAACTGGATGTGAATACGCTGCAAAAAAATTATGCGCCTGAGAGAGCCGTGTTGAATGATATTATAAAAGTTACTATCAAAACAGCATCGCCGATTGCATTTGATCCTTATAAAAAGCTAAGGCAAAATGGTGGCGCTATTTTAATTGATGAAACAAGCTGTGTTACCGTAGGTGCCTGCATGATACAGTAAAGCAACAAATTTTTTAATTCTTTATCCCACTAATTCAGTGGACTTTTTATGAGTAAACAATTGAATACAGGCAAAGTGATCATTGCAGGAGCCGGTCCGGGTGATCCGGAATTGATCACTATGAAAACAGTACGACATCTGCAAGATGCGGACGTAATTCTTGTTGATCGCCTGGTTAGCGAAGAAATTCTAAAGCAATATGCAAATGTATATGCAGAAATTATTCCTGTTGGAAAACAATGCCGGCGTGGTGTATCCACTTCCCAGGAAACTATTAATCATCTTATGGTGCATCATGCATTGGAAGGGAAATTAGTAGTTAGATTAAAAGGGGGCGACGTCTCTATTTTTTCTAATATTTTAGATGAACTCGAAGCATTAACTGCCAATGATATTCCTTATGAAATTATTCCGGGGGTAACTGCAGCTTTAGGCGCAGCAGCTTTTGCCGGAATTCCACTTACTGCAAGAGGTTATGCTACTTCCGTTCGTTTTCTCACTTATTATAAATCAACCATTATATCCGATGAATTTTGGAAAGAATTGGCTAAAACGGATGACACATTGGTTTTTTATATGTCATCAGAAACTTTATCAAAATTGGTTGAAAAATTAACTGCCAATAATATTGCTGAAAATAAATTACTTGCAATAATAGAACAGGCTACCACCCCACTTCAAAGCGTTCACATAAGCAGCCTCTATGAATATGAAACGAATTTTAATAAAAGAACTTTTATTTCTCCGTCTTTAATTATAATTGGAAAAGTAGTATCACTATATGAGAAATTTCAATGGATCGAAAACAGCAATACTGAAGAATTCTATTTCAAACCCGTGGACGCAAGGAGAATCGCTTTAAATCAATCGAAAAAAATATACGAAAATGTTAGTTGAAAGCAGGCTAAAAGCTCTACAGGATTTTATTAATACTTCTACCCATGATGAGCTGGTATGGGTGAATGGTTATCTTAACGGCATTCTTTCCAAACAGGAAGTTAAAGAGCCAACACCCGAAGTAAAAAGCACTGTCAGCAAAATAACAATAGCGTATGCTACAGAAACGGGTAATTCAAAAAGACTGGCTACCACTTTTGCAGCGAAAGCAAAAAAACAAGGGATCCACGCAAAAGTGCAGAGCCTGGATCAATACAAATTAAATGATCTTACCAAAGAAGAATATTTTTTGGCAGTTATCAGCACACACGGCGATGGCGAACCGCCTGCATCAGCAAGAAAATTTTATGATCATGTGCATCAGAATGGATTTAAACTACCTAAATTAAAATACAGCGTTTTAGCATTGGGAGACAGCTCTTATCCATTGTTTTGCAAAGCGGGCGAAGATGTAGATCAACAATTAACAAAGCTCGGTGGCAACCGTATTTCACCTTTGCAAAAATGCGATGTTGATTACGAAACAGAAGCTGATGAATGGCTTAACCGTGTTTTTAGCACACTAAATGAAAATGCATCAGGCAGTGTAGCCACGCCTGCTCCCGCTATTGCTAAAAAGCCAAAAGGACGAACAACTTACACCGGCAAAATCTTATCACACGTTAATCTGAATGACAGAGGGAGCCTAAAAGAAACCAATCACATTGAAATAGAAGCGGAAGATGTAGTCTATCAACCCGGAGACTCCATTGGCATCATTCCGGAAAATAAAAAAGAAATTGTAGATCCTATCATCTCATTAGTTGGTATTGATCCGGCAAAAAATATTGATTATAAAGATGAATTGATTTCTGTTTACGATCTTCTGCAAAAAAAATTAAACATCGTTCATTTGCCTGAACGGGTTGTGAGAAAATATGCATCTGTTTTGCAACAGGATATTCCTGAAACCAAAATTGATTTGCTGGATCTTTTGAGAATATATCCGGTAAAAGATGAAAAAGAATTTACCGGGATTTTAAAAATCCTGGAGCCAACTGCGCCAAGATTATATTCAATCTCATCTTCGCCTGAGGCACATCCCGGAGAAGTGCACATCACCGTTGCCAAAAATTGTTTCGATGTAAATGGTGAATCCAAATATGGTCTTGGATCAGAATTTTTATCGCTGCTTAATGAGGATAATGAATTATCATTTTATATCAGTCCCAATAACCAGTTTCGTTTACCGGAAGAAGATAAAAATATTATTATGATCGGCCCCGGCACAGGTATCGCTCCCTTCCGGTCATTTATTGCCGAAAGAGATGCCACAGGAGCTTCCGGCAAAAACTGGCTGTTCTTCGGAGAGCAACATTTTCTTACCGATTTTTTATACCAGACAGAATTGCAAAGCTGGGTAGAAACCGAAGCGCTTACTAAAATAGACATTGCTTTTTCAAGAGATCAGAAAGAAAAGATCTATGTGCAGCATAAAATGATGAATAAAGGTGATGAAATCTTCCAATGGCTTCATGCAGGCAGCTATGTATATGTGTGTGGTGCTAAAGAACCAATGAGCGTTGATGTAGAACATACGATCCTGCAAATCATTGAGCAGTTTGGTGAAAGGTCAAAAGAGGAAGCTCAAAAATATCTTGATAATTTAAAAGAAGAAGGAAGATATGTTACGGATGTTTATTGAGGTTTCAGGTTTCAGCAATCAGCAGTCAGCCGGCAAACAAACACCCGCCTGAACGTTCATTCGGACAGGAATAAACCGAATTTCTATTCAACCAATTAACTATTTAACCAATAAACCATTTAAGCAAAACAATGAGTGATACAAAAAGCAATTTACCATTATTAGAAAGAGTAAAAGTAGAAGGGGATGGCCTTCGTGGAACTATCGTTGAAAGCTTAAATGATGAGCTAACAGGAGCCATGCGGGAAGAAGACACCTTGATTATGAAATTTAACGGTATGTACCAGCAAGACGATCGTGACCGCAGAGAAGAAAGAGCGAAAAAAAAACTGGAGCGATTGTTTTCATTCATGATACGTCTGCGCGTGCCTGGAGGTATTCTAACATCAGAACAATGGATAGCATTGACCGAAATTGCAGGTAAAGATTCTACGGATGAGCTTAAAATCACCACTCGTCAAACCATTCAGTTACATGGTGTTCTAAAATCAAGATTAAAGCCAACTCATAAGATATTTAACCGGGTTCACCTCGACACTATTTCCGCCTGTGGTGACGTAAACAGAAATGTAACCTGCAGTCCCAATCCAACACAATCGCCCCTGCATGAAGAAATATTTGAGTATGCGGGTAAAATAAGTACTTTTCTGAAACCCAAGACCAGGGCTTATTACGAGATATGGCTTGATGAAGAAAAGATAGTGGATAAAAAACTGGAAGAAGATCCGTTATACCGTGATTCATACCTTCCGCGTAAATTTAAAATAGGAATTTGTATTCCGCCAAATAATGACATAGATGTGTTCGGGAATGACCTGGCCATGATCGCTATCATCGAAAATAATAAATTGACGGGCTTCAACTTTGCCGTAGGCGGCGGTCTTGCATTTACATTTGGCAACCCTGATACTTACGCCCGCTTAGCAACAGAAATAGGTTTTGTAGAAGCCGGAGAAAATACTTTTAAAGCCATTTACGAAGTGGTAACAACGCAAAGAGATTATGGAGATCGTGTTGACAGAAAGCAGGCAAGGATAAAATATACGATTGATAAAATGGGTGTAGAGAAATTTAAAGCAGAGGTTGAAAAGCGCATGGGATTTAAGTTTGAAAAATCAAGGCCTTACAAATTTACCAAGCGTGAAGATTATTACGGATGGCACCAGGATGCTAAAGGCAATTGGCATTATACTCTTTTTGTGGAAAATGGAAGAGTACTCGATACAGAGCAAATATCTATAAAATCGGCATTGCTAAAAATTGCGAAAACAGGTAAAGTAAATTTCCGGCTTACCGTAAATCAAAAAGCCATCGTCAGTGATGTGTCGCCAAAAGACAAAAATGAAATTAATGATATTTTAGAAGAATATAAAATTATTGAGCATACCAATAATGCTTCTATCATACGGAAAAATTCGATGGCATGCGTTGCTTTGCCAACGTGTCCGTTAGCGCTTGCCGAATCGCAGCGCTATCTGCCTTCATTACTTACAAAAATTGAATCCTTGCTCACTAAATATGATCTATCCAATGAGAATATTATCACAAGAATGACTGGTTGCCCCAATGGTTGCGGGCGATCTTCAGTTTCTGAAATAGGGTTTATCGGTTCCGCATTAGGAAAATACAATCTCAATTTAGGTGGTGATCATGAAGGATACAGACTTAACCGTTTATATAAAGAAAGCCTTAATGAAACTGAAATCCTGGCTGAACTCGATACTCTGTTTGGTGATTTTAAAAAGGAAAGAATAAATAATGAATCATTTGGAGATTATACACATCGTACAAAATTTGATAATCAATAAAATTTGAAATCAAAATTTTCAATATTAGATCCTGCGGCTATTGTAGAAGAAACCAACAATAACAACCTCTTTCCTGTGTTTTTAAAACTGGAAGAACTTTCTCTGCTTATTATAGGCGGCGGAAATACAGCTTTTGAAAAATTAAATGCTGTTTTAAATAATTCACCGCAGACAAAAATAAAATTAGTGGGCATTGATATAAATAAATCAATTAAAGAACTTGCCGAACAAGGATATAATATCGAATTGTTTGAACGCGCCTATACTACTGATGATATTGAAGAAGCTGATATTGTAATAGCAGCGGCGAATGATTTTCTTACCAGTGAACAAATAAAAATTGATACAGAACAAAAAGGCAAACTGGTAAATGTAGCCGACAAGCCCGAACTCTGTGATTTTTATTTAGGTTCGATCGTGAAAAAAGGAAGTGTAAAAATCGCTATTTCCACCAACGGAAAATCTCCTACAATTGCCAAACGCTTAAAGGAAGTCATTAATACCATGATCCCTGATGAGATGGAAAGCGTATTAACCAATATGCAAACATTACGGAAAGGCATACACGCAGACTTTGACGAAAAAGTAAAGCAGTTAAACGATATTACAAAAGTACTCGTGGCAAAACAATCTATATTAACTGAACCTGCCAAACAGGAAACAGCGAAATGGCAGCGCATTGTAAAGTGGAGTTTATTGGCTTTCTTTTTTATGATCCTTGGTCATGCCATTTTATCATATATTCCTTTGGAAATCATAACGGCCGGAACACACGATGTTATTTCAATAATTGATAAAAAATCTTTTTTAATGATGCTGCTATGTGGATTCCTTGCACAAATGGCCGATGGTTCTTTGGGAATGGGATACGGAACTATTTCCACTACATTCCTTCTGGCAAATGGTGTCAATCCTGCAATTGTAAGCAGCCGTGTACACTCTGCACGGGTATTCTCCAGTGGAGTTTCAGGATACAATCATCATCGCTTTGGAAACTTTAATAAAAAATTATTTAAAGCATTGGTAATACCAGGTGTTGTAGGAGCTATCATAGGTGCCACCTTAGCATTTTACGCACAAAAATATTCATATTGGGTACGCATCCCTGTTTCATTATATACAGTATATCTTGGATTTTTTATAATTAGAAAAGGCTTTAAAAAAACCAATTTTAAAAATAAAGTAAAAAGAGCCGGATGGCTTGCTACTGTTGGAGGATTTACCGATGCTTTTGCCGGTGGTGGCTGGGGTTCATTGGTAACCAGCACGCTAATCTCAAAAAGGAAAAGTCCGCGGTATGTAGTAGGCTCAGTTTGCCTTGCAGAATTTTTTGTTGTGCTGGCCAGTTCAATTACATTTTTTATTTTTTTAAAAAGCATTCCTTTTACTGACGTTGCGGGTCTTATCATCGGCGGACTTATCGCAGCGCCAATCGCCGCTAAGCTAGTGGGAAAACTACCTTTAAAAACCATGTTTATTCTTATCGGCACATTGGTAATTCTCACCAGTTTCTCAACCCTCTGGAGGGTGTTGGCACAACTTTTATAAAATATACTGAGTAATCCTGCGCATCTTTCAAAGAGAAAATAAAATAAATGAAAATTATGTTCCGATATCACCGGAATGATATGCTTACTGTAAAGAAAAATAACATGTATGCATGGCAGTTATATTTGGAGTTTATTTACACAGTAAAGAAACAAATTTCAAAGATTCTTATTCAGGATAAATTTCATTCTTTGCGCAAACGTTTATAAATTTTTATAGCGGAAAATAAAATAATTGAAAATACAATCAGTACTCCAACCGCCCAGGCTACACTAAGTAATTGTTTTACTACAGCAAGCATTACAATGGAGATTAAAAAAATAGTGGCAACTTCATTCCATATTCTTAACTGCTGGGATGACCATTTGAAAATTCCTTTTTGTTGCTGGCGAAAAATAAAATGTAGTGAGATGTGATAAACAAATAAACCTGCTACGAAAAATAACTTTACTAAAAGCCACATTGGTAAACTCCCATATAAGATTCCTATCCACACACCGAATATTAATGTAAGAACGGCGGAAGGCCACGTAATGCCATACCACAGCCTCTTTTGCATGATACTATATTGTGTCAGAAGTATGGATTTTTCAGGCTCCGGTTTTTCATTTGCTTCGGCATTATACACAAATAGCCTCACAATATAAAAAAGGCCGCTAAACCATGTTACTACAAAAATGATGTGAAGAGCTTTAATGTAGAAATACATAATTTTTTGGTTGTGAAAGGTCAATGATGAATGGTGAATTAAGCTGTCTTGTCTTAATTTCTTAATTCTTAATTTCTTACATAACCTTCAATAGCTTTTATCCATAACGGGTTTGTATTCAAACAAGGAATCATTGTAAAAGATTCTCCGCCCGCCTGTAAAAAAGTTTCTTTCCCCCTGATTGCAATCTCTTCTAAGGTTTCCAGGCAATCACTCACAAATGCCGGGCATAAAATCAATAAATTCTTTATTCCTTCTTTTGGCATTTCTTCGAGGCGAATATCTGTAAAAGGTGTCAGCCAACCGTTGCCCAATCTCGATTGGAAAGAGATGCCGTATTTATTATCAGGTATATTTAAAATCTCTGTAACCAATCTTGTCGTAGTTCTAACCTGGTGCCTGTAGCAATGAGCATGCGCCGGAGAATCTGTTTCGCAACAATTTTCTGTTTGCAGGCAATGACAACCGGTTACATCGCTTTTTCGAATATGCCTCCCCGGTACACCATGATAGCTAAACAAAATCTGATCATAAGTTTGATTCAAATACGGCTTTATATTTTCCGCAAGTGCTTCAAGATATCCGGGACTTTTATAAAAAGGCGGAACAAACGAAATCTTAAAAGAATATTTATTCTTTTTATAAACTGATTTAACGTCTTCCACTGCAGTTTCATAACTTGACATCGCATAATGGGGATAAAGCGGCATTACGATTACCTCTTCTATAGAAGGGTTTTCTTTAAGTAACTTGTTCAACGCATATTCTGCCGAAGGATTCCCGTAACGCATTGCAATCTCTACCGGTTCTTCAATTTCCTCCTGCAATGCCCGCCTTAATTTTTGGGTATAAACAATTAATGGAGAGCCATCAGAGGTCCATATTTTCTTATAAGCTTCTGCAGATTTCGGCGCACGAAATGGAACAATGATCCCTTTCACGAGAAGAGCTCTCATCAACCATGATTTATCAATCACCCTTTCATCCATTAAAAATTCATCCAAATATTTCCTTAGATCTCTAACCTCTGTTGATTGTGGAGAACCCAGATTTATTAATAAAATTCCTTTTTTTATATTTGCAGCCATCATTTACATTTATTTACAAATGTAAGCGGTACTAAAATGAAATTGGCGGATGTTCTATGACAATTTGGGAAGATCAAAAATAATTATGATGAAAATCATGCTTTTTACTAACCATTGTTCTTTTTTTATAAAAAGTATTCATTGAAATTTGCATCTCATTTTGAATCGAAGAGAAATATCGGCTTTAATGACCAAACGATGACTTTTTAAAAACTTTTTAAAAATATTTTTGTAAGAATCGCATGGATGCTGCAAATACTACATATAATAACTCATTAAATAGTTTCTGTATTGTTGGAATTAATTTCCGGAAAAGTAATATGAATGATCGGAATAAATTCTCTATTACTCCGGATCAATCTATCGTATTATTGAACCAGGCCGCTGCCAACAAAGTTCCCGGATGCCTTGTACTTTCAACCTGCAATCGCACAGAAATTTATGGTTTAAGCACAGATCCGCAGGTGCTTGTTGAAATGTTTTGTGACAATACAGATTCCACCAGGGAAGATTTTTTAGAACAGAGCTATACCTTTAGCGGCATAGATGCTATAGAGCATCTGTTCAAAGTGTCATCAGGGCTTGACTCACAAATAATAGGCGATTACGAAATATTATCACAGTTAAAACATTCAGCAAAGATTGCAAAAGAATGTGGCAGTCTAAATAGTTTCATGGAACGTGCCGTCAATTATGCATTACAGGTTTCGAAAGAAATTAAAACAAAAACAAAATTAAGTTCGGGAACAGTGTCTGTTTCTTATGCTGCCATAGAAATAATAAAAGAAAAAATTAAAGATTTCACTTACAAAAAAATTCTTTTGGTTGGCACAGGAAAATTTGGAAATCATATAGCCCAAAATCTGGAAGATTATTTACCTGGAGCTGTTATCTCTTTTGCAAACAGAACCAACGAAAAGGCTTTGGAATTGGCGAAGCAATATGGCGCTGAGTTTAATTCTTATGAGAATTTACCTTCTGCTGCAAATGAAGCGGATGTTATTATTGTAAGTTCTGCTGCCAAAAATTATACGATCCTTCCTTCTTTTTTTAATACCGGTAAATCACACCTGATACTGGATCTTTCTGTTCCTCAAAATGTAGATCCTGACGTGAAGAATATAAATGGAATTACTCTTTTAAATGTAGACGAAGTATCTCATATACTTGATAAAACAATCGCAAACAGACAGGCAGAGGTACCAAAAGCATTGGCAATCATCAATGAAACGCTGAGTAGCCTTGAAGATTGGCATCGTCAACAATTTAATAATCCATTATTGCGTATAATAAAATCTCAGCTTTTTCAAATAAGTGAAATGTATTTTGGTGAAAATCATGATGATGAAAAAATTCATAAGGTAGTTTCTGCTCTTGCGGTACAACTGAAAGAAAAAAATAATAAGGGTTGCCAGGCCCTTCTCGCTTTGAATAGCTACCTTCAAATGAATTATGAAAAAGCTAGTTAAGATAGGTACAAGAGAAAGTGAATTAGCAACATGGCAGGCTTCACACGTTAAAGAACTCCTTAAAGATAATGGCGTAGATTCAGAATTAATTTTCATCAAAAGTGAAGGTGATATCAATACTGTGACACCTCTTTATGAATTAGGTGTGCAGGGAATATTTACAAAAACCCTCGATGCGGCTTTATTAGGTAAAAGGATTGATATTGCCGTTCATTCTATGAAAGATGTGCCTACACAACCTGCAAAAGGAATCAGGCAGGCAGCGGTTTTGAAGCGTGCTTCTTACAAAGATATTCTTGTATATAAGGGTGAATGGGCAATGGTGAATAATGAATTAGCCATCATTCACGATTCACCACTCATCACTCACCACTCACCACTCACCACTCACCATTCCTCACTCACCATCGCAACCAGCAGTATCCGCCGCAAAGCCCAATGGCTTCATCGCTATCCAAATCATGCAATTGAAAGCTTGCGCGGAAATGTAAATACCCGTTTGAGAAAATTACAAGAGAACAATTGGGACGGTGTCATCTTTGCTGCAGCTGGTCTCGAGAGAATTAATTTAAGACCCGAAAATTCAATTGATCTTGATTGGATGTTGCCCGCTCCGGCACAGGGAGCCATTACAATTTCATGTAGAAATGATGACGATTTTTCTTTTCATGTAAGCCAATTGCTAAATGATGAATCAACTTTTATTTGTACGAAAATTGAGCGTGATTTTTTACGTGCATTATTGGGAGGATGCTCAACTCCTATAAGCGCTCTGGCAATAATCAAGAAGGATACCATTATTTTTAAAGGAAATATTTGTAGTATAGATGGAAAGGAAAAATATGAAATCCAAAAGGAGATTTCAAAAGTAAATGGTAATGATTTGGGGAAAATCGCAGCTAAAGAATTATTAGAAAATGCAGCCGTAAAAAAAATTCTTCACGAAATACGCAATGGAAAATAAAATACAAATATTAAGCACAAAGCCTATTGGCGCTGAACTTGCCCGCATCGCAGGCGATCATAATATTTGTATTGATGAGGTACCTTTTATTGAAACAGAAGAAATAGTTTCAGAGGAACTTAAAAAAAGAATTGCAGCATTATCCCAACAAAATATTACGGCAGTTTTTACGAGTGCAAATGCCGTTAATGCGGTTAAAAAATTACTTCCGGCGAAACCATCATGGAAAATATTTTACATTGGTCATCAAACGAAAAATTCTGCTGCAGATACTTTTAGCGAAAAGAACATTATTGGTATTGCAGATGATGGGGAAGAATTAGGGGAAGAAATCATAAAACAATCTTCTGCAAAAAAAATTATTTTTTTTTGTGGAAACCAACGGAGAGACGTGCTACCTGAAAAATTGAAGAAGCATGGAATTGAATTGGAAGAAATAGTGGTTTATAAAACAATCGAAAAATCACGAATTATTTCAAAGCATTATGATGGCATATTATTTTTTAGTCCAAGTGGCGTGAGAAGTTTTTTCTCTGTTAATAAGATTAATGAACCCGTTCAACTCTTTGCAATTGGCGCCACTACAGCAAAAGAAATAAAAACATATTCGCAACTTCCTGTAATAATACCAGAGCATCCTGACAAAGAAAAATTAGTTCAATTGGTGATAAAACATTTTAGTACAATTAAAAGTTTTTAAATGCAGCCATTAAAAAATGATTTATTATTACGGGCATTAAGGCAGGAAAACGTAGAACGGCCGCCAGTTTGGATGATGCGCCAGGCAGGAAGGTATTTACCGGATTATATAAAGTTGAGAGAAAAATATGATTTTTTCACTCGTGTTCAAACACCAGAACTGGCTGCGGAAATTACTTTACAACCAATACAACAGGTAGGCGTAGACGCAGCAATTATTTTTTCAGATATTCTGGTAATACCCCAGGCAATGGGATTAGAGGTTTTGATGGAAGAAGGAAAAGGGCCTTTATTACCAAACATCATTAAAACACAAAATGACATTAATTCTTTGTTTACTGATGGCATTGAGGAGAAATTAGATTATATTACTAAAGCCATATCACTTACAAAACAAGAATTGAATGGACGCATTCCGTTGATTGGATTTGCGGGTGCGCCCTTTACAATTCTGTGTTATATGGTAGAAGGAAAAGGAAGCAAGACCTGGGACAAAGCAAAACAATTCTGTTTTACACAACCTGAATTAGCGCATCAGTTGTTACAAAAAATTACCAACGTTACCATCAATTATTTAAGAGCACAGGCAAAATCCGGCGCGGATGTGTTACAGGTTTTTGATAGCTGGAGTGGCTGTTTAAGCCCGGGAGATTTTAAACTTTTTGCGCAACCTTATTTAATACAAATTGCCGATGCGTTGAAAGATGACGCACCTGTTATTTTATTCCCTAAAGGAAGTTGGTATGCATTAAAAGGTTTGAGTGAGAGCAATGCTTCTGCATTAGGAATTGATTGGTGCATTTCTCCGAAAATGGCAAGAGAAATGACTGGTAATAAAATAACTTTGCAGGGAAATTTTGATCCTGCGAAACTATTATTGCCCATTCCGGAAATTAAGAAAGCTGTAAAGGAAATGATTGATGGATTTGGAGTAAGAGGTTACATTGCCAATTTGGGCCACGGCATTACACCCAACATTCTGGTTGACCACGCAAAAGCTTTTGTAGACGCGGTGAAGGAATATGAATAGTGAATAGTGAGTGGCGAATGGTGAATGTGAAAATAGAAAAAAGTAACGCCCAATAAAAGGACAAATAATACCGATTTCGATTTCGGCAATGCAACAGGCAGATGAAACATGCACACTTAATGGAATGTAATTTTATAAAATATTTTTAAATGAATATTAAAGAAGAATGGATAGAATATATTGATGAGCTTCAAAATCGCATCTGTGATGGATTGGAAGCGTGTGATGGAAAAGCAAAATTCATAGAAGATAAATGGACAAGAGAAGATGGCGGAGGCGGCAAAACAAGAGTGATTGCCAATGGAAACTTTTTTGAAAAAGGCGGGGTAAATACTTCAATCGTTTTTGGAAATGTTTCTGATGCTATGAAATCACAACTAAAAATTGACGGAGCAAAGTGGTTTGCATGTGGTTTAAGTTTGATATTACATCCATCGAATCCTTTTGTACCGACTGTTCATTGTAATTATCGCATGTTTGAATTATACAACGAAAATGATGAGGTAATAGATCGTTGGTTTGGCGGCGGCACTGATCTTACGCCATATTATTTATTTGAAGAAGACGCCATTCATTTTCATCGAACTTATAAAAATGTCTGTGATAAATTTGATCCGGCTTTCTATCCGACATTTAAAAAAGATTGCGATAATTATTTTGTGAATGCGCATAGAAATAATGAAAGCAGAGGAATTGGGGGAATCTTTTATGATAATCAACGCCCAACTAAAATTCATGATGTGAATTTCTGGATCAATTTTGGAAAAGCCTGTGGTAACGCATTTATCCCCTCCTATCTTCCTATAGTAGAAAAACGTAAAAATTGTTCGTTTACTGCTGAACACAAACATTGGCAGGAAATAAGACGTGGCCGATATGTGGAATTTAATTTAATCCACGATCGGGGCACTTTATTCGGATTAAAAACAAATGGAAGAACAGAAAGTATTTTAATGAGCCTTCCGCCTACTGTAAGGTTTGAATATAATTATCAGCCGGAAAAAGGAACTGAAGAAGAAAAATTGTTACGGGTTTGTTTAACCCCAAAATCCTGGATATAGATTCCTATTATGTAACTATAGTACATACATTGTTCTGTCATAAATAATTTTTAATTACATCCTTACATAGGTATCAGGTCAAAAGATTTTGGTAAATTTGTAAAAAATAATCGTCATGGTTATCACCGAAAAAAAGCAGGTATTATTAGAAATTGTGGAAGATGCAGATGAAAAGCTCACTGGATTGTTGATTGCATTAGCGAATGAATATAATACAACTAATCAGAAATATTCAAGTGAAGAAATCCAGGAGTTTTATGAAATAAGAGATGCTATGTTGGCGAATCCTGAAACAGGTTACTCTCCAAAAGAAGCGCATAATTTAATTAGAAATAAGAAGTAATGCTTTATGAATTAGTAACCTCTCCGACGGCATTCCGGGAAACTGGCAATGCTTATGATTATTATGAAAATCAATCTCCCGGCTTGGGCGACAGATTTTTAAAATCACTTGAAGATGCCTACCAAAAATTGACTACAAGTCCTCAACATTCCGGTTATATTAATTCAAGAAAAGATATCCGTGATATGAAAATTCATGTCTTCCCCTTTATAATTGTATTTCAAATTGTCGAAGATAAAGTTTTAGTATTACGTGTTTTTAATACAAACGGTAATCCTCTTTCAATTAAAAATTTATAAATCATGAAACTGAATCATCGTAGCAGGATACTTCGCCAATCGTCTGCAATTAGAAATATGGTCGCAGAAACAATTTTAACTCCCAATGATTTTATCGCTCCTCTTTTTATAGATGAAGGAGAAAATATCGCTTTCCAAATTCCATCGATGCCGGGTTATTATCGCCGCTCCATAGATGGCACGCTTAAAGAAATTAAAGAATTATGGGGCATGGGAATCAAAAGCGTTTTACTATTCATAAAAGCCCCGGACGAATTAAAAGATAATACCGGAAAAGAATCATGGAATCCTGATGGATTAATGCAGCGAAGTATCAAAGAAATAAAAAACGCTGTTCCGGAAATGATAATCATGACTGATGTTGCATTAGATCCGTATTCGTCTTATGGGCATGATGGTATTGTAAAAGATGGTGAAATAGTAAATGATGAAACGGTAGAAGCCCTGATAAAAATGAGTCTCAGTCATGCAGCAGCAGGCACAGATTTCGTAGCGCCAAGCGATATGATGGATGGCCGCATAGGCGCCATTCGCGAAGCGCTGGAACAAAACAATTTTACCAAAACAGGTATCATGGCCTATAGCGCCAAATACGCTTCCTGTTTTTATGGCCCGTTTCGTGATGCATTGGATTCCGCGCCGGGTTTTGGCGATAAAAAAACCTACCAGATGAATTATGCCAATCGAATCGAAGCGGTAAAAGAAGCTTTAATGGATGAGCAGGAAGGTGCTGATATTGTAATGGTAAAACCTGCAATGGCGTATCTCGATATTATAAGAGAAGTAAAAAACAGTGTACACATCCCCGTTAGCGCTTATCATGTGAGTGGAGAATATGCTTTAATAAAAGCTGCTGCTAAAATGGGCTGGATTGATGAAAATAAAGCAATCTTAGAAAGCCTTACATCAATCAAAAGAGCAGGCGCTGACTTGATTGCAACTTATTTTGCAAAAGATGCGGCGAAGTTGTTGTCGTGAATGGGGAATAGGCAATCGTGAAGTAATGGGGAATAGAAATCCGTAAGTATTAGTTTGCTTAAAAGAATAAGAATGAAGAAAAAAATATACATTACTATATTCTATCTGATTTTATCTTTTCAAAAATCATATTCTCAGAATTCTTTTGATTCGACATTATATTTTAAATCCTTTTCCGATTTTAATAATATAAATTGGGGGAATTATATTGACACTTCCAATAAATTTATATTTTCGAGCGAATGCCATGCTGTAAGTTGCGATTACGATTTATCCTTTAGCATTATCCAATACTTATTAAATGCCACTTCAGTAAACTTAATTATCGAATATCCATTTTCTTATGGAATTATAGCCAATGAATATTTAAAAACCGGAGAAAGTTCATTGTTGAAATATATTTGTTACTCAGAAGAACAAAAAGAATTTTGGCATAAACTTTTTGCTTTGAGCAAAACTTTACCTCAAAGTAATCGAATTAAAGTATGGGGGGTGGATTTTGAATTTGGAAATAGTGGACATGGAAGATCAGATGCATTTCCGGTAGCTTTAAAAATATTAATGCAGAAAACTGGCAACATTCCCCCTTTGCTAATATCAAAAAGTCTTGAATTATTAAATAACAATAGGAATGATTTGGCGCGGATGAGAGCCATAAAGAATACATTATATGATTCTCTTGAAAGAAAAGATATCATCAATTATTGGGACAAACATTATAAAACATATAAGCAACTGATTAGCCGGTATGATCATTTCAAAAGCCGAAGAAATGATAACATGTATAAAAACTTTATTAGTTTATATAATGATTCCCTATTTATGGGTCATCAATCCAGGTTTTTTGCTCAATTTGGATATGCACATGTATTAACTACATTTAAACATTCTTTAGCTTATCTTTTGAACCATACGAATAATTCGCCCGTAAAAAGCAGTGTTTTTACCTTATACAACCAATATATAAATTGTTATGGTACTCTACCTAATGATCATTATTTGCTACACCAAAATGATGGGCCAATTGAGAAAAAAAGAAACAAGGATATATTATTGAAAATTGCTAATGAAGATTCTTCCAGAATTAAAATAATAAATATGGAAGCCTTTAATAAAAAGTTCCCTTCAATAGCAAAAGAAGGAATGAACCTTTTGATTCTTCTTTCAAATTTTAATGGAATTCATTTAAATACCGATAGAAATGAATAAGGAATATCAAATAAAAAAGATTATCAAATAAAATGAATATTAATAAAAGCGAACAACTCTTCTCCCGCGCTCAACAATCTATTCCAGGCGGCGTAAATTCCCCGGTACGAGCTTTTAAAAGTGTTGGCGGCGCACCCCTTTTTATAAAATCTGCAAAAGGTGCTTACCTGTTTGATGAAGATGGAAATAAATACATTGATTATATTAATTCATGGGGACCAATGATTCTGGGCCACGCATATGAACCCGTAGTAAAAGCAATCCAGGAAAAGACAAAATATTCCACTTCTTTTGGAGCACCTACTTTATTAGAAATTGAAATGGCAGAGTTGATAAAAAGTATGGCGCCAAATGTAGATCTCATTCGCATGGTGAGCAGTGGCACGGAAGCTTGTATGAGTGCAGTACGTTTGGCAAGAGGATATACGGGAAGAAATAAAATCATCAAATTTGAAGGTTGTTATCATGGGCATGCAGATTGTTTTTTAGTAAAAGCCGGCAGTGGTGTTGCTACTTTAAACATTCAAACTGTCCCCGGAGTAACCGCTGGTGTTACAAATGATACCCTTACTGCTCCTTACAATAACCTGGTTGAAGTGGCAAAATTAGTTCATGGAAACAAAGGACAAATTGCAGCAATCATCATCGAGCCTGTTGCAGGAAATATGGGTTGTGTTCTTCCGCAATCAGGATTTTTAGAAGGATTAAGAAAACTTTGCAATGAAGAAAATATTGTGTTTATTCTTGATGAAGTAATGACAGGATTTCGTTTGGCGCCCGGCGGTGCACAGGAGAAATTAAACATCAATGCCGATTTGGCAACTTATGGAAAAGTAATTGGCGGAGGCTTGCCTGTCGGAGCTTTCGGAGGTAAAAAAGAAATCATGGAACATATCGCTCCGTTGGGAAATGTTTACCAGGCTGGTACATTAAGCGGTAATCCGATTGCAATGATAGCTGGATACACCATGCTCAACGAATTAAAAAATAATCCTTCTATATATAATGAATTGGAAGAAAAAGGTTCGCAACTTGAAAGCGGAATGAATGAAATTTTAGATCATAAAAAAATACCTCATCGCATAAATCGTATGGGAAGTATGATGAGTATTTTCTTTACTAATGAAAAGGTAATTGATTTTGAATCCGCCTCAAAAACTGATACCCCAACGTTCAACAAATTATTTCATCATTTATTGGATCATGGAATTTATTTACCGCCTTCAGGATATGAAAGCTGGTTCATAAGTAATGCGCTAAGTTCAGAGGATATTGAGAATACTCTTGGAGCATTTGAAAGTTTTACGCCTTAATTGATTGATAAAAAATAAAAACTTTCAATATTAGTTTATTTACTGTAACAGGTATGAATACACGAAGAATATTCTATAAAAGGATGGTTAAAAAAAAATTCTATAATATCCATTTATTCACAATTACTCACCGAAATAAATTTTCTTTCATTCAAATCAATAGCCACTAAATTTCCCAAATGTTTACGATTCGTATATACACATCCTCCATCTATATTAATGCAATTTCCTTTTTGATTGAGTATGTGTTTAAGGCTCTCGGGGGTGTGGCCATGAATTAATAATCTGTTTCCCAAAGCTGGCTGCACCGACGAAAAATCCCTGACCCACAGCATCGCTTCTTCATCTTCAAAAATATTTTCAAAGCCAAAATTCAAACCGGCATGAACAAAAATATATTCTTCAGTTTTAAAATAAAATTCAGTCCGATTTAGGAAAAATTCATATTTATACGGTAAATCGTTTAATGAATCAATCCCAAAACTTTGCATCGTAGCTTTACCACCGTTTTTCATCCAAATATCCAACGCTGCTTCATTGGAAATGGCATCCAGCATCATCTGTTCGTGATTTCCTCGCAACGTATTCAGATGATAACCATCCCAATTAAGGTGTAGAATAAGATCAATAACTTCTTTACTATTATTGCCTCTGTCTATATAATCGCCTATACAATAAATATTGTCTGTTTTCTGAATTTGTAATTTATCAAAAAGCATCGCTTCAAAAGTCTTGCTACAACCGTGTATGTCACCTATTGCAAATATTCTTTCCATTAAAAAAAATTGATTATTTCAGGATGTATTGAAGCATCATAATTTATTCCCTTCTTTGGGGAAAACAACAGCAGGCTTAAAAGACTTTGCCTGCTCAAAATCCATTTGTGCATAAGATATAATTATTACCACATCACCTACTGTTCCCTTCCTGGCTGCAGGACCATTTAAACATACAACACCACTCCCCCTCGCTCCCTTGATGAGGTAAGTTTCCAGGCGTTCGCCATTATTGGCATTCACTATAGTTATCTTTTCATTTTCAATCAAATTAGCTGCATCCATCAGGTCTTCATCCAAAGTAAGGCTACCCACATAATTGAGATTAGCTTCAGTAACTACGGCTCTGTGAACTTTTGATTTAAGTATCTCTATTTGCATTTTGCAAAATTAACAATTAACCTGTTTAAGCCATGCAAAAGTTTCAATTACACTTACTTATCTATTAAGTAGTTTCACATAAATTTTTATCCAATCTTAATAAGATATTATCTTTGTTTGCATTTATTGAATCCCTTGCCACAAATAATTTGTCAATAGAAGATGGGAAAATAAAAATAAATAATTCATTTCGGGATGTAGCGCAGCCCGGTAGCGCGCTTCGTTCGGGACGAAGAGGCCGCTGGTTCGAATCCAGTCATCCCGACAAATATATTTTGATTAAAACAGAAGAATAAGAGGTGTCTTCTGTTCTCATAAAAGTTCTTAGCTGCTTAATGAAAATCTTGAAGAAAGCATATAATATCAAACAGAATAATCCCGAATATTTCTGGCTTATTTATTTCAGCTTCCCCTCTGCCACAAAACCCGAACTCTTTATTGCAGGCAAATCCAATGTCATTATTGTCTGTGTTCGGAAAATATGTAATCAGTTATCTCTATTTTTTTCAGCAACTCCAAATCCTCATTCCAGTCTTTCATTTTCCGTTTGTATTCCGCCTGGGTTTTGATAATCCTGAGCGTATGTGGAGATCCTTTTTTGATTGTTTCGGTTTTCAAATCAATCACTACCCGCCCGATGGTATATTTCATACCATTTCTTTCGCTTTGATTTTTCCGGTAATCAAAAATCTGTTCAACAGGCGATTCCAGGAATGCTTTTAATAGCTGCCACTGTTTTTTATCACCGGCTGCATCAGGCACTTGCCTTGACCAATCAGCGGGTGGCTGCGGTTTATTGTTTACGCGTACCTGCAAATATTGCCGACAGGTAAGCAATATTTTATTGGCAAGCGCCCTTCTTTCAGGTAGTTCAAGTAGCTCCGGGATCATTACATGATTGATATAATTTCTCGCCTGATTTCGGGTAAGGGTTTCGGTTATGGTGTTTATCCAGGCTTCATCCTTAAGATGATCCATAACATATTATTTAGATATTGGAACCAGCGTTCAATTTGTAAAATCAAAATTGTACAGCGCCGTATTCAAACCGATTATTTTCTGGAAAGATATGAATCGTAAATATAAAAACCACTTGTAAGACCACGGCCCCGATGAAGTTATGCTTTATATAGATATCATCTTCATCTTTCACGCGAACACAGGTCAATGGCGGTTTGTTCTATCAGTTTATCTTCTCCGTAATGATAGGCCATAGTAGTTTCAGCGTTTTGTTTTGGCTTAGTAGCTTTTATTTAACCGTTTCTGCCTGTCGTCAAAAATACGATAATAAGTCACTTTACTATCATCGCTTAAAAACGATCGGCTCACCATTTCCTTCACTGCATCTTCTTTGCCGGTCATTTCATCCAGGATATTTTCTGCAAGCTTTACAGGAATATCAATTCTGGTGGCAAAAGAAAGAAAACTCTGCCTGGTGTATATACCATATTTCTCGAAAACCGGCTCTTTGTAATCGCCCTCAAACAAGCCGTCTCTCATGCAAATATCCGCATCATTCAGATGAAGCGCAGTATTCATAAGGTCATACGCGGGACTTAACAGATAATCTCCCTGGCTACTTTCCATCACGGAAAAATTTTTGAGGTGTGCATCGCCGTTAGCTATGAGGTAATTGAATACAACGAGTTTAAAAAAATTGAGTAACTCTACTTTTGCAGCTGGTACATATTGTTGTATCAAATGCGCCATGTCTAAATATGATGCATTGTATTTGTAATCATCGCCTTCGGCCTCCGATGTTCTACCAAGTAAGGTAGCAAAATCTTCTACCTGGTATTTTGAACCATCGGGCTTATAGTCAAAGCGACGGGTGATATAAGCAGGGGTTCCATCATTAAAAAAAATCATGGCGGCAGCAGCAGTTTTAATATTAAAAACCTGCGTGGCAATTTGCATGGTTACCTGTTCATTTGACGGCATGTCTTCCACTCGTTCCAACCGCTCAGTAGGAACCGGTTTTAAAATATATGACCCTTTATTTTCCACCAATACCAGTTCTTTTTTCTCTAACCGCAGGCTGTATTTTTCCTGGTAGCCGCTGATGCTCATTCCCTTTCTCTTTTCATTGTACTCCCGGGTGAGAGCGGCATTTTTCCCCGGGGGACCGAATGAGAGAACGTGGCTCACCGCTTTTGTACGGCTACCAAACAACAACATCCTTCCGGTGGGGCTATAAGTAGAATAGCCCGGTTGCAGCGTACATGGACAATATTTTATATCAGGCATCTTCATTGGTTTCTTTAACGGTTAACGGGCCAATACTATCCCGGGTAGCTGTTGCGAGCAGTAGCCCAAAATAATCGTTCTCATCTATCTTCAACATACGGCATTGTATTTTCTTATTAACCCCTTCGCTCAGCAGGTTGGCAAACGCAGGAAACAATATCTTGCTTTGATATGGTTCTTTGCATAGCGGCATTGTAATACTCACCGGCCTTCCGCTGTCTCTGATGTATCCCTCCAGATAAGTGAACATGTACTTTTTGCCCTTTTTCTCCAGCAAGCCCGCAGGCACGCCATTATACAATACTTGCGCTTTCCTGGTATGTGGGGTACTTTTTGCCAAAATCATTTTATTTATGCTCAGGTTCTTTTAGCACCAACTGCATGTTCAACCCTAATGCGTCTGCTAATTGAAGAATGGTACTTAGTGATGGATTGGCTTTACCGGCTTCCACCAATTGAATAGTACGTGTGCTAACTCCTGCAATAGCGCTTAACTGCGGCTGTAATAACCCGAGCAACTCCCGCCTCTGACGTAAAGACTTTCCAATTTCTATCGCTGTATTACGCACCATGGTTCGCTTTTGGGCGCAAAATAGTAAATTATTTTGACAAAACACTAAAAGGCGCAACATACTGCGTAATCTTATAACCTTAAGGTTATAGCATTACCCTGTGTGCGCAAAAGCAAACTATGCTGCGGAATTGGAAAACGATTCACTGTTATTTGTTTGTTTGCTGATAAGGCACCTCATCCCCGGCCAATATACTTTCTGCATAAGAGCTATCTGCACTACATATGGTACCAGGAATTTCTTCTACATCAATTTCACCACTCATTAGCTTGGGTAAAAGAAGGTCATGTGCTTAGCGAAGTTGGTTGTTTTGATGATTTAGAATTGATTTCAATCGAACGCATTTAGAAGTAGATATGTCAAATTCCCTTATCCTCTCTTCCTGCGGTAATGGGATATCTAAGCCTCTACAATATTTTAAGCTGAGGAGCTTTTGTGAGGTCCCAGAAGATTCCTGTTGGAATCTATTTTGCATCTCTTCACTAGTCATAAAGCAATAAATAAGCGTAGAAAAAAAGTCAGAAGTAGACTTGAAGATAATCACATTCTTTACAGAGAATACAAATAGAGAATCTACAATTGCCACATTTCTTAAATCCGCTTCTAATTCATGTAATCTTCTCCTATCATGATTTCGATTTTGATAGAGACGCTTTTTATGCACCGATTTGCAAAGTACAAAAAGATTGAGTAACTAACCGTGTGCAAATGAAGGGTAATGAAGAAGATGGTGCTTCAGACGCACCTCTAAAAATTTTGGCGGACACCTATTTAGGCACCTATTTAGTGGTGCTTTTACGAAAAAAGCAGATAAGGCTGTTTCGCTAAATCCGCTTCTGTATTGCATTTGAGAGAGGAAATTTCTCATTCCAGTGACCCCGCAGAGGCTCGAACTCTGGACCCACAGATTAAGAGTCTGTTGCTCTACCAACTGAGCTACGGAGTCATATTTAATAAAAAATACATCTGTACCTATTAGTTACCCGACCTGGATTCGAACCAAGACAAGCAGAATCAGAATCTGCTGTACTACCGTTATACTATCGGGCAATTTGACCGCAAATGTACAATTTTATGGTTTTACTTTTGAGCGCTTTATTGCCAATATTATTAAAAAAATAAAACTGGCTGAATAAAATAAAAATAAATGAAAAATCCTGTGAAAAATGTGTGAATAAGTATAAAAGTTCCTGGAAATTATTGAATCTTTCTTTATTGCAGAACCAATATATTTGCCTGCTTGCAGGCATTTGCCATCAAACCCTATAAAAACCCTATAAAATTAAATAAGTAACCGTGAGATTAAAGAGTTTAGAAATCAAAGGATTTAAAAGTTTTGCAGATAAAACGATAGTCAACTTCGACCAGGGAATTACCGGAGTAATAGGTCCGAACGGGTGTGGCAAAAGTAATATTGTTGACAGTATCCGCTGGGTTATCGGCGAACAAAAAATAAGCCAGCTGCGAAGCGAAAACCTGGAAAGTCTTGTCTTTAATGGTTCTAAAAACCGGAGCGCCAGCGGGCTTGCAGAAGTGAGCCTCACCTTTGAGAATACTAAAAATTTACTTCCTACAGAATTTAGTACGGTTACCGTTACCCGAAAATATTATAAAAACGGAGAAAGCGAATACCGTCTCAATGATGTAAGCTGCCGTCTGAAAGATATTCATAATCTCTTTATGGATACAGGGGTAAGCACCGATAGCTATGCGATTATAGAGTTGGGAATGGTAGATGATATTATAAAAGATAAAGAAAACAGCCGCCGCAGAATGCTGGAACAAGCTGCCGGAATATCCATTTATAAAACAAGAAAACGCGAAGCAAAATTAAAACTGGATGCTACAGAGCAAGACCTGGCAAGGATAGAAGACCTTCTTTTTGAAATCAATAATCAATTAAAAACTTTAGAAAGTCAGGCAAAGAAGGCGGAGAAATATTATGAAATAAAAAAAGATTATCGCGAATTAAGTATTGAATTAGCCAAAGCTGCTCTCGAAGGATTTAATATCACTTATAAAGAATTAAACGAACAGCAAAAAGCAGAGACTGATAAAAGGATAGAGTTGGAAGCTATGATAGCAACAGAAGATGCGGCAATTGAAAAAGAAAAAACCGGGTTTATTGAAAAGGAAAAAGCACTTCAGCTACAGCAACATGCTTTTAATGAATTGACTAATACGGTTCGTGAAAAAGAAAATAAGAAAAATTTGAGCGCTCAACGTTTACAGCATCTTACAGAAAGAGAAAGCAGCTTAAAAGATTTTTTACTGAAAGCAGAAGGCCAGTTAAAAGGAATTGACGAAAGCATTCAATTTACCAAAACGCAAATAGCTGACGAAGAAATAAAACTAACAGAGCAAAAAGAACATTTAGAATCGCTTAAAAAAAATGTAGAAGAAAAAAGAGCGGTTTTAGATGAAAAAAGAAGAGCTGTCGATATTTTACGACAAGCTCAAATGTTATTGCAACGTAACCATTTTGATGCAGAAAAGAAAGTGGCTGTTGCAGATACATCTATATTTAATCTGCAACGATCCATTGCACAAATCGAAGAAGAACAAAAGCAAAGAACTGAATCTCTTTCAAAACTTGAAGAAGATAAAAAACAAAAGCAAACAGAACTTGATGAGAAGAAGGAAACACTGGATCAACTGAAAAAACAAAATGAATTTACTAAAGAACAAATTCTTGATACGCAATCTGAACTGGAAAAACTAAGAAGTGAATTAGCGGAAGAAAACCGTGTATTAGATTCAAAACAAAATGAGCACGACCTGTTGAAAAGCCTGATAGATAAAATGGAAGGCTATCCGGAAAGTGTAAAATTTCTTCATAATAATCAATCCTGGAATTATACCGCTCCCATTCTTTCCAATATCATTTATGTAAAAGAAGAATATCGCGCAGCGGTGGAAAATGTGCTGGAGCCTTACCTTAATTATTACGTAGTTGATAATCTGAAAGATGGTTTGACCGCGGTACATTTATTAGATGAAAATAAAAAAGGGAAAGCCAATTTCTTTCTTTTGGATCAATTGAATTTATTTGAAAATCGTACTTCGGCAGAAATTCCTGGTGCTATTTCAGCTTTGAGCGTTATTGAAATAGATGAAAAATACAGCCATCTCGCGAACTATCTTCTAGGCAATGTTTTTATCACTGAAAATGGAGAAAAATTAACAGGTAATCCTGATACATCAAGGGAAGCCATCATACTCGAAAAAAACGGCAAATATGTACAGGGGAAATATTTTCTTTCAGGAGGAAGTGTTGGTTTATTTGAAGGGAAAAAAATTGGAAGAGCTAAAAACCTGGAAAAGTTAACAGAAAAAATTTCGCTTCAGCAAGTGAAAGTAAATGACCTGAAAAAAGAAATTAGCTCAAAATCAAATAAGATAATTGCCTTTAATGAAGAGTTGAAAGAAAATGCAATTCAACAAACACAGCAACTTATTAATGACTTGATCAATTCAACCTATCTTATTCAAAATAAAATTGAAAATAACTTACAACAGCATTCCAAAGCCAAAAGTCAATTGGAAGAAATGAATCAGCAACTGGAGCAGAATCTCACAGGAATAAGTGAAACACGGGACTTGCTATCAACATTGTTAGCGCAGGTTGCGGAGCATGATGAAAAGATGAAATTTGCAGGAGCTGAATTTATAAAAACCGAAGCAGGATATAACGAAGTAAACCTGTTATATAACGATAACAATCTTCAGCTTACACGCCAGCAAAGTAAAGTAACCGCCCTTAACCAGGAACTTGAATTTAAAACAAGGCAGTTTACAGATTTGAATATGCAAATCAAAAACAGTAACATTCAATTAAAAGAATCATTTGAAAATATTTTAGCCACCTCCACTGAATTAAAAAGTATTGAAGAAGAATTGGTATCCTTATTGAAAAATAAAGAAGGAGAAGAAAAGAAACTGAACGAAGCTGACCAGGCTTATTATAATTTAAGAAATGAATTGAATGATAAGGAAAGTGAATTGCGCCACAAGCAAAAAGCAAAAGAACAAAGTGACCTTTTAATAAATGAAATAAAAGACAAACTGAATGAATTGAAACTACACCTTGCCGGAATGAAGGAAAGATTGAATGTGGAATTCAGGGTAGATCTTGACGCTATTTTGGATGAAGAAAGAAAAACCGAAACCCCGCTTGAAGAACTACAGGAAAAAAGTGATCGTATGAAAAAGCGTTTGGAAAATATGGGGGAAATAAATCCTACCGCCATCGAAGCTTTTACAGAAATGAAAAAACGTTTTGATTTTATAAAAGAACAAAAAGAAGATTTGGTAACTGCTAAAGATTCCTTATTGCAAACGATCCAGGAAGTGGAAACAACAGCGAATCAAAAATTCTTAGAAACTTTTAACCAGGTAAGAGACAATTTTCAAAAAGTTTTCCAGGCATTATTTACAGAAAATGATACAGCGGATATGGTGCTGGAAAATCCTGATGATCTTGCTGAAACCGGGATTGATATTATAGCCAAACCAAAGGGAAAGAGGCCTACAAGCATTACACAATTAAGCGGTGGTGAAAAAACGCTTACTGCCACTGCATTGTTATTTGCCATCTACCTTATAAAACCGGCTCCATTTTGCATCCTGGACGAAGTAGATGCGCCTTTGGACGATGCCAACATTGATAAGTTCACTCAAATGATCAGGAAGTTTAGTAAAGATTCTCAATTCATTATTGTTACGCATAATAAAATGACAATGGCATCAGTAGATGTAATTTACGGAGTTACTATGCAAGAACCAGGAGTGAGTAAATTAGTGCCGGTGGATTTCAGAGGATTGGATCATACTTTTGTAAATTAAAGGAGCACTCCAATTCAGAGTTCGAAGATTTGCACACGTAGTAAATAAACACCAGGCTTATCGTCGCTGGGACAGGAATAAGGGGAATTCGAATATTAACCTCAAAAGGAGTAATAAGAATTGCTCTTCAGCAAACAAACAAATATTAAAGGTTCTTCTTTCGATAATTATAAACGAAGTAAAAAATACCCACCTGCCATCATTGGGAAAGGAATATTGCGGATTCTTATTTACCAAAAATTAAAAAAAACCGGCTTCGTATACTGCGAGAGCCGGTTTGCAATATTTTAAAATACAGCTTACCTTCTTCAACAATTCAAGTTGAAAATTCCAGGTTCCAAATATTCAATGAATTAAGGATTTGTTGAAGCAGGAGGAGGAGTTGTTGATACAGGAGTAGTTGTCGAAATCTGGGGAGCAGGAGGAACAACATCCTTTTCGTTCATCCCGGCTTCTATCTCGTCTTTTACATGCTGCTTTGCATCATTAAATTCGCGGACGCCTCTACCAATACCTTTCATAAGATCTGGAATCTTTTTGCCACCGAAAAATAATAAGATTACTAAAAGGATCAATAACCATTCGGACTCTCCGGGCATTGACAGGAGTAAAACGGGTTTCAGAATAATACTTAACATGAATTAAAAATTTAAGTTTATAAAAATTTCTATTGCAAAGTTAATAGAACATAAGTCAGTGAATTGTAAATTTTCAAGTTTAACCAAAAAGAATTGATAATTTTTATTTTGCCATTAGGCTACTCTGCAAATCATAGAGTATAGTTTCCTGTAATTAAATCAATAAGAAGTCAATCATATAAACAATCAAAAGAAATTAAAATTTTCTTTACAATTAAGAACCTGGTTTCTAAGCATAATATATTATTTGCTATCAAAATTTCATTTCAAATTTCTAATATATTTTGCTATTTCTTCCCCCCATCCACTTCTATCCATACCGGTGCATGGTCGCTTGTTTTTTCCCAACCACGAACATATAGGTTCACGCCGGCAGCGAGAAGACTTTTATTAAAATGCGGACTTAATAAAAAATGATCAATGCGCAAGCCTGCATTGCGTGCATAAGCATTCCGGAAAAAGTCAAAATAAGTATAGATCACTTCATCAGGATAGAGTTTTCGAATAGCATCTGTCCATCCTTGTTCTGTAAGTGTTTTAAAGGCAGCGCGTGTTTCCGGGCGAAACAATGCATCATCCACCCAGCGCTCAGGCTTGTAAACATCAATCTCAGTTGGTATTACATTAAAATCACCGGTAAGTATTACAGGGACATCCGATGCAAGTAGTTCGGCGGCATGCTGAATCAGTCTTTCGAACCATCGCATTTTATAATCAAACTTTGGTCCTGGTGCCGGATTACCATTTGGCAGGTAGAGGCAGCCAATAATGATACCATTTACTTTGGCTTCAACATAACGGCTGTTAATATCTTCAGCGTCTCCGGGAAGTATACGTCTTATTTCTTCTGATGGTTTATCGCGCGTGAGTATCGCTACTCCATTCCAGCTTTTTTGCCCATGCCATATTGCATGATATCCCGCATCTTTTATAGCCTGCTCCGGAATTTTTTCCGGGGGGGCTTTTAATTCCTGGAGGCATGCCACATCAGGTTTCGTTTCCTCAAGCCAGCGAAGAAGTACCGGCAAGCGTGCATTAATACCATTTACATTGTATGTAGCTATTTTCATAAAACGATTTTGAAAGATGATACAAACTTAAAACTTTAAAAAGAATTGATCAACCGGGTTTTTTTGTTGAATAAATTATTATACAGTGGCTGTCATTCAGAAACTTAAATACCCATAAAGTGTAAAATTAAATCCAGTTGATCTTTAAGATCAAACATCTACCTAATTATCCATAAAAGATCATTTTATTTTATGGATCTATATTAAACATAGAAAACAATAATTGCTCCATCTCATTTTATACCTTTTAAAGCCAATATTTTTCCAATCATTTGTAATTATCCCAAAAGCGTTTTACATTTAATGATTATTAATTACCAAAAATTACATTATGTCTTTAATTACCAGGTTTTCCAATGGCTGGACCATTGCATCGAATAGTATTAAAGTTTTAAAAGAAAACCGCCAGCTTATTATCTTTCCCATCCTTTCAGGTATTTCAATGATTGTGATTTTAGTTTCTTTTTTTACGGTGGTGCTTGGATTGAATGGCTGGAATGTTGACAATGTAAAAGATAGTAGTACTGTTTGGAGCTATGTACTTTTATTCGCGTTTTATATAGTCAATTATTTTGTGATCGTATTCTTTAATATGGCGCTGATACATTGTACATCGTTGTATTTTAAAGGAGAGGAGGTAACCATAAGAAAAGGAATTGATTTCAGCATAAGCCGTATCGGCAGCATTTTTGCGTGGGCGGTGTTCGCGGGTATAGTTGGTGGTGTATTGAAGATCATCCAGGAAAATGTCGGTTCATTGGGCAAGATCATCACCGGAATTGTGGGTGTGGTTTGGAGTATTGCCACTTTTTTTGTGGTGCCTGTAATAGCTTACGAAAACCTAAGTCCTATAGCCGCTTTTAAAAGATCAGCCAGCCTGATGAAAGAAAAATGGGGTGAAAGTATCGGAGCCGGGTTTAGTTTTTTCCTCATCAATTTTGTGGGCATCTTAACGATAGCGTTAGTAGCTTTTATTATTGCACAGATTAATATAATTGCAGGTCTTTTTATTGGTGTGACGGGTGTTCTGTTGCTGCTCACTGTAATGAGTGCGGTAAAAACAATCTTTATCAGCGCGATATATCATAATATAAATGGTGATCCTGTTGAACTTTATAACCAGCAATTTATTGACAATCTGTTTGAGTATAAAAAGAAATAATGTAGTTCAAAGCCTTTTAATTTTATCAAATTTTTCCTTAAATGCTATATGCAAGGGATAAACACAATCAAGATATCCCCATATTTTCCTGATTTTAATTGTAGGATCTTCTTATTGTTTTGCAAGTACCAACGGTACATAAACAGATTGGGTAAATTGCATTGTTCCGAAATCCGATTGGGTAAAAAACAAAAACCCTTTCAGAATTAACTGAAAGGGTCTAATAATCATGGCAGCTACCTACTCTCCCACATTGTTGTGTAGTACCATCGGCCATGAGGGGCTTAACTTCTCTGTTCGGTATGGGAAGAGGTGAACACCCTCGGCAAAACCACCATAAAGAGGTTGCCGGGAAAAAGTATCAAGATGAAAGTATCAAGTATCAGGAAAGACATTCTTCTCTTGCTACTTGCGACTAACTACCTGCTACTATTAGCGACTAATAAATTAACATAAAGGGAAAGTTGCAATACTAATAAAAAAAATTAAAAGCTTACGGGCAATTAGTACTACTTGGCTTTGACATTACTGCCTTTATACCTATAGCCTATCAACGTCATAGTCTTTGACGACCCTTAAAAGAAAACTCATCTTGAGGTTGGTTTCACGCTTAGATGCTTTCAGCGTTTATCCTATCCGTACATAGCTACTCTGCACTGCACCTGGCGGCACAACAGATACACCAGCGGTACGTACGACCCGGTCCTCTCGTACTAAGGTCATGTCCTCTCAATTTTCTAGCGCCCATCACAGATAGGGACCGAACTGTCTTGCGACGTTCTGAACCCAGTTCACGTGCCACTTTAATCGGCGAACAGCCGAACCCTTGGGACCTTCTCCAGCCCCAGGATGTGACGAACCGACATCGAGGTGCCAAACCTCACCGTCGATATGAGCTCTTGGGTGAGATCAGCCTGTTATCCCCAGAGTACCTTTTATCCTTTGAGCGATGGCCCTTCCATGCAGAACCACCGGATCACTTTAGCCGACTTTCGTCCCTGCTCGGCCTGTATGCCTCACAGTCAAGCTCCCTTATACTAATACGCTCTATGTACGATTACCAACCGTACTGAGGGAACCTTTGCAAGCCTCCGTTACTTTTTAGGAGGCGACCACCCCAGTCAAACTACCCACCATG
>Ga0207933_1000224_pt1 | contig 59469 bp, 47 predicted proteins | sample NGESurdeep092012_4_FD_184488 | JGI IMG/M metagenome (GOLD analysis project Ga0207933, IMG submission 184488) | Arctic peat soil microbial communities from Barrow, Alaska - NGEE Surface sample F53-3 deep-092012 (SPAdes) | ecosystem: Environmental > Terrestrial > Soil > Wetlands > Peat ...
ATTTTCAGCGTCACCCTTTTCGAAAAAATGCCCATTTTACAGGTGTTTCAGGATGGCGTCTCCCAATCCGACCTGTTCGCAGATTCCAACCAGTTGATTCTGTTCGACTTATAGCCGGACAGCAGTGATGTTCGTGTGGGTATAAGTCTTGAAGCCCTGTATCCTGGCCGTGACCGCATAGATGCCGACCGGCAAATCCGGGATCGTATAGCTTCCGGTGTTAGTGGATACGGCGGAGAAAGCCACTCCCGTTGCCGTGTTCTTCGCTTCCACGGACGCACCGGGAACAACCGCCCCGGCCGGATCGGTTATGGTGCCGGTTATGGTGCCGTTCCCTACCTGGCCAAATGCCACCGATGCAAATAGCCCGGCAAAGACTGCGAGAGATACTACCGATTCCAGAAACCAACCACGCATAGAGACAGTCCCCTTATCAGAAGTTTTGGGTAATCCTGAGAATCCTACTCCGTCGTAATGCCGGTGTCAAGGCTCAATTTTTCCAGTGTCGTTAGTATGTGAGTTGTCCGGTCGAGTTAACACGTGATGTGTCCGCTGCTCCAGGGCCGGGCGACACGGGAAACCATTTCTTCGTCGCGATGAGGGAGGGAGAGAAGGTGGACAAGAGCCGTCCGGCATGGGCGGGGCGTGCCATGAAGGAACTGGGAGTACAGATGATAGCGGCTTACTCGGGAGCATGGAAGCCGGGGAAAACCAAAAGCGGGCGCCTATCTCACATAGGCAGGCAGGCCGACTAATGCCGTCTCTTCCTGCCGCATCCATGCCCCGTCGAAAGCTTCCACCGCGCTTCCCTCCAGGAACCAGCTCCGCGGCGCAATTCCGCCCCACAACTGCTGCCGCCGCGCATCGTTCACGTTCCAGCGAATCGGCTCGAAGTCCGGATCCACCGTCAGATAATCGCCCGTATAAAGCTCGATGCGATGCCCGTCCGGGTCACGCAAATACAAAAAGAAAGCATTCGTGATCCCATGCCGGCCGGGTCCGCGCTCAATGCGGAATTCCTCGTTCGCTCCCGCCAGAATGTCGCACACCTGCGAGATCCGCATCGCATCGGGCATCCAGTAGGCGAAGTGATGCATCTTCGGACCCTTGCCGTTGGTCAGCGCAAAATCGTGCGCATGCCCTTTATTTTGCAGCCACGAAGCCCAGAGCTGCCGGCTATCGTCCTCTGAGTACTCCGTGAGCCGGAAGCCGAGGTTATCGATATACCATCGCGTCATCGCAGCCACTTCGGTCGTGAACAGGTTGCAGTGATCCACGCGCTGAATCCCCGCCCCCCTGTGCAGATCGAAACGCTGCAGCAGCCAGGGATACTTCACGGACTGGTAATAAAACACGATGGGAAATCCGAACGGATCCTGAATGCGCAGCATCCGCGGCCGGTCCGTCTCCGTGTCCCAGCGATGCGGCAGGCCTTCCCGTTCCGCCAGCGCGGCAATCCGGTCCAGATCCATATCGGAACCGGCTTTGAACCCGATGTGTCTGACCCCGGGGGTGGGCGCGAGCTCCAGCTTCAGGCTCCATTCGCGATCTTCCACCGCCCGCAGATACAGGGCATCGGTGCCCTCATGCAGAACGTTCAGCCCCAGCAGATCGACATAGAAATGGCGCGACGCCTGCAGATCGGTAACAGAGAGCACCGTTTGCCCGATGCGAATCACCTTTGGCGGGGTATTCATGGCATCTCCGCCTATACTTTGCCGAATTTCGGAATGTGGTGGTTCCCGAGCGGCACGGCGATATTCTTGATCTCCGTGTAGAATTCGAACGCATACTCGCCGCCTTCGCGATGCGTCCCGCTGAACTTCACCCCACCGAAAGGCGTCGGCAGATGGCGCACGTTATGACTGTTGATCCACGTCATGCCCGCTTCGAGGCCAAGCGCGACGCGGTGCGCGCGAGCCACGTCCCCCGTCCAGAGATAGGAGGCAAGACCATACCGCACATCGTTCGCCTTCGCCAGCGCATCGGCTTCATCGTCGAACGGAATCGCGGTCAGAACCGGGCCGAAGATCTCTTCCTGCGCGATGCGCATATTGTTTTCTCCAGTGAAGAGCGTCGGCGCGACATAGTTACCTTCCGACCCCACTCGATGGCCGCCCGCAAGGAGTTGCGCGCCCTCGGCCTTGCCGATCCCGATGTATTCCATCACGCGGTCGCGATGTTCCGGATGGATCAGCGGCCCGACTTCGGTCAGCGGATCGAGAGGACTGCCCACTTTAATACTCGCGGCGCGTTTTGCCAGCTTCCCCACAAAATCGTCGAAGATGGAACGTTCGATCAGGGCGCGCGAGTTCGCGGTGCACCGCTCGCCGTTGAAACTATAGATCTGGAAGACCGTGGCATCGAGCGCCCGGTCGAGATCGGCATCGGCGAAAATCACCGCGGGCGATTTGCCGCCTAATTCGAGCGAAAGCCGTTTCAAGCGATCGGCCGCGTTCTTCGTCACAATGGAGCCCGTGGCCGTTTCGCCGGTCAGGGTAATCAGAGGCACCAGAGGATGCGCCACCAGCGGAGCGCCGGCCTCTTCGCCAAACCCCTGCACGACGTTGAAGACGCCCGGAGGCAGGTCCGCTTCTTCGAAGATTTTTGCGAGTTTCCACGCAGTGAGCGGCGACCATTCCGCGGGCTTCAGAATAACGGTATTGCCGGTGGCCAGCGCCGGAGCGATTCTCCAGGTGGAAAGCATCAGGGGAGCGTTCCAGGGGGTAACGATGCCGCAAACGCCCACGGGCACTCGCACCGTGTAGTTCAGCCATTCGGCATCCACGGGATATGTGCGGCCGTCCATCGCGCGTTCCGCATACTCGGCGTAGAAACTGAAATTTTCCGCCGCCCGCGCAATCTGCGCGCGCACGATGCGAAGCGCCTGGCCCGCGTCGAGGCATTCTATCGTCGCCAGTTCGTCGCCGTGTTTCCGGATGCAGTCCGCAATGCGCAGAAGGTACGTCCGGCGGTCTTTGGCTTTGGTGCGCGACCACTTCTGAAAAGCCGAGTGCGCGGCACGCGCGGCGAGATCCACGTCTTCGCCATGGCCGCGCCAGACGCGAGCCAGAACGCGATTATTCGAAGGATCCAGCGTCTCGAACCGTTCTCCCCTGATCCCCGCAGCCCACCGTCCACCGATGTAATGTTCTATCGTGGTGCGCTCGAGCCGGAGCCTCACTTCTTCGATAAATTCCGGAGCTATCGAGTCCGTTGCATTCGCTGCCATCTGACCGATTCTATTACCTGGCAAAGTCCGATATGATGAGTTGCTTGGCAACTTCCACCAGGACTCCTTCGAACCGGCGCCGCTTTCTGAAGCAGGCGGCGAGTGCGGCGGCCATCGCGGCCGGGCCGGCGATTACGAAAGCTCAGGAACCGGCCGCGCCCCCGCCGCGCATCGGCGCTCAGCCCCCTTCCGCGCGGCAGCTTGCCGCCGACGTCGGAGTTCCCTCCACGCAGGCACCCCCATGGATTGTCGAGCACCCCGGGTCCGATTTCATGGTGGATACCCTGAAGGCCCTGAATCTGGAGTTCGTGGCCGCCAATCCGGGCACCAGCTTCGGCGGGCTCCACGAATCGCTCATTAATTACGGCGGCAACAAGATGCCGGAACTGCTGACCTGCTGCCACGAGGAGTCCGCGGTTGCGATGGCCCATGGCTACGCCAAAATCGAAGGCCGCCCCATGCTCACCATGCTGCACGGCACGGTGGGCTTGCAGCACGCTTCCATGGCGATTTTCAACGCCTATGCGGACCGCGTGCCGGTGCTGATGATCGTGGGCAACTGGGGCAACGCCGTTCAAGCCCATAACGCGCAGGACATGGCCCTCATGGTCCGGGACTCCATCAAGTGGGACGATGAGCCCAAAACCCTCGCCGCCTTCGCCGAATCCGCGATCAAGGCTTACAAGATCGCGATGACGCCTCCGATGGGGCCCGTGCTCCTGGTGCTGGATGAGGATTTGCAGGCACAGGCCATGGGCGCGGCCCGCCCGCGGGTTCCGCGGGTTACCCTGACCACGCCGCCGCAGGGCGATTCGGGCGCGGTGCTCGAAGCCGCGCGCCTTCTCGTTGCGGCTGAACGCCCGCTCATTATGGCGCAGCGCGCGGCCCGCACTCCGAACGGAATCACGCTCCTCGTGGAATTGGCGGAAACGCTGCAGGCGCCGGTCAATAATTCGGAGCGCGTGAACTTCCCGTCGCGGCACGCTCTCGCGGGCAACGGCGGGCAGGGGTATCAACCGGATGTGACTCTGTGCCTCGAAGTCAACGATGTTTCCGGCACCGCCCGCGCGGCACGGGCGCGCAACGCGAAGGTGGTCAGCATTTCCGCTCAGGGCCTGTACCAGAAAAGCAACTTGCAGGACGCGGGCCGCTTTGCGGATGTGGATCTGGATATCGCGGGCGACGCCGAAGCCACTCTGCCCGCGCTGATCGATGCCTGCAAACGGCTCATTACGGCGGATCGAAAACGCGCCTTCGCGGAACGCGGCGTTCAACTGGCGGAGGCGCACCGGAAGGCGCGCGCACGGGACATCGAACTGGCCGCGATCGGGTGGGATGCCAGCCCGGTGAGCCTGAACCGGCTGTGCGCCGAACTCTGGCCTCTGATTGAGAACGAAGACTGGTCGCTGGTTTCGTGGCAGGGGTTCATCGGAAGCTGGCCGGACCGGCTCTGGAACATCGACAAACATTACCAGTACATCGGGGGGCAGGGAGCGGGCGGCATGGGGTACGGAGCGCCCGCGGCCGCCGGCGCGGCGCTGGCCAACCGCAGACACGGCAGGCTGTCGATCGCTATTCAAACCGACGGCGACCTGATGTATGCGCCCGGCGTTTTGTGGACCGCCGCGCACCATCGCATTCCACTGCTGACCATCATGCATAACAATCGTGCTTACCATCAGGAAGTGATGCACCTGCAGCGGCAAGCCGGCCTCAGCGGCCGCGGGGGAGACCGTTGCCACATCGGCACTACTCTCACCGATCCCAACATCGATTACGCGACCGTGGCGCGCGGCTTCGGTCTGCATGGAGAAGGGCCCATCAGCGATCCCGCGCAACTGGTGCCGGCCTTCCGGCGCGCCATCGAAGTGGTTAAAAAAGGCGAGCCTGCCCTGATCGACGTGGTCACGCAACCCAGATGACGAAGATCCTGGTTCTGGCTCTGATTCTGTCTGGCGTGGCCGCGGCTCAGAATCCCGGCAATGGCAAAACTCTCTTCAACACGAAGTACCGGTGTTACGCCTGCCATGGATTTTCCGGCCAGAATGGCCCCGGCGCGCGGCTGGTTCCCATGAAGTTGACGCGCGAGGCGTTCTTCACGTTCGTGCGCCATCCCCGCGCCCCGCGCCCCGGCACGTCGCCTGCCGGGCAGCAGGACCGTATGCCGCCCTATTCCGCGAAGGAACTGCCGGACACGGAACTGGCGGATATCTACGCCTACATCCGCACCCTTCCCGATTCGCCTCCCGCTAAGAGCATTCCCCTTCTGAACAAGATCGCGGGAGAAAACTGAAGAGCGCGTTGTCCGCCGTCCTTTCCGTCACCAGCCTGCGTAAACAATATGGCGCCACGGTCGCCGTGGACGGCATCTCGTTCGAGGTGCGCCGCAGGGAGATTGTGGGCCTGCTCGGCCCCAATGGGGCGGGAAAGACAACTACCATCAACATGATCCTCGGAGTGCTCGCGCCCGATTCCGGCGCCGTGCTCATCGATGGCATGGACCTTGCTGCTCACCGTTCCCATGCACTGGAACGTACCAATTTCGCGGCGGTCTATTCGCCACTGCCCGGGAATCTGACCGTGCTTCAGAATCTGCGTTTTTTCGGCCTCATCTACGGAGTGGCGGATCTCACGGCACGCATCGAAGCCGTGTTGACGCAGTTCGATCTCGACAAGTTTCGCCACACCCGCTGCGGCGTTCTTTCATCCGGAGAGCAAACGCGGGTCAGTCTGGCGAAAGCCATGCTGAACCACCCCAACCTTCTTCTGCTTGACGAGCCGACGGCCTCGCTCGATCCTTCGGTGGCACGCGATATCCGCGAAAAAATACGCGAGTTCACGCTGCGGGGCCAGGGCGGCGTCCTCTGGACCTCGCACAACATGAATGAGGTCGAGGAGGTTTGCGATCGCGTTCTCTTCCTCTCGCGCGGCAAGATTCTGCTCGAAGGAAATCCGCGCCAGTTGCCGGCCGCACACGGTAAAGCGACGCTGGAAGAACTCTTCATCGCGGTGGCGCGCGAGCCGCTCACGCTGGGGCCTGAATGAATCCGAAGCGCACGGGGGCCATCGTGCTTCGCCAGTTCTATCTGCTGCGCGGGAGCCCGGCGCGTATTCTGCCCATGTTCGCGTGGGTGGCGATCGACATCGTGCTTTGGGGATTCATCACACGCTATCTGAATACGGTCGCCTCTTCCGGCTTCAATTTCATCCCCGCGATGCTGGGAGCGGTGCTGCTGTGGGATTTTCTCGTGCGCGTAATGCAGGGCATCACAACGGCGTTTTTCGAGGACGTGTGGTCACGGAACTTCCTTAACATCTTCGCCACGCCGCTTTCCATATCGGAATATGTTGGCGGCCTGGTGCTGTCGAGTATCGCGACCAGCGGCGTGGGTCTGGCCGCGATGCTGCTGCTCGCCACCACGGTCTTCGGGTTGTCCTTCTTTGTGTACGGTCTGCTGCTCGTCCCGTTTCTTCTGGTGCTGTTTCTGTTCGGAGTTGCGCTGGGCGTCTTCGGTTGCGCCGTTGTGCTCCGTCTGGGGCCTTCGGCCGAGTGGCTGATCTGGCCCGTCCCGGCCCTGCTGTCGCCGCTCGCATGCGTCTTTTATCCGCTATCGGCACTGCCTGTCCCGATGCAATACATCGCACGCGTTCTGCCTCCGTCGTGGGTATTCGAGGCCATGCGAAAAGTGGTGGAGGGCGGCTCGCCTGCTCCGCTGGCGCTGCTGTGGGGAAGCGGCCTCGCCGTCTTCTATATCCTGCTGGCCGGTTGGTTCTTTACCCGGATCTACCGGCACGCGGTTCGCAGCGGACTCATTGCGCGTTACAGCGCCGAGAGCGTGAGCTAGGCCGTTTGACCGGGCGCTTTGAAGCTGACATACTTTTTCGGGGTGGACTCCATAAAATGACGCACGGTTTCTCTCTTCTCGCCCTCTCCGCGTTCCTTGCCGGAGGCGCGGTCGCCTCCGCCGCGATCCCCGAGCCGATCCGCATTGACGCCGGTTCGATTACCGGTACCTCCGGAACTTCGGGCGAAGTGCGCATTTTCAAAGGAATCCCGTTCGCGGCGCCGCCTATGGGCGATCTGCGCTGGAAGGCTCCCCAGGCTCCGGCCAAATGGGAAGGCGTGCGCAAGGCCGATCGGTTCGGGCCCGCCTGCCTGCCGAACCGTGCCCCGTCGTCGAGCGAAGATTGCCTCTATCTCAACGTCTGGACGGGCGCGCAAAGCGCCGGCGAGCGGCGTCCGGTGATCGTATGGACCTATGGCGGCGGCTTTACCTCCGGTGCCGGTTCCGAGCCGCGTTACGATGGCGAAGCGCTGGCGCGCAAGGGCGCGGTGGTTGTTACTTACAACTACCGCCTCGGCGTTTTCGGATTTCTCGCGCATCCGGACCTGGCGAAGGAATCCTCGCATAATACTTCGGGCAACTACGCGCTCATGGATATGACAGCGGCTCTGCGGTGGGTACGGAAGAACATCGCGAACTTCGGCGGAGACCCGCGGCGCGTGACGATCGATGGCGAATCGGCCGGAGCCATGATGGTCTCGGCTATGGTTGGATCTCCCGAGGGCAAGGGACTGTTCAAACGCGCCATGGCGCAGAGCGGTGCCTGGATGGGCACTGGCATTAACCGCATGACCACGCGCGAGCGAGCCGAAGAAGCGGGCGTCAAACTGGAAAAGACGATGGGCGCGGCATCGATCGCCGAGCTGCGCGCGAAGTCCGCGGGCGATCTTGTGAAGAACGGACGGTTCGGGGCATCGATCGTCATCGACGGCTGGTACGTCCCGGAAGATTTGTCCAACACGTTCGCGAAGGCGCGGGAAAACGATGTCGATCTTCTTGTGGGCTCCAACCACGACGAGGGCACCTTCTTCGTGCGCCCGGGGCCGGTAAATCCCGGCCAGCTGAAAAGCCGCGCGAAGCAGAAATACGGCGACCTTACCGATGCTTACCTGAAGCTGTATCCCGAGGACTCAGAGGCCGATGCTACGGCCTCGCAGCTTGCGAACTTGCGTGACGAACTCGGCTGGCACATGCGAACGTGGGCTCAATTGCAGGCGAAGCGCGGGAAAGGGAAAGCGTATCTTTTCTATTTCACCCATGTTCCACCCTCTCCGGAGGGCCGGCCCTCCCGTGGCGCCACCCACACGGCCGAGCTCTCTTACATGTTCGATAACCTGCTCCCCGGCACTCCCTGGACGGATACGGACCGCAAACTGGCCGACGAAATGTCATCTTACTGGGTGAATTTCGCCGCCACTGGAAACCCCAATGGCAAAGGGCTTCCCGCGTGGCCCTCATACAACGAAAAAAGCGGCGAGGCTATGGTTTTCGGCGACACGGTGAGCGCGGGGGCACAGATCGAACCGGCCATGCTGAGCTTCTATGACGCGTATTACAAAACCCTGAGCGCCAGCCGGTAGCGTTTGTGAGAACTGCCTTCCTCTACGCCGTGCTCGCCTGCGGCGTGAGCCAGGCCGCTCACGCTCAGGAAATTCGCCTCTACTCGGAGTTTGAGCGCTTCAATCCATATGGGAACCCGGTTCCATCGGACCGCGATCTGGTTCCCCGCGAGATCCTCTCTCCGGCGATGGCTCGTAACGGACACCTCTCCCTGCATCTCGTGATCACCGCCCCGGTCGGCACGAATTACCTCCTCTATACCGGCTCCAACCCGCCGGGCATTCTCAAGATCTCTCTCTATCGGGAGCATTTCACCCGCTGCGGCACCGATGGTTACTGTCCTGACTGGCTCACCGCGCAGGCCTCGCCCAGCTTCGGCGCAATCCCCGAGTTGGGCGACGATCTGACAGGCCACGCTCGCATGGACCAGACCACTCGCTGCTATCTGCTCGACATCTGGGCGCCGCCCGGCACCCCGCCGCGCCGCGTGCGTGTTGAAGCCCTGCTGAAGGCTGGCACCTGGTACGTCGCGCCCATGGAAGTTCGCATAGTCGAACCCATTGTTCCTGACAAAACTGCGGATCGAACGGAAATCGTCGAGGAGAATGTCGCGCCGCTCGACGCATCCTCCAGCGCCACCGCGCGGAACCAGTTGCTTCGGTATCTCGCTGGCCTGCCGCTTCAATTCCCGCCCGGAATTCTGCGCGTGCGTGACGTCATTCAGCGCAATGCAGCCGAGGATATGCTCCTCGCCCGATCTCTCGATCCACCCGGGAACGCGGCAGGTCCGCAATTTCCAGAGCTGAACCTCATGTCGTGGTGGCGCCCTTTCATGTACCCCCGGCTGGGTGCAGAGTGGTACCTGAAAGTTCGCGATTTTCTGTACCGATTTGGCACATAAGCTGAGTCATATTACTTTGAACTGAATTTTCAGCCGGTAAGTACAAGAATTCACGTAGCGTTGACGAAACGATACTATACAGCGGGAACATTCCGTGGTAAGAATGAGGTGTAGCATCCGCGGGAGCCTGAAACACAGCAGTCTTGCTGATCGAGGCCGCCGCCGTTTTCCGATTAGTAAAATCAAATTCGATTCGTAAGGCCAGATTTAGGAAGCGCCCAGGACTCCCCGTCTGTTACCGGGCCAATACCGAAATTGAATACAGGGGTTTTAGATCCGCATGGACTCCGATCGCAAGTACCGTCAACACGGCTACTTTGACAGCAATAGCACTTCATCCAACGGCAACGGGAGTAACGGCGCATCGCGGCCGAAGCCATCGGGGCCACGGCCACCGCTCGATGTCACCGGCCCGCGGCTCCCGCGGCTCGTGCAGGCCGTGACGGCGTCGCGCTGCTACAGTTGCTCGACGACACTGCCTCCGGGATATGTCTTCGACGGACCCTGCCCGAAATGCGGAGCCCAACTGCATTGTTGCAAACAATGCTCTCATTTCGAACCTTCCACGCGCTTCCAATGCACTAAACCGATCCCGGTCCGGATTCCCGTGAAAGACCAGGCAAACCTGTGCACGTTATTCTCGCCGCGGGTCACCGTGGCGCGCGAGGCTTCGTCCACGCAAATGCCGGGCGGCGCCACTCGCGTGCCAGCCGCGGGGTTGAACACGCCGCCGCCGCGCAGTGCCAGCGATGCCCGCGATGCGTTCGACCGGCTTTTCAAAAAATAGCTCGACAAATTCGTTCATCTCGCGTTGGACAATTCTACTTCAGCGGACGGACAAAATAACTGGTAGACTATAAGGTGTATTTGACTGTCGCCTCAATTTAGGCACGAGTTCCCTCGCCCACCCGAATTTTCCCCGCTCTCAAATCCAGAAAGAAAAATCGAAATGAAGAATATTTTTGTAGGAAATCTCAGCTTTAACTCCAGCGAGCAGGACATCCGTGCTCTGTTTGAAGCCCATGGTACGGTTGACCGGGTGAACATCGTTACCGACCGCGACACCGGACAGCCCAGAGGGTTTGGATTTGTCGAAATGAGCAATAACGCCGAGGGCGATCGGGCCATTGCCGCAATCAACGGTCATGAAGTTGGCGGCAGAGCGCTGAATGTCAACGAAGCCCGCCCGAAAGGCGAGGGCGGCGGCGGTGGGGGCCGCAAACCTTCCCGCTGGTAGATTTTCCATCCCCGGAACGGAACGGCTTCGTCGAAGCCGTTCCGCCCGCAGGGCTTCAGCCAGGGAAACGCAAAAATGAAGACGATCGTGATTCTGGATAACGAGCCCGGCAGTGTGGAGGGCATGGAAGGAATCCTGCAGCGGCACGGCTTTGTGATCTTCCCCGTCTCCACGGTGGCGGAAGCCGCGGCGATCTTCGACAGCGCCGGGACTACGATCGACCTTCTGATCGCGAGCTTTCCTTTGCGGGGAAACACGACGGCCATGGAGTTGCACGAATCGGGGCCGGATATTCCAATGCTTCTTTTGTCTGAATTGCCGCTGGAGCAATGGCCTGAAAAGGAATTTCTCTATTTCAGATCGCTCAAGAGCCGCATGGACTTCCTCCGCAAGCCGCTCACGGCAGGCGCCTTTATTTCCAAGGTGAACGCGCTCCTGTACAATTCCAGCTACACCGCCGGCAGGAAAGTCTTTGAAGCCGCCACCGCTCTTCGGCCGCAGTTACTCAAGCCTGACGAACTTCGAGTCTGACGCCTTCCGGTGTCATTCAGACCTTCTTTGCGAGGACTGAGCCGTAGCCCTGAACCCGGGCATCCACGCCCAGCAACTGCACGGCATTCCACAACCCGTGCGGCTGGCTTGAAACCACGGGTACTTTGAGCCGCTTCTCCAGCGGCGCGAGAAGGTCGAGCGTCTTCAGACCGCCACAGGAAATCAGCAGCGAATCGGCCGTGGGCGCGCTCTCTTTCACTCCCGCGCTGAACTCCAGCAGACCGTCCTGCGCGGATTGCGGGATGTTCAACAAAATCCCGAGCCCTTTCGACTTCACAACTTCAAACCCCGACTCCCGGAGGAACACATTCAGGCGTTCCGTTATTTCCTCGTTGTAGGCCGTGGCTACGGCCACCCGGCGGGCCTTCGCCACTCTCAGCCCTTCTACGATTCCGTTGCTCATCGACGTTACGGGCAAGCCCGTGGCCTTCCGGACGGACTCCTGCAACTGCTGGTTGAACGCCGCGCCTTTGTAGAAAGTAAGCGACGTGCCCATGATCGAGATAGCGTTTGCTCCGTCCTTCTTCATCTTCTGCGCCACGGGCACGATCTTGTCGATCACGGAGTCGTAACCCGCCGGCGTCATGCTCGGCAAACCCAATCCGACGATGAGGAACCGAATCCCTTTCGGGTACATCTCGTGGTACTCGGGCGGAGCCTTATAGTTCAGAGGCGGAACGATCAGGCCGAGCGTCGGTTCGGATCCCTTTGTGCCGGCTGAGAACCCAAGGCCCGCGCATGCGGCCCCGGCGGATGCGATCTTCAAAAACTGACGGCGGGAGTTAGTCATGCTGCCTCGCTTGATTTTGCAGTCTTACTTTATCAGAATTGCGGCTACTCAGATCGCAGCAGAACGGCCGGATCGATGGGTTTGATTTCATAGAGCAGCCCGGCGATGTAATGTCCCGAAGCGAGCCCCAGCCCGACGCCAATCGCCGAACCGAATACGATCATGGCCAGGGTACCGGGGGTCACGCATCTTACAATGTTGCCGGAATTCGCGCCGAGGGCGATGCGAATTCCCAGTTCGCGCCTGCGTTCGAGGACGGCATAATTGAGCACGCCGCGGAGCCCGGCCGCGGCCAGGATGAGAGCGACGCCGGCGAAGAACAGCGATAGTGTTGCGAGAAGGCGCTCGCGCACCATCTGCGATTGCACCAGTTCTTTCTGCGCAACGATGCCGGCGACACGGATTTCGGGTTGCGCTGCCTGGATTTCATGCCGCAACGCAGATGCGAGCGCCATCGGATCCTGCAGCCTGGTGCGGACAATGAAGGTGGCTCGGTTGTAATTTCTTTGAATTCCATCGTTGAGACCTCGCAACGGGACATAGGCCGTAGCAGGAACGGGCAGGCGCATATCTTCATACCGGGCGTCCAGGACCACGCCCACGATCCGCATCGCCGCTCGCGCGTTTCCCTGCGGGCCGCCGAGGCTCTCGAAGGTGCGTCCCAAAGGACTTTGCCGGCCGAAATACCGCCGCGCAAACTTTTCGTTGACTACAGCCACGTTGGGGTACCGGTCATCCCAACGGAAATCGCGGCCCGCCACTCCGAGGAACCAAGTGCTGTTGCTCCATGTCTCATCCGGGCAATGGCCGTTGGCCCGGACGAACCGGGTCTGCGCGTTGTTACTCATCAGCGCGTACTGCGCGAGTGCCGACTCCACCCCCGGGAGCGACCTGACCTGTTGTGTGACCCGATACCAGATCTCTGGAGACAATTTCACCCTGCTGACCGATTCAAGCGTGAGAACGCGCGCCGGGGAAAAACCAGTCGGCTGATTCGCCATTCTTTCGAAGGTCGAAATGAATAGCCCCGCCACAAAGAGCACGAACGAGCAGAAGGCGACCTGCGCGGCGATCGGGCCGTTCATCGAACGGCGCCGCCTGCCGGGACGAAGCCAGTCCGAGAACCGCTGCGGCCAAAGCGACGATGGCGCTTTCCATCGGGACCAGTTGAATCAAACGGGCGCGCCCGGCGCCGATCGAGACCCGCAAGGCCATGCGCTCTCGCCGCAGCCTGGGCCGTCATGATATTCGCGGCGTTGGCACAGGCGACCAGCAGCACCAGACCGGCTCCTCCCGAAACGCGTGCAGAGCTCCGCTCAATCGGCCCCGAATCTGTCCGAGGGCTTCGGACGCAACCACAGCCGGTAGGCATTCGAGGTGCCGAAGATGGCCGGTACATTCATCATGTTGGGAATGAAGATGTCGGTGAACGTACCAGGATCGGTGCCGGTAAATCCTTCCGGCGCCACGCCCACGATTTCCAGAACGTCATTGCCGGCTCGGAACGTGCGGCCGATGACGCTCGGATCTTTCCCGAAGCGCCGTGACCAATAATCCCAGGAAATCACGGCGCAGGGATGTGCGCCCGGTGTGAGATCGTCACTCGCGGTGAGCAATCGCGCGAGCGCGGGCTGCATTCCGAAGTCGGCGAACATTGTCCTGGAAATGTGTTGCCGCCAGACGCGTTCCATTTCCCGATCCGAGCCAAAAGTGATATCGACGCGCATCGGGATTGCGATCGCCATCAACTCCGCCTAACCTTGTACGGCGGCGCGTAACGGTGGAAAAGCGGGGTAGTCGAAGCGATCCTTGGACGGCTGGATCTCGCAGGAAGAGCGCGTCGATTAACCGGAATGCCGCCATGCAGGCGCCAATACCCAGTGCCAGCGAGAGAATCGCGGCCGCGGAGGCTGTCTTGTGCTTCAGGAGTTGACGCCAGCCGAAGACGGCATCGGCAATCAGCGATTCCAGCCAGGGCAGCCGGACGGACATGGCTCAGACCATCCTCAACACGCGGTTCACGGCGGACGTGCCCGCTTGCCAGTGCGACTCCTCCGCGGCAAGCTGCTTCCGCCCGGCCGTTGTTATCTCATAGATACGGGCGCGCCGCCCGCCATCGCGGACGATCCATTCGGCCCCGAGCCAGCCGGATTCCTCCATCCTGCGCAGCGCGGGATATAGCGAGCCTTCTTCGACGCGCAGCACCCCTTCCGATATCTCTTCGATGGCGGTCATGATGGCGTAACCATGCAGATGCGTCTTTCGCGAGAGAATCTTGAGGACCATCAGGTCCAGAGCACCCTGAAGGGAATCCCATTTTGGCATTACCCAGATATCTTAATACAAAGGTGTCTGGGTAACGGTAGTTTGGAGGGCTGAAATGGGAAAAAGCCCGGAATCCCGGGCTTTTTCCCATTTCAGACTGGATCGCGGTCCGGTGACCGCTTTAGTCTAGTGATCGCCTTTGATGATTACTTTGCTGTTCTCGGCCTCGGCGACAGTTGCCTGAGCGAAGATCGTGCTGGAGCCCCAGACCACATTGCTGCCCCAAACCACATTGAGAGCCTGCGCCGCGCTGGAGCCCCAGACCACATTGCTACCCCAGACCACGTTGCTACCCCAAACCACATTGCTGCCCCAAACCACATTGGAGCCCCAAACCACGTTGCTGCCCCAAACTACGTTGCTACCCCAAACCACGTTGCTGCCCCAAACCACGTTCGCTCCGCTAACGCCCGTGATCGTCACATCGCCCGTGACCGCATCGTAAACCGCTACCGGCGATTGAGCGGAGCCGGCCGGAGGAAGTGAGGTCTGGGCCAGGTCGGCCTGAAGGTCCAACTCACCCGCGCCGACGGTGAAAATATCGTAGTAGCTGGTATAGCTGACCCCGGTATCCGGGTCGACGACCGTGCTGCTGGTTGGAAAGGTCTTGGATGCCGACATCATCAACGATGCCTTCACCTGGTCGTTCGTGATGCCCGGATTGGCTTCGATTGCCGCGACGGCCGCGCCGGCGACAACGGGAGTGGCCATGCTGGTGCCACTGAGCTTGAAGTAGTTGCCGGTCACCTGGTTCCCCGGAAACTCGTTCCAGAGCGTCATGCCCGGGGGCAGGGTGGACACAATCTGGTTGCCCGGAGCAAGGATGTCAGGCTTGACAACATCGTCAAACAGTGACGGCCCTTTCGAGCTATAGGTGGTCATGATATCGTCCGGGCGCCCGGTCGTCTGCATGCTGTTGATGGCGCCGACGGTGAGCACGTAAGGGTCGTTGCCGGGAGCGGTGATGGTGCCATAGCCGCTGGTTCCGGCATCGTTGTCGCGCCCCTCGTTACCGGCGGCGACGACTACCGTGATACCGGCCTGCCACGCTGCTTCCACCGCCTGGCAAAGCGGATCGAGCGTATAGGACTCGTATACCCCGCGGCCCAGGGAAAGATTGATGACCTTGATGTTGTACTGCGCTTTCAGCGAAATGGCCGTCTGAATGGCCTGAATCACGTCGTCGTCCGTGCCGGAACCGCTGGCATCCAGCACCCGGAGATTGATAATATTGGCCTGCGGAACGGTGCCGATGTAAACCGTGCCATTGCCATTACCGGCGAGAATTCCCGCTACGTGCGTGCCGTGCCCGTATTCGTCGACGCCGGTGCCGCCGACGAAGGACTGCGAATAGACGATCCGGCTGGTACCGCCGGTGTAGAAATCGGGAAGGTCCGCCACGCCGCTATCGATAATCGCCACTCCGATGCCGGCGCCCGTCTGGCCAGCCGCGTTTACATAGTCGGAGTGAACGGTGCCGTCCGTGATCTGATCGAACGTGGCCTTGATGGTCCGGTTGGGCGATACATAAAGCACATCCGGTTCGTTGGCCAGAGCCTTCAACGCGGAGCGTGGAATGCTGTAGCGGGCTCCTTTGATGAGCTTCATTTGCCGGCGGAGCGTGCCGCCGAGCATCGCGACTCTCTGATGGTGAGCCTGGGTGGGCTTCACCCGGTACTGTACGATTACATCGACGCTGCCCGATGCAGTCGCGGATTGCAAATCGCTCGATAACTTCTGATTGCCTGCCCACGCCACGGTGGTAGCAAAAGCCGTTGCCAATCCGCATATCGCGATCAGCCTGAGTGTCTTCTTCATTGTGATATTTCCTCCGGGACAGTGTTCTCGTCTGGGACCACTGGTTGTGCGTGCGGGCCGCCTGTCCCGAGACGGGACACCTTGTTTCAAAATGGGATTCCCTTGCACAGTTGGTTTATCGGCTTCAGTCGGAAATTTCCATAGGGCAGAATGAATAAATTGGTACTAGTACCTGATTACAGTGGCGTTCGATGTGGCGGTGGGGATGCAACTCGCGCGTTCTTCCGTTCTTCCCCGCGGATGGAGACGGGCTTTGAGAGATTTCGGAGGGGATTTCGTACTACCCGGGAGCGAAAACGCCGCCGCGCCCAGGCTGAGCAGCGTGCGGCGGCGTTACGTTACTGCTGCGGCGCGGCCGGGACACTCTGAACTTCCACCAATGGCGGCGGAAGTCCCGGCTGATGGGCAATCGCCGGACCGAATTCGTGCCGCTGAAGAAAGTCCGGCGCAACCCACTTCCCATCGGATTCCTGCGCGGCGCCGGAAAAACCGGGCAGTTCGACCGGGCGCGCGGTACCTACGGCTTCGGCGAGCCGGATGCCGGCCCATCTCCGTTTAGCCTCTTTCTTCGAGACGTACATCAGCTGATCCGCCCTCTCAAGGAGACTCTCGGCATCGGTGCCGTCCTGCGGATACATGGCCACGCCGCAACTGATGGTGATGAGCGGCTCTCCACACACCCTCATGCCGGCGTCCGGTCCGAGTTCGTGGATTCGCCGCATCGCACTCAGGACAGCCTCCTCATCCGCGTTGACCAGCACTAGTACGAACTCATCGCCGCCCAGGCGAGCGACGTGATCGGTATCGCGGCAACAGGAAAGGAGACCATTCGCTACCTCCTGCAGAACGCGGTTGCCCGCCAGATGGCCATAGACATCGTTCGCCTGTTTAAAGCCATTGAGGTCCAGCACGATTACCGCGATGGAAGTTCCGTGGTCGATTGCGTTCTGAAGTTCCTGCTCCAGAAGCCTGAAAAGCGATCCCGAATTCGGGAGTCCGGTGAGTTCGTCCTTCTCCGCCATGTGTTCGGCCCGTTTGAACCGGAGCGAGTTCTCGATTGCCAGACCCGCTTTGGAGCGAATGGCGAGGAGCACGCGGAGATGGTCCTGATTGAACGCGTCGGGCTTCAGATGATACAGGCTCAGTGCTCCGATTACGGCGCTCTGGCCGGGCAGAGGCACCGAGATTGCGGAACGCAACGCCGTAATCTTCTGCGGATCGTTGAGGTATCCCGGCTCCACCGCGGGGTTCCCGTTGACAATCGGCAGATCGTTTTCCACCACCCAGCCGGACAGGCCGTGTCCCGCTGGAATTTCGAGCGAAGAAAACAGCCGGAAACTCTCGCCTTTGACGAATTTCGGCACGAGTTTTCCATCCTGGAGCAGGTAGATCACGATTGCATCGTGCGGGACCATGTTACCCAGTCGAACGGCCAGAAGCGCCAGTGTTTCGTCGAGACTAAGCGAGTTTCCGAGGTCGTTCGTGATCTCGACCAGGAGCTGGACTTCGCGCCGCGCATTCGCGATGGCGAGCGTGAAGTTCGCCTCCATTGCCACGGGGGGCGAGGACGAGTTCTCATTCGCGAAGCCTGCGTCGGGCGCCGCGCCGCGTTCGACTTTGATATGGCTGGATAATTTGTTTGCCTCGCCCGCGGTCTCGAGCCGGGCTCGCCGTTCGAGATCCTGATGCCGTGCCTGTAACAGGTTGACGATTTTCGGATCGAAACTCTTGCCGGATTCGCTCGCAACGATCTCCATCGCTTTCTCGAGGGGCAACGCGGGACGGTACTGCCGGTCGGACGCGAGAGCGTCGAGACAGTCGACAGCCGAAAGGATGCGCGCGCCGATCGGAATCTCCTCTCCGGACAAGCCGTCCGGATATCCGCTGCCGTCGAACTTCTCGTGGTGCGACCGAACGATGGGCACCACGGGATAAGGGAAATTCACGCGTTCAAGAATCTCCGCACCCACGACAGGGTGGATCTTCATCTTTTCGAATTCTTCGGGCGTGAGACGGCCAGGCTTGGAGATGATATATTCCGGCACTGCCAGTTTCCCGATGTCGTGCAGCAGCGATGCTGCTTCCAGAGCTTTAATCTCGAGGTCGGACAGCTTCAGCTCCCGCGCGATCTCCGCGGCATAGACCTGCACGCGTTTCAAGTGCGCAGCGGTGGTATCGTCCTTCGCTTCGATCGCGAGCGCCAGCGCTTCGATCGTGCGCCAGTGGAGCTGCGCCATTTCCGTGATGTGCTTCTGCTGCTCATCCACCCTTCCGAGGTAAAGGGTATACGAACGATAGACCAGATAAACCGGTGGACCGCTCAAAAGCAGACCCTGCCACGGCAAAAGCCTGTTGACCAGATGGAGACCGCCCGCGAGCGCGCCGCCTGCCAGATACTGCGGATAGGTCCAGAGGAAATTATCCTTCCAGACCGCGATCGGCGACTTGCCGGTGGTCAGGCCTACAATCACGGCAACCATCCAGGTGTTCAACAAAAAATAGATCATCGATGCCGAAATAGGTGCGAGACAACCCGTGGGATCGATGCTTGAGATGAAGGGGAGGCCTATCACCCGGCTCGCAGCGAAGATAGGAACAGGAATCGACAGGACACCGAAGAACACCTGCTCCCAGGTAGGCTTCGTCTTTGGCAGGATCAGAACCTGGGCGAGGACGCTCGACATGCCGATCAACACCGCCGATTCGAGCTGCAACTCGATCAGGCCCACGATAATGAACATGTAGTTCATCGAAAGCGTGCCGAGGACCCCGGGAAGCCTGATTTTGAAAAAAGAAGCAAAGATCGCCGCCGCCATATAGAGAGCGAGCTTCCACAGATTTTCCTGCCGGATATTCCAGGAAAACGCTGCCCATACAATGACTAAAATGCCGGCTGCCATGGCGGCGAGCCAGTAAGATCGAGCTTTGAGGGGCATTTGCATCGGCTTTTCGGCTCGCTCAGGAGACCATCGGCTGGATGCGGGCGAAACTTTAATCGATCGGCGTCGTCGATTCAAGTCGCGATTGGTCTCTCTTCGAATCGGGCTGGCATTCTGAAGCCCGGTACCGGATAGCTCATACGAAACGCGCGACGGCGCTCCGGTGCCCTCTAAATGAGTCAGTTTGAATTTTAGTCAGGCTTGGACGGGTCGATTGGCATCACCCTGGAAGGCAGTTCGATTACACCATTTTTATCAAGGCTATCACAATTGGCGCATCGCGGATTAATGCCGACCAATCCCGGCAACCTGTCTTCTGGTGACTTCCCCGCTCTATTGTGGAAGGAGTGATCGGTGTCATTTGTCAACGCGGGCAGGATCCGTGTCCTGGCCGGGATCGCCGGACTTATTACGCTCATTGCCACGGCGGACTGGTACGTCGGGAATAAAGCGTCTCCCGGCGTGAGCGGCCGAATTCGGCGTTCAGGACATCGACAACATGCATCAGTACGCTCTGGCGATCCAGTGCACCAAAAACGTATGGGACGGGATTCCGGGGCTCGACATGGACCACATGCGGTGCGGCAGTCCGGGCGACATCGGGCCAGTATTACGTTGCGAATATGTACGCCCGGTTTCCGGCGTTCCATTCGCCGGTCTCTGTTGTGACCGGGTGAGTGGTTTCGGACTTGAGATCGAACCGGGCTGAAAATCTCTCAGCTCACACACCCGCGGCGCGCTCACCGCTTTCAGAGACGCGCCCACGTCCGGTACAATAAGAGAACGTCCGCCTTCGCGGGCCGAAACGATCCACATACTAAAGATGTTCGATAATCTGTCCGACAAACTGCAGCGTGTCTTCAAGAACCTGCGCGGCGAAGGACGTCTCACCGCCGAAAACATGGAAACCGCCCTGCGCGAAGTGCGCGTGGCGCTGCTTGAGGCTGACGTTAACTTCAAAGTCGTCAAACAGCTCATCGAAAGCGTGAAGTTGCGGGCCATGGGGCAGGAGGTCCTGAATTCCCTTTCTCCCTCCCAGCAGGTCATCGGCATCATTAACGAAGAGCTGATCAAGGTCCTCGGCAGCCATGAATCCAAGCTGCGGTTCGCCAACGAGCCACCCAGCGTTTTCCTGATTGTAGGCCTGCAGGGTTCCGGTAAAACCACTTCCACCGGCAAGCTGGCCAGGTGGCTCACGAAGAATGGCCATCGCCCGCAACTGGTCTCGGTAGACATCTATCGCCCCGCCGCGCGCGAACAACTGGCGATTCTCGCGCGTGAAGTGAAGGTTCCCATCTATCCGGGCGTGGCCGGAGAAACCGCGCCGGTGGATCTGGCCCGTTCAGCCAGACGCGAGGCGGTGAACAACGGCCGCGACGTGCTGCTGGTGGATACCGCGGGACGGCTGCACATCGACGATCAGCTCATGACCGAGCTGAAGGAATTGAAAGCACTGCTGAATCCGGTCGAGATCCTGTTCGTGGCCGACGCCATGACCGGGCAGGACGCAGTGAAATCGGCCGATGAATTTCACAAACAGCTCGGCATTACGGGCGTCATTCTCACCAAAATGGATGGCGATGCGCGCGGTGGCGCGGCGCTTTCCATCCGCAGCGTGACCGGGCAGCCGCTCAAATTCGTGGGCGTGGGCGAAAAGCCCGATGCGTTCGAGATGTTCCATCCGGATCGCGCGGCATCGCGCATCCTCGGCATGGGCGACATCGTCAGCTTCGTCGAGAAGGCGCAGGAGGCCTTCGACGGGAAGCAGCAGGAGGAGATGCAGCGCAAGCTGATCGATAACGAGTTCACGCTCGAGGATTTTCGCGATCAGTTGAAGTCTCTGCGCAAATTGGGATCGCTCGAATCGATCCTGAAAATGATGCCGAAGGTGGGCATGATGAAGGACCTGCAGAACATGCAGCCGGATGAAAAAGAGTTGACGCGCATTGTGGCGATCATCGATTCGATGACGCCCCGGGAGCGCGACAACCATATGATTATCAACGGAAGCCGCCGGCGGCGCATCGCGCGCGGCAGCGGAACCACCGTGAATGACGTCAACAACCTGCTCAAGCAGTATGGGCAGGCGCGAAAGATGATGAAGAGCCTGTCCGGTAACATGGGGTTCCTCGGCAAGAAGCTGGGGAAAATGGGAATGGGCAAGCTCGGACTACCCGGTTTTTAAGATTTTCAAGGATAATAAACAGATGCTGATGATCAGGCTGGCGCGTTTCGGCGCCAAGAAGAAACCGTTTTACCGCGTTGTGGTGATCGAGAAAGAACGCGCGCGCGACAGCCGCAATCTCGAAGTAGTGGGCCAGTACAACCCGCTCACGACGCCGGCGCAGGTGAAGTTCAACCACGAGCGTATTGCCTACTGGACGAAAAATGGCGCGCAGCTTTCCGGCACGGTCGGGCGGCTGTTGAAGAACAATCCCGCTCCGGCAGTTGTTTAAAGGGCAGGGATGGAACCGCCCCCGCTGGCGGTTGTATCGATATTGTCAGGAGGGAAGTCGATGAAGCAGTTGATCGAAGACATTGCGAAGGCTCTGGTCGACATCCCGGAAGAAGTAACGGTCAACGTGATCGAGGGTGAGCAGACCACGGTACTTGAGTTAAGGGTTGCTCCCTCCGATCTGGGCAAGGTGATCGGCAAACAAGGCCGGACTGCGCGCTCAATCCGCACGATCCTGGGGGCGGCCGGGATGAAACTCAACCGCCGCTTCACTTTGGAGATTCTTGAGTAGCGACGGAGATTCTTGAGTAGCGACGCCTGGATTACGGTCGCCATATTGGGCCGCCCTCGCGGCAATCGGGGCGAGTTGACGGCTGCATCTCATTCGAGCAGGCCGGAACGCTTCGCCAGGTTGAAAGACGTGCGTCTCACGGGTGAAGGCGGCCTTTCCGCTTCGTATGAAGTGGAGGAAGTCTGGGACCACGCGGGCGCGCTGGTGTTCAAGTTCCGGGGAATCGATTCCATTTCGGATGCTGAGAAACTCCGCGGGGCCGAGGTCCAGGTGCCGCGCTCCGAGCGCGTGGAACTCGAACCGGGCGAATACTTTCATTCCGATCTGATCGGCTGCGAGGTGCGCGAACAGGCGTCGGGGCGTACAGTGGGTCGGGTGACGGACTTCCAGGAATACGGCGGCCCTCCTCTGCTCGAAATCGATGGCGGCAGGCTTCTCATCCCTTTCGTGAAGGCTATTTGCGTCGATATCCGGCCCGAAGACAAACTGATCCAGGTGGATCTTCCTCCCGGGCTGGAGGAGGCGCTCGAGAAATAGTGGCGCTCGAAAATCCCGGCAAGGCATGAAGTTTCACCTGCTGACTATTTTTCCGCAATTCTTCGACGGCCCCTTCCGGCACGGCGTGGTCGCGCGCGCAGCGGAATACGGGTCGCTCGAACTGCACGTTCACGATCTGCGCAACTGGACGCACGACCTGCACCGGACCGTGGACGACCGCCCCTTCGGCGGCGGCGCCGGAATGCTGCTGAAGCCCGAGCCGATTTTCGATGCGGTCGAGAGCATCTGGCCTTCCCGTAATGAGCAGCAGAAGGTGCTTCTGTTGTCCGCTCAGGGCCGGAGATTCACGCAGCAAATTGCGCGCGAGCTGCTGCAAAATGACGAATTGCTGCTGATTTGCGGGCGTTATGAAGGCGTGGATGAGCGCGTGGCCGAACATCTGGCGGACGAAGAGTTGTCGATCGGCGATTATGTGCTGAGCGGCGGTGAACTGGCGGCCGCCGTAGTCGTGGACGCGGTGGCGCGACTGTTGCCGGGCGTGGTGGGAAACCTGGATTCAACCGTTCACGAGTCGTTCGAGCAAGGCATTCTCGACTGTCCCCAATGGACGCGGCCCGCCGAGTTTCGCGGATGGAAGGCGCCTGAAGTTCTGCTCGGCGGCAATCATGCGGGAATCGAGAAGTGGCGGCTGCAGGCCGCGCTCGGGAAAACCGCGCGGCTGCGGCCGGACTTGCTGCCGCACGGTCCGATTCCGGATTAGTGCGCGGCTCCAGTCTCAACCATCGCGGCCGGCGCCACATCGAGATTCGAGCCCAGCGTCAAAAAATTCAGGAGCGAGGCAGCGGCTCCGCATCCCACGATGACGATTGCCATAGGCATCGCCGAGGAGTTATCGATCACGCCCAGAACGATGGTCGTAATGGCAGCGATGGTGAATTGATTGGTCCCGAGCAGCGCGGAAGCCGTGCCGGCCATGTTGCCGTGCCGCATCATGGCAATGGCGTTCCCGTTGGGAAAAACGAACCCCGCGCCGCACATATAAACGAACACCGGAGCGAAGATGCCAACCAGTCCGCCGAATCCGGTGACGGCCGTGACCAGTACCAGAATCCCGGCGCCGAACTGCACCAGGTTCGCCACCATCAGCACCTTCGACAGAGGTATGCGGTGCGGCATATAGCCATTCACCTGAGAAGCCCCGATCAGGCCGGCCGCGATCGCGGCAAAGAGCCACCCGAATTGCTGCGGCGGCATTTTGTAGATATTGATGAAGACGAACGGTGCGCTCGCGATGTAGGCGAACATGCCGGCGGAACTGAAGCCGCAGACAAGCGACGCGCCGAGAAATGTCCGGTCCCGCAGCAGGTACCTGTAGCTCGCAAGGACGTGGTCCATCCGCAAAGGGCGCATGTGCTCCGGCGCAAGGGATTCCGCCAGACGGAAGTGGACGGCCAGCAGAGTCAGAACGCCCAGCGACGCCTGGGTCAGGAAAATGGACTTCCACCCGAACCAGACCAGCAGATAGCCGCCGATGAAGGGCGAGATCAAAGGCGAGGCGCCGAGGACGAGCATAAGCATCGAGAAGATGCGGCGCAGGTCCATCGGTGGAAACAGGTCGCGCACCATGGCGCGTGAAACCACCGCGCCCCCACAGGCTCCGATCGCCTGCAGGAACCGGAACACGGAGAGCGCATGGACCGAAGTAGTAAGAGCGCAGGCAGCGGACGATGCTACAAAAAGCGCCAGGCTGACATAGAGTGGCGGCTTGCGGCCGAAGCGGTCGGTAAGCGGCCCATAGAGCGACTGGCCCAGCGCGTAGCCCAGCAGAAAAGTCACCAGCGTGATCTGCACCTGCGCCGTCGTGGCGTGGAAAACCTTTTCGAGCAGAGGCATCGACGGGAGATACATGTCGATCGAGAGAGGCGCAAACGCCTGCAGCACTCCCATCAGAACGATGAGTTCAAAATAGCGGAAACGGGATCGCGGATGCGGGTGGGCAGTCAATGGCGGAAGGCTCAGTTTAACAGCACCGGCGCTCAATAAACCAACAAATCTCAATAAGTTGACGTACAAGGATGGGTGTTATAAAATTCTCGGAAAGTGGTCGCCAGGGGAGTTTTTGGGTGAAGTCCTCGCCCGGCCGGCGCGTCAGTTTCTTGAAACCGGGAGCCGAAACGGTAACGCTGTAAGTGCCCGGGGGAGGCGGGGAATAAGTCGATTCAGCCGACGGATCAACCGTTCCTGTTCAACGCTAATATCCTTTACACCACGCAAAAATGGTTTAGCAACCGACTTGTTTCCATCGCGACCAGGGGCTGGGCCAGGAGAATCTGAACTTCGGCCGGACCTTCCGCTTCAAGGAGAGGTATTCGTTCTCGATCCGGGCTGAGTTCGTCAATATCTTCAACCGCACTCAAATCGGCAACCCGGGCACTTCGGCGCCGGGTGTCGCGCCCAGCTATACGCAGAACGCCGTCGTCGGACAGTTGTACCAGCTTCCACGCACGGGCACTTTGATCGCGCGTTTCACTTTTTGACGCTTTAACGCGCGTGCCGGCAGAGCTCCCCGCAGGCACTACCGGTTCAACGGCTTGAATATAAAGAAGTTCCTCCCTCCCGGCGGGATAATTCCATTCCGAATAAACATCAATTCCAGAAAATCAATACTTGCATTTTCGTCCGGGAGAAGAGATACTCCCGAAAGTGGGGGAAATGGATGTTCGAGAGGAACGAAGATCAGCAGAAATGGCTGGAATCTTTCATCGTGGAACTCGGAGGGGTGGCCGGCACCGTGCATGTGCGCCAGGGCCAGGATCTCTGCCTCACCGCCGCGCATAACATCCCGCCCCAGGTGATCGCCCTGGTGACGCACGTTCCTCACGGCAAGGGCATGGCTGGAGCCGCCCAGACAAGGAAGGTTCCGGTACAGACCTGCAATCTGCAAACCGATAACAGCGTCGATATCAAGCCGGGCGCCCGCGCGGTCGGCGCGCAGGCGGCGGTCGCCACGCCGGTGCTCGACGATGGCGGCGCGGTGCGCGCGGTCGTCGGAATTGCATGGAACAAAGAGGGCGAAATCGGGCCGGACGAGGAACTGGCCATCATGAACCGCGCGGCCGGCTTGCCCGATATGCCGCCCGACACGGCGCTGCCACAATAACAGTCGACGAGGAGCAGGAACATGAGCGTACTTTCGTTTCCCCGCATCTATTTCAAAGGCTATACAGAGTGGGACCCGTGCACTTTCAACAACAACGACTGGCAGAAGTTCCCTACCTACGACGGCTTCCACGCAGCCCTGAACTGGGACTTTTTGGCGAACGAAAACCCGCCGATTACCCCGGCTAACTTCCCCACCGCGTTTCGCCCCTGGGCCATTACGCTGCAGGATGACAGAAACAAAAACGACGGGCCACCCGGCGTGCGCGTGCCCGCGGAATGGAACATGTTCGGCACTCACGCCGTTTCGTTCCTGCAATACAACGACAGGGTTTCCACCGTCACCGGGGGCGCTCTCGCTTACGGTCAGCCGGTAACCGCCGATCCGCTCATCGGAGCCCCTGTCAGCATCCTTGGCGACGGAGGCAACGGGCCGGGCACGCTGGTCGATACCAACCCCTTTTCGTTCTGGTCCAGTCAGGTATATTACGGAGCGCTGCAGATCGGAAACCCGAATCAATGCGTCTCGGGTCCGCGCGTCGTCCGCATGCATTCGCGCTGGATCAACATGAGCCGGCTCTACAACGCAACCCCGGAATTGACCGAGCCCGCCGCCGCGTTTGCCTGTTGCTTTCAGGCGTGTATCTCGAACAAAGACATCAACTGGGTGAATCCAGCAGGGGCGCCATCCCCGTTGCTTGCGGCCCTGCGGCAGGCAAGCTCTCAACCCGGTGCGCGGGGCGTGATGATGCGCTTCACGGCTTACGCGAACCTGTATTTTCAGAACGGCGTTTTCAACAACGCCACGCAGACGCCAAAAGATTACAAGGAACTGGCGGCCGCGCTCGCGGCCGTGTGGGCGGAATGGAACAGCAGCGGCAGCACCTCGCAGTTCTTTTCGCAGCCCTGCTACAGTCACGTCGTCGGCTCGGTCGGTGTCTGGAACGACGGCGAACTTGCGAGCGTGCCTGGCGGACGTTACCTTGCGCCTCTGAACGCGGTCACGCCGGTCAATGGAACCGGCTCCATCAGCCTCGGCCCGGTTGCCGCGCACGTGGATTATGCGCAAAGCCTGATCTCGCTCGATTTCGGGAGCGCCATGCCGGAGATCGCTCTCCCGAAGAGTTCCAACAGCAATCTCGATAAAGCGAACTTCGGCGCCCTCACGCTTGGCACGCAGGCCGACGGCGTCTTCACCCCCATTGCCACGATTCCCTACGAGCAATACGCGAAACCGGCTTACGAGGCGGCGGCGGGCATTATCGACATTCCATTCCCCGGTTCCGGGACCGCGCAGCAACTGCGGAGCGGTCTTCTCGCGATCCAGGCCGGGAATTCGTCACCGTCTCAGACAGCTACAGTGAGCCATGGGCACGCCGCGGTCGTAACGCCCGCCGCGGCTCCAGTCATCGCGCTCGGTGAGCAAGCCTATATTGCACAGACGGACCGGCGGGGCATCTACCTCAATCGATTCGAAACGAACACGTTCCACATCACCGTTACCGTGGACGGCCGCCCCGCACCGGGCGCGCAGGTTCTGATCGTTAAATACAACGATTTCTCCAGCGTCAACAAGCCGGACGGCAACTCCCTGGGCCTAATCCCGTCCGGCGGGACGCAGTATGTGAACTTCCTTACCGGCCAGATGCAAACGATCGTCGTGGGAGGGGTTTCCACCGATGTCACCGTCGTTACCGCCAATGTGTCGGGCGATTTGACCGGCATTGCCGCCGTTACCATCGAAGCGCAAAGCCCCGGCTTTCCGGTGCTCGGCTTCTTCCCTTTCGCTGCCGGACAACCGCTGCCCGCGCCTCCCGCGACCCTCATATCCCAGGCGGGGACGTTGTACCAGTTCTACACGACAGTCCGCGTGCTCCCTTTCGATTCCGAAGTGCCGGCCGAATTCGTGAAACTGTGGAACAGCACACACGATCCAACAGCCGCCTGGCAGTTCATCTACAACAACATCCTCTATGTGTACGACATGCTTTTCAACGTGATGCTGGAGCATGTGAATCTCGGTTCGCAAACTGCCGTCGAGGCGGCTGCCAGCACGATCCTGACACTGATCTCAGTCAAATACGAGGCCGAGAGTACGAATTACATGCCCATTACGCGTGACCTCTCGACAGGCAAACGCCATGCGTTGCTGCTCTGGATTCATCTCGTCGTGAATGGATATAAAGTCCCGACGCTTACCGTGGAAATGGCCCAGGCATGAGCATATTCGATTACCCCCGCATCAATTTCAAAGGCACGATCCGGTTAAACCCCGGCACGGCGAATAACGACGATTATGCGGGCGCGCTCCTGCTGCCCCAGTCGTGGGGGCCTCCGTACGCCGGCCAGACTCTGGCGCTGATCGATTCGAAGAGCGTTCAGCCGCAGACCTATGGAATGTCCGACGAAGCCTTCCTGGCCTGGGCGCAAAAAACCCAGACCTTCGACGTCGCGGGCAAGCCGGGCCAGACCCAGCAGACCATCCCGGCCGAATGGAACTACTACGGTGCGATGGATTCGACCACGATCGCCGTAAATGTGACCGGCGTCCAGATGGGTTCTGGGGCGCAGACGCCAGCCGGTCTGACGGGCGCCACCCTGACCTTCTCCGGCGGCATCACCGACGTGAATTCCGAAGGGTCGCCGCCCGCCACTCAGTTCTTCATGGATTCGCTGACGCTGGCGAACGGCAGCCAGACGTTTATTCAGGGCATTCCCTCCAAAGGCGCCTGCCAGTGGCTCAACTTTTACCGGAACGTGAATCTCACGGCGGATGCCGGCGCGGGCGGCTATGTCTATCACGTGATCCGCAAGGGCGCGGGCACCGTTATTGAGATCCCGGGTTTCGAAAGCCCGAAAGTAGTGGGTGCGATCTTCCGCTACTACCTCTACCGCCCGTTGCCGGATACACGATCCAATGCCGAGATCGAGGCACTTTACAGGCTGGGGAAAACCAATCCGGCAACTCTCGGAATCACGGGCACGTTCGCGCCGTTATACGTGGACGAGGAAATATTTACCACGCCCACCGGCCGTCTGATGGTTTGCAACACGACCCCGATCCCCACCCCCCAGGGCTCGCAGAACAACGGCAACAACGGCTACATTGCGCTCGCGCCGGCAGTGGTGCGCCACCACGTCAACATCGTTTCGGCCGATTTCCTCGGTACCTTTCCTGACAATTACCAGGGGAATCGCGACGTCCCCGACCCGAAGTACAACTTCGGCCAGGTCTCGCTCGCCGTGAGCACAGCATCCGGCAGCACTGTCATCGGCACGGTCGATTATGCCAACACCGCGCAGGGCGATGTCAGCGGCTGGGTCTTTGACTTCGACCTTACTTCCAACCCCTCCGCGCAGAAAGCCTTAAAAGATCCGAGCGCGAAATTTCAACTCGTGCACCCGACTTTGGGCGACATCCTCTCCGAGACCAACTACTATTTTGTCTCGAATCAGCAGGCGATTTACGCGGAGCAATTCGGAAGCGGGTCCGCGTTCCTGAATCAGGGCACAACCGAGCCTCTGACGGTATCCGTCTTCCGCGGCGGAGAAAAGCTGGCGGCGGATCGATGCCCGCCAATCACGGTCTGGCAGTACCGCTCGATTCCTCTGCAGGACCCCGGGAACGCGGTCGCAATTTCGAAGACTCTGAAACCGGGAGAACCGATCACGGTCGATACCACGCAGCCCGGCAACTTTCTGTTCACGTTCTCGATCGGCTCCATGGATCAGCCGCCCGCCGGCTATCTTACGTTCATGAATCCGCCTTTCATCACCAACGCGCCATCCATCACGCTGCGGATCCTTCCGAACGGCGAGGATTTCGCCAAGTACTATGCGCATGGCGATGGAGAACCGACAGGCAACAGTCTTCTAACCTTCGGGGTGCTTTATGAAAAGGTTCTGCGAACCTATTACCTTCTTTACCCCGCAATGAATCAGGTATTCGCGCTCAATTCCGAAAAGGATATCGCGAAGTATGCGTCTGCCATCCTCCAGAGGACGGAGCCTTCGATCTGGATGACGACCAGCTACATGCCGCGTACACGCGATATGTCGGCCAGCCGCAGGGATCTTCTGCGCGCCTGGTGCCGCAAAGTCCTGCTGAAGTAAATAGTTCAAGCCACGGGATCAAGCCATGGGAACAGGCGATGGGTTGCGCTCCGCAAACTGCGCCTGATGCCAGTAGGGATAGGGGCGCTCCACCTGGCTGGCTGCGTCCAGTTTGGCGGCCTGCTCCTTCGTGAGAGTCCATTCCGCGGCGGCGAGGTTTTCCCTGAGCTGTTCTTCGTTGCGCGCCCCGACAATGACGGAAGCGACGGTCGGCCGTTGCAGCAGCCAGGTCAGGGCGATCTGAGAGACGCTTTTGCCGGTCTCCCGCGCTACTTCGTCGATGGCATCCACCACACGGTACAGATGCTCATCGGCTACCTGCGGCCCCATCCCCGCGGTTTTATGCAGACGGCTTACTTCGGGTAAAGGCTGGCCGCGTCGAATCTTTCCGGTGAGCCGTCCCCATCCAAGGGGACTCCAGACAATGGCCCCCACATTCTGATCGAGCGCCAGCGGCATCAGTTCCCATTCGTAATCGCGCCCGATCAGGGAATAGTAGACCTGATGACCCACATAACGCGCCCAGCCATATCGTTCCGAGATCGAGAGCGATTTCATGAGATGCCAGCCCGAGAAATTCGAGCAGGCAATGTAGCGGACTTTGCCGCTCTTCACGAAACCATCGAGCGTAGAGAGAGTCTCATCCACCGGCGTCGTGGCGTCGAACCCGTGCATGTGATAAATATCCACGTAATCCGTACCCATGCGGCGAAGGCTCTGTTCCAGCGAGGAAACCAGATGGTGGCGTGACGAGCCGACATCGTTCGCGCCCTTGCCAAACCGGAAAGTGGCTTTGGTCGAGATCAGCAACCGGTCTCGCTTGCCGGAAACAGCTTTGCCGAGGACTTCTTCGGAAAGGCCGTTGGAATAAACATCGGCCGTGTCGAACAGGTTCACCCCGGCTTCGAGACAGATATCGATAAGCTTCCGCGCCTCCCCGGCGCCGGTGTCGCCCCAGGCGCGAAAAAATTCGTTGCCGCCGCCGAAGGTGCCGGCGCCGAAACTCAGCGCGGAGACTTTCAAGCCGGAATGGCCAAGTTGTCTGTAATCCATATAGCGATATCGATGCGAAGCGCCACCGGTCAGATGCGCCCCAGTATGACAATCCACCCGGCCAATGTAGCGATTCCGAAGACGTAGCTGAATATCAGGCTGGAACCTGCAACGAGAGGCGAGGAATTGAAGCCCTTTCCAAAGACCAGCCCGAAGAAGCCGCAAGGGATGGCCGCGATCAGAACGGCATAGCGCGTCTCGACCGCGGACAGCCCGGCCATGCGCGCGATCGCCAGACAAAGCGCCGGTTGCAACAGGTTCTTCGCCGCGATGGCCCCTATCACGCGGCCATCCAGGGTGAATCGTTGTGCCGAGACGATCAATCCCGTCAGGAACAGCGCCGCTCCCGCGGTCGCGCTCCCCATTACGCTCAGACTGCGGTTTACGAAATCCGGCGGATGGAACTTCGCGAGCGCGGCAAACACGCCCAGCACGGGAGCCCAGACCACCGGCCGCTTTACGGCCTTCCACATCGAGCGCCCGATTTGCGCCGCCGGAGACAGGGCGTGGCCCTTCAAGGTGCTGCTTTCCAGAATAGCCAGCGCGATCGGTGAAATGGTGACCGCGCCAATCGCGATACCCATGGCGGTTGCGGCCGCCGCGGATGGCCCGTATACGGCATCGAGCAGAGGAATGCCTACCGCGGTGACGTTTGGGAAACTCAGGGTCAGGGCCAGCACCGCGCTGTCAGCCGGGCTCGAGTGAAAGATCTTTTGCTCCACAAACCAGGCCGCGAAAAACAGGGCCAGATAGACCAGCCCCAGGACGGCTACCAGCCCGGCCTGGGTTTTCAACATCCCGAGGTCGGTGTGCGCGATCGCCAGAAACAGCGCACAGGGCAGTGCAAAGTTCATGACGAAACTGACCAGGCCGCGGACATCGCGATTGTCCACGAACTTGCCGATTCCGGCGAAATACCCAAGCAGCAGGCCAAAGAAGATGGGTATCAGGGCAAACGCGAGAATGGAAATCACAATCGATCATATCTCCGCAGGCATGCCCCCGTCCGGCAATTCTCGATGCCGGTTCCGGACCGCGCGCTACAATTTCCGGGGAAGTTTCACGATAAAAACCCAGGTGATCGAAAATGGGTGCTCTCCAAAGCTTCCCCCGCATTACGCCGTTTCTGTCGGGTTTTACCTCACCGTATTCAGGAACTCGCGCCATCTGGAACGCGCGGCGCAATCCTGACCGACGATTTGCTGCCCGCCTGTATGTCGCCGGGTAGTCCGCGAACTGCGCGAAACTAAGAGTATGACCGCCTTAACGCGCGCCTCCGGTCTTCTGTTTCTTCTTTCGCTGGCCCGAGCCGCCCCCGGGGCGGAGCCCATGACATTTGAGGACATCACCGCTCAGACCGCGAGCCACGGTTTCCGCGCCACCGCGGTTTATCTCAACGACGCGGATCAACCTTTCGGCGCCCGCTTCGTTCACCTGAGAACGGGCTTCACCCTCGATCTCATTCAGGTGCAATCGGTGCCGCAGGCGTTCACCTGGGTTAATAGCTTCCCGGTTTCGAGCAGAGGCGAGCCGCATACCCAGGAGCACCTGCTGATGGGCAAAGGCAACATGGGCCGCGCCCTCGCCGCGAGCGAAACCATGACCCTGACCGAATCCAACGCTTTCACGATGCAATGGCGCACGTGCTACGACCTCAACACCAAAGCGGGGCTGCCGGTCTTTTACGACGAATTCAAACTACAGTTGCAAGCCCTTCTGCACCCCGACTATACGGACGAGGAAATTCGCCGCGAAGTCCGTAATTTCGGCGTTTCGGAGAACCCCGCGAGCCACGACCTCCGGCTCGAAGAAAAGGGCACCGTATACAACGAAATGACCAGTTCGATGAACAATCCGGACTGGGCGCTCTTCCGCCAGATGTCGCTCGATCTTTACGGTCCGCATCACCCGCTCGGGTACAACGCGGGCGGCGACCCGTCGGGCATCCGGGAGATGAAACCTTCGGATATCCGGAATTTCCACGACCGCAATTACTTTCTCGGGAACATGGGTTCCATCGTTTCGCTGCCGAAGGGCGAAGCCGTCGCGGACGAACTGGCACGGATCGATCTGATTCTGAACACGGTCGAACCCACGCCCGTGCGGCGGAAAGCTGCCAGCGAAGACGATCTGCCCGCTCCCCAGCCAGCGTCCGCCGGCTCAGTTCAGGTGGTCGATTTCCCTTTTGAAAACGCGCAACAGCCCAGCTACATCGGTCTCGCATGGCCGGCCGTGCGCAAACTCAACGCGCGCGACACCTTGCTCCTCGGGCTTTTCCTCGACAGTTTTGCAGGCGATACCAGCACCGATCTCTATCGCCTCTTCATCAACGGCAAGACACGCCGGATGGATCTCGGGGCCGATGGCGTTTTCGGATACCTCAGCCAGGATCAGGGCGTTCCGGTCATGATCGGCTTCAACAACGTCGCGGCGGCCAACCTCACCGAAGCAAAAGTCAAAGAGGTTCGCACCATCGTCATGGCGGAACTGGCACGGATTGCGGCGCTGCCCGATGGCTCGCCCGAACTGGCGGAATTCACGGCGCTGGTTCGCGGGCGTCTGGTGGAACAGCGGCGCGAACTGAGCAAACTGGTCAACTCTCCGCCCGGCTTCGGTGCCCGCGATACAGGCTCGGTATGGATGGAGCAGCTCTACCATCTCAACCGCGAGCCGGGCTTTCGACGGTCCGTCACGCAGAAGCCGGATATCGAGGGCATCGGGAAGCTGCTTGCGCAAAACAAAAACATCTGGCGCGATCTGCTGCCTCGCTGGCACCTCACGGACACCGAACCCTACGGAATTGCCGCTCATCCAAGCGCGGCGCTGCTGAAAAAACAACAGCAGGAAAGCCTGGACCGTTTGGCGGCGGAAGCCCGGCTGCTCATGGCGAGATACAAAGTCACCAGCGAACAGGACGCGATTCGCCGCTACGCGAAGGATTACGACGCTGAAAGCGCCCGGCTGGACGAACTGTCGCGCAACGTGCCTGCGCAAAAGTTCCTGACCGCACCGCCGCTTACTCTCGACGATCAACTCGAATATAAGCAGACCCGGCTCGCGAATGGCGTACCCCTGGTTTCATCCGTGTTTGACAATATGACCGGCGCCACCACCGGTCTTGCGCTACGGCTCGACAGCGTGCCGGAAGCGGACCTGGCCCTGGTGTCCCTGCTGCCCGCGTTGCTCACCGAAACCGGCGTCATCGAAAACGGCAAACCCATACCGTACGACCAGATGGAAGAGATGCTTCGCAAGCAGGTGCTCAGTCTGGACTCATCTTTCAGCGTCAATGTCCGTTCCAATCGCGTGGAACTGGCGGTACGCGGCGCGGGCAACGACCCCGGCGAGAGCCGGCGTGCCATCGAATGGATGCGGCTGGTGATTGCGCACCCGGACTGGCGGCTCGACAATCTGCCGCGCATTCGCGATCTGGTGGAGCAATCGGTCAGCCGGCTGCGTGCCACCATGCAGGGTCCGGAAGAGAGTTGGGTCATGAATCCCGTGCTGGCGTACTGGAAACAGGCCAAGCCGCTGTATTTGACCACCACGGCCTTTCTCACGCGCGCGTACAACGCGGACCGCCTGCGATGGATGCTCAAGGACGTGGGCCAGGCGGACCGGTCCGCCGTCGCGGCGCAGGTCCGGAGGCTGGCCGACAGCGCCGGCGATCGCACGCAACTGAATGGGGTTCTCGACGGATTGAAGGGCACTCCCGGCGTGATGAAAGACGTTGCGGACGATCTCGCGCAGTTGCTCCCCGACATTCCGGATGCGAGCCTGCAGGGCGACTGGCGCTTTCTCTGCGACCAGATTGCGAGCGATTTGCTCGTTACGCCCGCGAAGACGCTGGAGCGCCTCAATGCCCTGCGCGCCGGTCTGTTGAATACGGGGAACGCGCGAGCCTGGACGGTCGGCTCCAGCGTCAATCTCGCCCGATTGCACCCGGCACTTGAATCGCTGGCCGGAGAATTGAAAAACGCGCGTCCGGCCGTCGTGACTTACTCACCGGTACCGCGGATCGACCAGAGGCTGCGCGACCACCAGGGCGACGCCGCAACGCCCCGGTTCGTTGGATTGTTCGATTCCAATATGACCGGTGGCGTGATGGCCACCATCCTTCCCTCGGCGTCCTACGACGACGTGAGCCGGGACCCGCAGCTGGATTACCTCGCCTCCAGACTCTTCGCGGGATACGGGGCGCACGGCATCTTCACGAAGACAATCGGTGCCGGGCTGGCCTATAGCAACGGGCTCCGGGGAAGCACTCATGACGGCTACGCGGGTTACTATGCGGAACGCATGCCGGAGATCCCGCAGACCCTGCATTTCGCGATCGACGTGGTGAAAAAAGGCCCGCGCGATCCCGCGCTCCTCGAATACATGGTTGCCATGGCGTTTCAGGAATCGAATGCCGCGGGCAGCTATGAAGGCCGGGCCTCGGCCATCGCAAGCGATCTCGCCGACGGGTTGACGCCCGCGAAGGTCGAACGATTCCGCCAGGCGATACTCGCGTTGCGGAAAGAGCCGGGCGTGGCTGACGAGGTTCTCAGCCGGGTGGACCGGGTTTACGGGAAGTTACTGCCGGGTTACGGCCCTTCCGCGAAGAATACCCCCGGCGCGGTCTACTACATTATCGGTAACGACAAGCAGTTCGGTGCGATGGACGCGGACGTCCAGGCGCGCGAGGACGAGCACGTTTATAAGCTCTATCCACGTGATTACTGGCTGATTCCCGGTAAGTAATGCCGGTAAGTAATGAACGATACGAATAACCGGCGCACGGCTCTGCTCAAACGGCTGGTGTCATTCGTCTTCAAGTCATTGGGTTGCTCATCGCTGGTAGCTATCTCTCTGTTCGGCGGACTGGCCGTCTCGCTCACGGGCGCCGTAAAGCCGCGGCAAACCGTTCCGTCCGGCGCAACGCGGCCTCCCGTGGTGTTGTTGAACGGATGGGAGACGGGCTACACGAACTCTTGTCCCGTAGCCCGCGACTCGACGGCAACCTTCGGCAATCTCGCCCGGTATCTGCTGTCGGATGGCGTTCCCGTGGTTTATTTCTTCGATAACTGCGCGCAAGACCCCAACCAGCCGATTGAGGTGCTGGCAAACGATCTGGGTAAGTTCCTGAATTCCATCACTTACGATGACGGCACGCCGGTAACACAGATCGACCTCGTCGCCCACGGCATGGGCGGGTTGATCGCAAGAGCCTACCTCGCCGGGTTGCAGCCCGACGAATCGCTGAGCCCGCCCATCCCCACCCTGGTGCGGGACCTGGTGCTGATCGCCACCCCGAACTTCGGTTCGTATGTCGCGGCCAATGCCGCCAGCATCATTACCGCGGGAACGCAGAGCGCCGAACTGATCCCGGGCAGCGCTTTTTTATGGAATCTGGCGACGTGGAACCAGCGGATCGACGATCTGCGGGGAGTGAACGCGATCGCCATCGCCGGCAACGCCGGCCTGTACGTCAATAACCAGACGGGCGTCTCGCTTGCCAATGCCGGCGATGGACTCGTTTCTCTTACCAGCGCCTCTCTCGGCTTCGTGGCGCAGCAGGCTTCCGTGACCCGCATCGTGCCCTATTGCCACGTCGATCCTCAGGCGTTTACAAACGCGGACCTCGCGTTCAACTGCAGCGCCCCGGGCATCGCGAATGTCACGAGCACATCTCACCCGACCGGCCAGATCGTTCGCTCCTTCCTCGCCGGCACCTCAGCCTGGATGTCCATCGGAAACACGCCTGCAAACGATTCTTATCTGACCCTGGATGGCGGCGCGTTTTTCGCGATGGTGAACAGCGCGGACGGCTACGTCACCGATATGACTCAGGTCGCCTGGGGAACCTTGCAACTGGAGAACGGCGGCGACACAAACACGATCTTCTATAACGACTTTGTCCAGGGGACGGGCACGTTCCAGGCCAGCAGCCAGTCCCTGGGGACGATAGGTTGCGGATCGATCACGGAAGCCGTAGGATATTTCGCGGCGGCACGTTGCAAACTGGATACGGCGATTATTTCGATTGGCCCGCTCGCCAATCTTCCAGGGCGGGTTGTGAACGCGGGTTCCGCCATCACCATCGCCGGCGCCAATTTCGAATACCTTTGCAACGGCTGCAAAGTCACGGCGACACCGGCGGGCGCCACGGCGGGACAATCTCTGCCGGTTTCGTCCTGGACAGCGACATCGATTACGGCACAACTGCCGGCAAACCTTACGGGCTTTATGACTATCTCCGTGCTGGCCGACATGAACTGGAGCGATTCCATCACCATTATGGTTGCCGCGCCAGCCGTGGTTTCAGTGGCTCCGGCGAGCCTGCAGTTCGCTGCCACGGCGGGTGGCGCGGCTCCGGCTGCGCAGTCGATCCAGATTACGAACAGCGGAACGGGCACGCTGGCATGGACTGCGACGGCAAGCACGGCATCGGGGACAGCATGGCTGAGTATTTCGCCGGCTTCGGGCACCGCACCCTCAACCCTGTCGGTATCCGTTTCGCCCGCCGGCCTGAGCGCGGGAACCTTCACTGGCGCAATTCAGATCGGGTCGGTCTCGATCCCCGTCACTCTGACGGTGGCCGAAGCGCCGCCGGATCTCGCGGTCACGCCGCGGACGCTCGCCTTCCAGTACACCGCGGACGGCGGCGTTCCGGCGCCACAGAGCGTCTCCATTGCCAATGCAGGTGGAGGCACGCTCTCGTGGACCGCCTCGACGAATGCCTTCTGGCTGGGAGTTTCAGCGGCATCGGGCACCGCTCCCGCAACGCTCTCCGTCACGGTGGACCCGTCCAATCTCGGGGCGGGAACTTATACGGGTACCGTGCAGATCGGTTCCGATCCGGTCGCGGTAACGCTCACCGTGCAGGGCACGCAGCCTGCCGGCACGATCGCGGGTGTAACCAACGCCGGAAGCTTTCAACCCGGTTTTGCATCGGCCACGTGGGTTAGTATCTTCGGCACGAATCTGTCCCGGACCACTTACTCGTGGCAACCTGGCGATTTCATTAACGGTCAACTGCCTGCTTCTTTGCATGGGGTTTCGGTCACCATCGACGGCTTGCCTGTGTATGTCGAATACATCAGCCCTACGCAGATTAACGTGCTGGCGCCGGACGATGCGACGGTGGGGCCGGTCCAGGTTCAGGTGACGACGGCCAGCCAGGCGAGCAATTCGCTGACCGCGCAAAAACAACCGTTTGCACCGGCATTCTTCACTATCGGCGGGGCGTCCGCCGCCGCCGTCCATACGAACTATACGCTCGTAAGCGCTCAACAACCGGCCCGGCCGGGCGAGATCGTTCAGATTTATGCGACAGGTTTCGGCCCCGCGAGCCCGGCGCTTCCAACTGCCCAACTGGTGACCGCGCCCGCCATGCTGGCGAATTCCGTGCAGATGACGATCGGAGGAGCGCCGGCGAATGTCTCATACGCCGGGCTGGTGGAAGCCGGTCTCTATCAGTTCAACGTGACGGTGCCTGCGTCTCTGCCCAATGGCAATGCCCAGGTGGTGGCTGACATCGGCGGCGTGGAGACACAAACCGGTGTTTCAATCGCAGTGCAACAGTAGGGAAATTCGGCGTACAATTACCAGCATGCGGCTCTTTCTTTGCCCTGTACTAACCTGCATCGCGCTGTTGGCGCCAGTCGCTCGCGGGGCGGATACGGCTGGCGACCGTGAAGCAATTGAGAGCGTCGTTCACTCAGTATTCACCGCGCGAACTCCCGGCGACAAACCGATCGCGAGTCTGTTTACTGCCGATGCAAAGGCCGATTTGGATCGCCTCGCACGGCTTGATCGGGGCTTACTGCAAAGTTCCAGCGAGCTCTGGTCTGAGACCACGAAACCAATCGTTGTGATTCAATCGATCCGATTCGTGACGCCGGATGTGGCGTTGGTCGACGCAGCGGACACCCAGTATGGATCGTCAATATTGTTGACGCGGATCCCGTTTTTAGTACTAATGAAGAAAGAGGGAACGGTTTGGCTGATAGCATCGTTCCGGTTGCTGCCGGCTGACCATTAACGCCGGAACGAACCCCTATTTCATCTGCCGCCCTGGGGGCGGACCGCGAGTACACCGTCAACGATTTCCCTGAACTCTTCGGGAGTGAGCAAGCCGCGTTTCTCGATACCCTTGTCTTTAACGCGCCTGAGCATTTCCGCGGAGGCCTCGTCATCCGTGCCCGTGATCCCCATCTGTTCGAGATTCCAGGCGATGGAGGCCTTGCCGCTCTTCTTTCCCAGCACAATTTCGCCGCGCCGCCCGGTGAGCGCCGGATGGGTTCCAAACATGGCGAGCGGCTCCTTGACCACCAGATCCACGCCTATGCCGGACTCCCGCGTGAAGTTACGTTCCCCCAGAATCGGTTTGTTGACCGCAGTCTCGAAACGGCTGATACGGCTCACAAGTTCGCCCAGTTCAGGCAGTTTGGCGAGGTTGTACTGAGTGTCGTACCCGTAAAGCACGTGCAGCGCGACCATCAATTCCTCAAGCGCCGCGTTTCCGGTACGTTCGCCCAAACCGTTGGCGCAGCTGTGCACGCAATTGGCGCCGGCTTCCACGCCAGCCAGTTCCGTGGCCACCGCCATTCCGAAATCGTTATGCGTGTGCACCTCTACGGGAAGTTTCGTCAAGCTTTTCACCAGACGCACAAGATATTTGATCGCTTCCGGCAGCGCGCAGCCCATGGTATCGACCACGCCTACCGAATCCGGATTGGAATCGAGCACGATGCGGCTTAACAGGTTGCGCAGGTCCTCTTCGCGCGCGCGAGTTGTATCGTAGGGGAAATAAACAACGTGCAGCCCGCGGGACTTCGCGTAATTGATAACGCCGACACTCTTCTTCAGAACGTCTTCCCAGGTCCATTTGAACTGGTACTTGAGTTTCGGATAACCGATGGGCACTTCCACGATCACGCCATGGCAGCCGCATTCGAGGGCTTTATCGATATCCGTATTCATGGCGCGCGCGAAGGTGTAAATGCGCGCCTTGAGGCCGAGTTTCGAAATCTGGCGGATGGCCTGGAAGTCCTGTTCCGATACGGCAGGCATGCCGGCTTCGATACGCTCCACGCCAACTTCGTCGAGCTTTTCAGCAATTGCTATTTTGTCCGCGACGCTGAAGACAACGCCCGGCGTTTGTTCGCCGTCACGCAGTGTGGCGTCGTGAATACTCACTTTTTCGGGAAGATCGAAGGTGCCGCGCACTTCGGGCACGAAGTTATAAGGACTTACCCACCACTTATTTTCGCTATAGTACTTTTCCGTCATTCCGAACCCCCCAGGCGACTTGCCACCGGAATGCGCATTGTATCATCGGACGCGGTTGTGCCATACGGGCCATGGCCGGCGATCCGGAGGCGCGGCGTGGTGTATGCTACCTCGGTAATGTCTCTTCTGGCGATTTGTCAGTGGCTCGAACACTCGGCGCTCGGCATGGGGATACGGGATTCGGACTGGCTCTTTTATTTCATTGAATCCCTGCATGTTTTCGGCATCGTCCTGATGGTCGGGACGGTCGCCATGGTGGATCTGCGGCTGCTCAACGTGGGTATTCTGCGCCGCCAGCCTGTCTCCGAGGTCGCCGGACAGTTCCTTCCCTGGACGTGGACGGGCTTCGGCGTCCTGTTCGTGACAGGATCGTTCCTTCTGATCTCCGAGGCCGCGACGAAGTTGTATGTAAGCCCGTCTTTCTGGATCAAGATGTCGCTGATCTTCCTCGCGGGAGTCAATATGACGGTTTTTCATTTCACCGTCTATCGTCACGTGGGCGATTGGGACCAGGCCCCGAGGACCCCGCGGAGGGCCCGCGTCGCCGCATGTATTTCGCTCACCCTTTGGGCGGCCGTCGTGTTCGCGGGGCGTGGCATTGCCTACTACTAGAGGACTTTCCCCGGAATGACTTTTCTCACCTTTTGCAAGTGGATCGAAAACTCGCCTCTGGGCGCCGGGGTGCGGAATTCAGAGTGGATTTTCCCCGTTCTCGAATCGATTCACATCCTGGGCCTGGTGCTGCTGGTTTTTACCGCCGCGCTGGTCGACCTGCGTTTGCTGGGACGGGGCGTGCTGCGGCGCCGGCCCGTGGGCGAGGTCGCGAGAGGATTGCTGCCGTGGATGTGGCGCGCGGTGCTGATTGTCGTCGTTACGGGTATCGCCCTTTTCGCTTCGGAAGCCGCCTCGAAGTGTTACGACAGCAAGGCTTTCTATGTCAAGATGGCGCTCATTCTGGTGGCGGTCGTGAACGCGGCCGCTCTGGATTTCAGCGTCAGACACCATGCGGCGGAATGGGATGAGCGCGCATGTACGCCGGCGCGCGCAAAGGTCATGGCGATCGTCTCGCTCACCGCATGGGCCGGCGTCGTTTTCGCCGGACGCGGCATCGCCTATTTTTAGTATTTCCAGGCTGGCGGGTTGCCCGCCGCCGTTTCAGCCCAATTTCACCATCAACTGACGAATTTCACTTTCCTGATCTTTGTTGGGTTTGTCGGCAAGCGCGGCCAGGCATTCCTTCCTCGCCGTGTCGATATCGCCCTTCTGAACGAGGGCCATTGCATAGTGGTAGTGATAGGTCGGATTCTGCGGCGCCTGGACCACCAGGGTCCGGAACGTATCGACCGCCATGTCGGTCAGGTTTTTCTTGAGGTAGATCCAGCCCAGGGTATCGTTGACCTCCGGATGGCTCGGGAGTTGCTGTTTGGCCCGCGTGGCATACGTCAAAGCCGTATCCAGATCGCCGTTCATCTCGGTGATCAGATAGGCGAGATTGTTCAGCGCAAAGGCATTATTGGGATCCGCCTTGATGGACATCTCGTAATACTTGCGGGCCATATCCCTTTTGTTCTCCATGTCATAAAGGGTTGCCAGATTCGTCATGATCGCCGTACTGTCCGGCTGGCCCTCGCGGGCTTTTTCGAGAGAGTTGATGCTCTGCTGGATGTCGCCTTTGCGCAAGTAAGACTCGCCGATGCGCGTCCAGAGATCGCTCTTCGGACGGGCGCCGGAAACTTTCGGGATCATTCCCTGAAACGTGGCGATCGCTTTGTCATACTGGCCCGCGCCGACTTCGGCATTCCCCAGCTCGCGCTGGAGGTCGACGTTCGCGGGTTTCTTCGCGGCTTCGGCTTCCATGACCTGAACCGACTTGTCCGGCTGCCCGTCCATGAGCAAAGCTCTTGACAGGCCAAGCAATCCGCGCAGGTTATCGGGCTGGGCTGTATATGCACGGCGGAACAAATCTTCGGCATCTTTGGTTTTTTTCTGGTTCAGATCGAGAACGCCCAGCTCAAGCAGGCTCTCTTCCTGAGTCGGTTGTTTCTTCAGAACGGCTTCCAGCAGAGTGCGGGCATCGTCAAAACGCTGGAGGCGCTGTAGCGCCGCGGCCTTCATGACGATGGCCTGGGCGCTGTTGGGAGCCAGTCTGAGCGTATCGTCGGCGCTGTGAAGGGCGGCTTCGTTATCGCCCCTGAGCAGGGCCACCTGAGTCAGGGCCAGACGCGCCGGAATATAGTCAGGCCGCAGTTGAATGGCGGCGTCAAACTCCTGCCGGGCCTGCTCATACTCACCCCGGGCGAAGTGTGCTCGCCCCAGATTGAAGCGGGCGACGAAATTGTTCGGCTTTGCCGTCACAACGGCCTGCAATTCGGACATCGCCTGGTTGATGTCGCCCTTGTCGAGAAGGAAGGTTGCCTTCAGGCCCCTGGCTTCCGGATCTTTGGGATCGTTCCTGAGAATCGCCTCGTTGATCTCGCGCGCAACATTGATTTTGCCGGCGCGCACGTTCACCTCAATCTCCCGTTTGAGATAGGTGTTCTTCCTCGCCGCATCCTTCTGAATGCCCTCTTCGTATTGTTTGAGCGCTTCGCCGTAATCGTTCACGCGGAGGAAGAAATCGCCCGATTGAAGATAGGCGTCCGGGAATTGCTTGAGATCGGCTTTCATCTGGCTGAGCAATGCGATCAGTTCAGGACGTTTATTGGTGCCGAAATAATACTGGGCCAGGGTGAGGCGCAACTGGGTATCTTTCGGGTTGCTGGCGATGGCGTTCTTCAGCACGCCCTCCGCTTCGGCAATTTTGCGTTGGGAGAGGTATACGCGATAAAGCTCGTAATAGCCGTTGACGTTCTTTTTGTCTTTGGCGATGAGGCTCTTGAAAAGGGCTTCCGCCTCTCCGGTCTCGCCATCCACCACGAGCGTCCGGCCGAGAGCCAGGGTAATGACGGGATCGCCGGGTTTGGAGGCAAGAGCCTTGCGATACTCCGCGATCGCGGTGGCGAGTTCCTGTTTCGCGCCGGGGACATCGCCTGCGCGGTACAGCTTCGCGGTCCCGAGCATGGCCATGTCGCCGCTGAGCTTGTGACCTTCCCAGCTGTTCGGATTGCGCTTCAGAAGTCCGTCGATCATCTGCTGGACGTCTTTCAGGACTGCCGTATTGTTGTCCTGGGACTGAGCGGCGATAATCATGATTTCCGACAACTTCAGGTCGGCATCGTTCGAATCGTCCGTCCCTGGCTTGAGCAGTTCATGGGCGCGCCGCAGCGTCCCCACGGCACCCGGGATTTGCCCCTGTTTGAGGTCCGTCAACGCCAGATGGTAGTAGCCCGGACCGAATTTACGATCGGCTTCGATCGACTTCCGGAACATGATATTGGCTTCTTTGAGCCTGCCCGCGTCATAATATTTGATGCCACTTTGAAGATACTTCTGCTTCAGGTAATTCGGATCCCGGTTGCATGAGATCAGGGAAATTGCGGCAAGCGCTAATGCCAGATATCGCATAGACGTAACCCTTCCATTGTCGTACAAAGCAGCGTGGAAGTGTGACCCGGACGTTTTCAGCCGCGAGAGAAGTTATGGTACCCTCCGGCAGATGAGGAGGTTGAAGAAATGAGAACGATCGTTCACCTGGTCCTCGCGGGCGCGGCAATTCTGGCCGCTGCGCCGCTGGAAGCGCAACAACCGGCGCCCGCGCGGCAGCCCGCGCCGCCACTGCCCGAAGGCTATATGCCTCTGGCGTTTACGCCGCACGGAACAGCCCCGGGGCTGAAGGTGGAGGAATTCAGCGCCACGCCCCGTACTTTCAAACTCAGTCTCCGGAAGGGCGATGAGATTATGTCGGCTCTGCTGGAGTTCGCCGAAAAAAATCATCTCAGGGATTGCCACTTCAGCGGGATCGGCGCCATCGATTCGGGCACCTTCGGCTGGTACGATCCGGCCAAACGGGCGGATAAGAAAATTGTGGTGGATGGGGAGGCGGAGATCGTTTCGCTGATCGGCAGCATCACGTATAATGCCGCGGGCAAGCCGAATGTCCATGCGCATATCGCGGTCGCCTTCGGGGACGGCAGCCTGAAAGGCGGCCACCTCTTCGAGGCGCGCATCAGCCTGGTGGGCCAGATCTATGTGACGGACGCCGGTCCGACCCCCGCGCCGTGATCCGCGCCGTTGTCTCGTTATTGCTGTTCGCGATTAGCCTCCCCGCAGCCGAGGAATACTCCTGGTGGATCGAAGACTGCGGGGCGGCAACCGCCCGCGGCACCGGTTGCCGCCCCGGCGACGTGGAACTCGGCCGCTGGGCACTGGAGGCGTGGCAGCGCGAATCGAAGGGCGCAATCGTCCTCGAAAAGAGCCCCACCGAGGCGCGGGCGCGTCTGCGTCTCCATTGGGCGAACGGCACTTCCAAACTGTACGGCGAAACCCAGCCGATTCTGGTGGATGGCAAGCGCGGCGCGAACATCTACGTGCTGCCTGGGGTTGCACCGGTAACCGCGCCTGGTGGCGACCCTCTCATGCGGGAGACCGTCGTTTACCTGACCTGCCTGCATGAGAGCGGCCACGCATTCGGCCTTTCGCATACACGTAACTTCGCCGACATCATGTATAGCTTCCAGTACGGTGGAGATATCGGGGCCTATTTCGGACGCTACAGGGCGCAGTTGAAGACGCGGGCCGATATTCCCCTGCATTCCGGGGTATCGGATGCGGATCGTCAGGCCCTGGTTCAGGCCCTCAAACAGTAGGAATTCTGTTATCTGCCAGGCCGGGGCGCGCGGCGCACTCCGAAATGGTCCGCGAGCTGATCGGCATAACCGAGCGGGCCGCTGTTGACATCGGGGCTCTCCGGCAGCATCGTCGCGCTCCAGGTTTCCCAGGCCCTGGCCATGCGCTCAAAAACCTCCGGCTGGCGCATCTTGAGATTGGCGCGCTCCAGAGGGTCCTCGACCACGTTGAAGAGAAACTCGTTGCCGTCGATGCGCAGGTACTTCATGTCCCCCTGGCGCATGGCCCGCTGCCCGTAAAAATGGTAGCGCCAATAGAGAGTGCGTGAAACCGGCGGGGCGCCTTTTGTCAGCTGAGGCAGGAGATTCATGCCGTCGGGCGGGTATGCCGGATCGGGCTCCGCGCCGGCAGCAGCCAGAAACGTCGGCATCCAGTCCATCGACATCGCTGTCTGGCTGGTTGTCGTGCCGGCCCGGACATGCCGCGGCCAGCGGATCAGCGCCGGAATCCGCAGGCCGCCTTCCAGAAGTTCGGTCTTCTTGCCGGTGAAGGGCCATGTATCGGCGAAGCGCTCGCCGCCGTTGTCGCTCGTGAAAACAACGATGGTATTCCCGGCGATGCCGTGAATCTCCAGCGCCTTCAGGACGCGGCCAACCTGCATATCCATACGCGTCACCATGCCCGCGTACGTTTTCTGCGTTCCGCCGTCGTGATCCATCAGGGACTTGATCCGCCGCGATTCGGCCTCGTCGCCAAACGCTTCCCATGGCCAGTGCGGCGCATTGAAGTGCAAACTCACCAGGAACGGCTCCCGTGCCTTGGCATAATCGCCGATTACGCTCACCGCGCGATCGCCCAGCAGGTCGGTAAGGTAACCCACCTCGTGAATCCTGGCATCGCCGTCCCACAGATCGTCGGTGTCGGTACCGGCGGTGCCGGATTTGTGCGTGTAGTAATCGAGCGCGCCGCCGCGAAAGCCCCAGAAATGGTCGTAGCCGCTCTGAAGCGGGCCGTAATCGGGTAATTGGCCAAGGTGCCACTTGCCGATCAGCGCGGTCCCGTAACCGTGCTTCTTCAACTGAGCAGGTAATGTCGGAGTGCCGGGCGGCATCCCGTAGGGGCTTCTGGCGGTGAGAGGCTCTTCGAGACCCACGCGCAGCCGGTCCTGATAGCGTCCCGTGATCAGCGCGGTGCGGGTGGCCGAGCAGACCGCGGAGTTCGCATACGCCTGCAGGAAACGAACGCCTCCGGCCGCGAGCGAATCGATATTGGGGGTCTTGTACTCGCGCCGGCCATAGCAGGATAAATCGGCATAGCCCATATCGTCAGCCATAATGTAGACGATATTCGGCATACTGGTTTTTGCCCCGAACGCCAGCGACGCGCCTGCGGCCGCGGCGATAGCCGCGCGCCTGGTAATGGGATGCTGTGACATAAGACGTTGACCGCCAAAACAAGGATCTTACACCAGCGGCACGTTCTTTTCCAGGTGATATTCTCAAACTCGAGCCCCATGCGTCTGCTTCTTACCGCCTCTTTTCTGATTGCCGCCGCGGGCATGGCTTTCGCCCAGCACAGCTACACACCCGCCGATGTGCAGGATGGAGGGAAGCTTTTCCGCGCCAATTGCGCGGGTTGTCATGGCGTGGATGGGGATCTGGTGCCGGGAATCGACCTCGGTCACGGGAAATTCCGCCGCGCCTCCACCGATGAAGACCTGATCGATACCATTCGCACGGGAATTCCCGGCACGCCCATGCCGCCGGGGAATTACACGGAGTTTCAGGCGGCCACCATCGTTGCTTATCTGCGCTCCATGGCAGCGACCGGGCACGGGAGCGGCATCGCGGGCGACGCTGCCCGGGGCAGGATTCTGTTCGACGGGAAGGGCGCGTGTCTGACATGTCATCGCGTGGGGACAACCGGGTCGCGAGTGGGGCCGGATCTGAGCAGCATTGGAGCGCAACGCCGCCCCGCCAACATCGAACAGTCGATTCTTAAACCCGACGCGGAAATCCTGCCGCAGAATCGCTCGTACCGCGTGGTCACAGGCGATGGCACCACGGTCACGGGCAGGCTGCTTAATCGCGACACGTTTTCAGTCCAGTTGATCGACGAGAACGAGCGCATCCGGTCGTTCACGATTGCCGGCCTGCGCGAACACGGCTTCGTGGAAAAGTCTCCCATGCCCTCCTATGCGGACAGGCTGACACCCCAGGAGGTGGCCGACCTGGTTAGTTATCTGGAATCTCTCAAAGGAATCGACACCAAATGAAGCTCCGTTCAGCCCTTCTGTTCGCGATCGCGGGACTTCTCGCGCAGGCGGCTTTCGCACAGGTCACTTTCGATCGCATCCTTGCCGCGGGCAAAGAACCGCGGAACTGGCTGACATACTCCGGCTCGACATACAGCCAGCGTTACAGCACGCTCGATCAAATTACCCCGGCGAACGTGAAAAACCTGGAGCTGCAATGGATATTCCAGGCGCGGTCGCTCGAAAAGTTTGAGGCTACGCCGCTGGCTGTCGATGGCGTTCTCTATACCGTCGAGGCGCCGAACAACGTGGTGGCGCTCGATGCCTTGACCGGGCGGGTGCTCTGGGAGTACGGCTACACTCCTTCCAGAGATGCCCGGCCTTGCTGCGGCCGCGTCAATCGTGGTCTCGCGATCCTGGGCGACACGGTATATATGGGCACGATCGACGCTCATCTGCTGGCGCTCGATGCCAAAACCGGCACTCTGCTCTGGAACGTAAAGGTAGCCGATGCGGCCGCGGGTTATGCCATCACGCACGCTCCTCTGATTATCAAAAATAAGGTCATCGTCGGCACCGCGGGCGGGGAATACGGGATTCGCGGCTTCATCGCCGCGTACGACACCAAAACCGGCAAGGAAGACTGGCGCTTCTATACCGTGCCCGGGAAAGGAGAGCCGGGCAACGAAACCTGGGCCGGAGACTCCTGGAAAACGGGCGGCGGATCGGTCTGGATGACGGGCTCGTATGACCCCGCGCTCAACCTGACCTACTGGGGTGTCGGCAACCCCGGTCCCGACTGGAACGGCGACAGCCGCGCCGGTGATAACCTTTACACCGATTCCGTAGTGGCGCTCAACCCCGATACCGGCAAGCTCAAGTGGCACTACCAGTTTTCACCGCACGATGAATTCGACTTCGATGCCGTCCAGGTGCCCGTGCTGGTCGATATGCAATGGAAGGGCGCGCCGCGCAAGGTCATGCTGTGGGCCAATCGCAATGGCGTGTTCTACGTGATCGACCGGACCACGGGCCAGTTCCTGCTGGGAAAGCCTTTCGTCGAGGTGAACTGGATGAGCGGCTTCGATGAAAAAGGGCGGCCGATGCGCGTTCCGGGCAAAGTGCCCACGCCGCGGGGAACCGTCATCAAGCCGGGTAATCAGGGCGGCACAAACTGGTATTCCCCATCGTTCAGCCCGCGGACGGGGCTCTTCTATATTTCAGCGTGGACCGGATATTCGTCGGTCTACGTCAAGCAGCCGGTCGAATACACGGCAGGCCGGCTCTTTGCCGGGGCCATGCCGCAATCTCCGGTTCCGATGGTCCGCTCCGGGCCGATAAATCTCAGGACGGACGCGGAGGGTACGGGCGCGGTGCGGGCCATCGATCCGGCTACGGGCGATATGAAGTGGGAGTTCAAAATGTCCGACGTGATCGACAGCGGCATCCTGACAACGGCTTCGAATTTGCTTTTCGTGGGCGGCCGCGAAGGTTATTTCTTCGCGCTCGATGCCGGCAGCGGCGCCATGTTGTGGAAAGCATCCGTCGGCGGTCAGGTCTCCGCCGGACCGATGACCTACTCGCTTGGCGGCAGACAGTACGTCGCGATTTCAGCCGGTAACGCACTCTATACGTTTGCGCTGAGACAGCCATAGCACTTTGCCATCATTTATATGGCATAATGTACTTGAGGGACTCAACATGATTGCAGCCGATGTGCAGGTGAGTGAATGGCTCGGCCGGCAGGCGCCGGTATCCGAGACGGATATGCTTCGCATCGTCGAAGAAAAATTCGCGCCGACGGTCATCGAACGGCTGATTTCGCTTGGCCTGCAGCGCTCGGAGATTGACGCAGCCATCATTCCGCTCAGAACGCTCCAGCATCGCCGGTCGCGCCGTGAAAAGCTGACGGTGGAAGAGTCGGACCGCGTGTTGCGCGTTATTCGTGTGCTTTCATTGGCCGAATCCGTTTATGGAAGCCGCGAGCGGGCGCTGGCCTGGCTGCGAAACCCTCATGCCCGCCTCGACGGACGCGCCCCGCTCTCGCTTCTCAATACGGACACCGGCAGCCGGATTGTCGAAGAACTGCTGGTGCGGATTGACGAGGGCATGTTCGTCTGAATGATCCTCTGGAGGATCAGCCGGCATCGCAATCTCAGTGGAATGGGCGGATTGAAGGCTTCCGGCCGGTGGCATTATGCCGGCCAGCCTGTCGTGTATCTGGCTGACAGCCCACCGGCGGCATTGCTGGAAGTGTGTGTTCACACCAGCGCGAACGATGTTCCGCCGGAGTTCGTATTGTTGAAAATTGAGGGTCCGGACGCGGAACTCACATTTATCCAGCCGGAGGACTTGCCGCGGGATTGGAAGACGCGCCTCGAAGCGACTCGCGGCCTGGGGACGGCATGGCTCGGGAAGAACGAGGGCGTTCTCTTGCGCGCACCCAGCGCACTCGTGCCTGAAACAGCCAATTTCCTTTTCAACCCGATGCACGCCGATGCGGCGAAGTTCCGCATTACCGGTGTATCCTCCTGGCCATTCGACGGCCGTCTCAAAACATAGTCTCCGCATCGTTTTCTTCCGCGCGGCGCAGGGTTCCACGACGCAGGGCGCGCGTCTTCATCATGACGAAAAAGACGGGGACAAGAATCAATACGTGGATCGTGGACGTGATCATCCCGCCCACAATCGGGGCTGCGATCGGCTTCATAACGTCCGCGCCGACGCCGGATTCGAACAGAATCGGAATCAGACTTGCCAGCACCGCGGCCACCGTCATGAGCTTCGGCCGCAGACGGTGCACCGCGCCTTCGATCGCGGCCTCCCGAACATCGGCGGGCGTGAGCGCCTCTCCCGTGGCGAGCCGGCGCTCCAGTGCTTCGTGCAGATAGACCACCATCACCACGCCGGTTTCGACCGCGATTCCGAACAGCGCGATAAAGCCCACCCACACCGCGACGCTGAAGTTGTAACCGAGCCACCATTGCAGCAACAGCCCGCCGCTCAGTGCATAAACCGTGGGAAGAATCAAAACCACCGCTTCCGCCACCGAGTGGAAGAGCATGTAGAGCAGCAGGAAAATCACAAAGAACACCACGGGCAGAATAAGTTTGAGCCGTTCTTTGGCGCGCAGTTCGAACTCATATTCGCCCGACCACTTCAGGCTGTACCCGGCGGGCATGGTGAGCTTATCGTGAAGCAGGCGGTCCGCGCGTTCCACGAATCCTCCATAATCCTGCGTGCTCAGGTCGAGATAAACGTAGCCGGTGAGCGCTCCCCCTTCGTCGCGAATCATGGCCGGGCCCTTCGCAAACGAGATTCGGGCGAGTTCTCCCAGCGGGACCTGCGGACCGGCCGGAGTGGCGATGAGCACCCGCCGCAGCTTGTCGGGATTATCGCGAAAATCCGGTGCATAGCGAACCGAGACTGGATATCTTTCCCGCCCTTCCACGTTCTCGGCGACGGTCTCTCCGCCAATGCCTGAAACGATGGTCCGCTGCACGTCGCCTGTCGTAAGCCCGTAGCGCGCGGCTTCGGCACGGTTGACTTCCACGTTGATATAAAATCCCTCCGCCACGCGCTCGGCGAATGCCGACCGCATTTCGGGCAATGCGCTCAGGATCTGCTGCACCTTCGAACCGAGTTGCTGGACTCCATCGAGGCTGGGCCCCTGAATTTTGATTCCGACAGGGGTCTTGATCCCGGTGAGCTCCATGTCGAGCCGGTTCTCGATCGGCATGGTCCAGCTGTTGGTCAGGCCGGGAATCTGCAGCTTCGCATCCATCTCCGCGATGAGTTTTTCGTACGTCATGCCATGCCGCCACTGCTCGCGCGGTTTGAGCATCAGAGTGGTGTCATACATGCCGAGCGGAGCGTTGTCCGTCGCGCTGTCCGACCTGCCGACGGAACCGAATACACTGGCTACCTCCGGGAAGGAGCGCAGTACACGATCCTGCTCCTGCATGAGCTGCGTGGCCTGTCCGATCGAAATCCCCGGCAGGGCCGTCGGCATATAAAGCGTGGCGCCTTCGAACAGGGGCGGCATGAACTGGCTGCCCAGCCGGAATGCGAGGGGGACCGTCGCGCACAAAAAAAGCACGTTGACCAGAATAGTGATTTTCGGGAAACGCAGACAGAGTTTCAACACCGGCAGATAAGCAGCCTGCGTCACGCGCGAGATCGGATTGGCCGATTCGGGCCGCAGGCGCCCCCGGATGAACATCGGCATCAGGGTGGGCACCAGCGTGATGGCGAGCACCGACGAGAAGCCGACGGCAAGGGTTTTGGTCCACGCGAGCGGCCGGAACATTCGCCCTTCCTGCGCTTCCAGCAGGAAGACCGGCAGGAACGACACCACAATAATCAGCAGCGAGTAAAACAGTGCCGGAGCAACCTGCTTCGCAGCACTCAGCAGAATTTTGTTTCTTTCGCGGCCGGAAACGGGTTCGGAGCCGGAACGCGCCTCCTGCGCTTCCGATAACTGCCGGTAACCGTTTTCCACCATGACGATGGCTGCGTCCACCAGAACGCCGATAGCCAGCGCGAGGCCGCCCAGAGACATGATGTTCGAGCTGACATGCAGAAAATACATCGGAATGAACGAAGCGAGCACCGCTATCGGCAGCGTCAGGATCGGGATCAGCGCCGAGCGGAAGTGGAACAGAAAAACGACAACGATCAGGCTGACGATTGCCGCCTCTTCCAGCAGATCGCGCTTGAGCGTATCGATCGAAGCGTCGATCAGGCCCGAGCGATCGTAGCCGGACACGATCTCGACTCCGGGCGGCAGAGAAAGCGCTATCTCCGCAAGTTTCTTCTTGACGCCCGAGATGACGTCGAGCGCATTCATCCCATATCGCATCACAACGATCCCCCCGACTGCTTCGCCTTCGCCGTTCCAGTCGACCGCGCCTTGCCGGAAATCGGGCCCGAACGATACCGACCCGAGATCTTTAACCAGCACCGGCGTTCCGTTCCTGGCCGCGACCGGGACGGTTTCAAGATCCGCCAGAGAACGCAGATAGCCAAGGCCGCGGATCATGTATTCCGCGCCGCCCAGTTCGATCGTTCTGCCTCCCGTTTCATTCGTACTGTCCCGGACCTTATCGATAACAGTTGACAGCGGGATGTTAAAAGCGCGGAGCTTATCCGGATCCACGCGGACCTGATACTGCCTGACGAAACCTCCGATGCCGGCGACTTCAGCGACTCCCGGAACCGTTTCCAGCCGGTAACGGAGAAACCAGTCCTGCAAACTGCGGAGATCGGCCAGGCTGTAGCGATGATTGCGATCGATCACGGCGTATTCATAGACCCAGCCGGCGCCGGTCGCATCGGGGCCAATAGCGGGAGAGACGCCGGCAGGGAGCCGTCCCGAGATCTGCTGCAGGTATTCGAGCACGCGGGAACGCGCCCAATAGAGATCTGTTCCGTCCTCGAAAACCACGAATACATAGGAGTCGCCCGGCATGGTTTGAGCGCGGACATCTTTCACATGAGGCGCTGACAGGAGTGTGGTCACGATGGGATACGTGACCTGGTCTTCGATGATGTTCGGCGGCTCGCCGTTCCAGGCTGTGTGGATTACAACCTGGACATCGGAGATGTCGGGAAGCGCGTCGAGCGGCACGCGATGCAGGCTCCACAGCCCCGCGAGCACCAGAAACAGCGTGCCGGCAAGGACCGGAAATCGGTTTCGGGCGCACCAGTCGATACAGCGCGAGATCACCGGACGCCGCCTTCGGCCGTCACTGAGAGTTGTTTCCGCGCGACGATCTGGCCATTCTTCGTGGCGAGTACCGTGACTTGCCAGGTTCCACCCGTTTTGACGGTGCCCTGCCCTTCATAGAGTCCGCCGCCTTTGTCGCTCAGGGTGTAAACGTCGCGCATCCCGGCCATACCCATCGCGGGCATGGCGAGCATGACGTAAGTTACCGTCACCTGCGCGTCCGCTACGGGCGAGCCTCCGACGTCCGCGAGCTTGACCCGGAAGGTGTTGCCACCGATGTGCGGAGTGGGCGGATTCGAGGAATAGTCGATGCTTGCCTCGCTTTGCCGGGCATTGCCGGCGGCCGCCGCGCCTACACCCGGCGGAGGCGGCGCGAACGAGCCGAGCGCGGCCTGCAACTGGCTTTCGGAATCGATCAGAAAATTCGCCGAAGTCACGATCCGCTCTCCGGCTTTGAGGCCTTTCAGCACGATAAACCAGTCGCTCCTCTGAGCCCCGGTTTCGATCTCTCTGGGTTCGAGGGAGCCGTTGCCCTTATCCACGAACGCGATCTGCCGCGTCCCCGACTGAAAAACCGCGGACGCAGGAATCGACAACTCGCGCCCCATCGGCAGCGCGAGCCGGACATTCACGAACATCCCGAGCGAAAGCTTCATATCGCGATTGGGTATTTCGAGACGCACGCGCGCGGTGCGCGTGGCCTGATCCAGCTGAGGCGAAATGAAACTGACACGGCCCGCGAAGGTGCGTCCGGGCCAGGAATCGACGGTAACCTCGGCCCTGTCTCCCACCTTCACGCGTCCGATATCGTTCTGGAAAACCTGCGCATAGACCCACACGGCGGTGAGATCCGCGACCGAATACAACTTCGTGCCCGGCTGAACATACATGTCCGGCAGTGCGTTCCGCTCCGTGATGTAGCCGGAAACGGGCGAGTCGATTTCGATTTCCCGCTTGACCTTGCCGGTCTCCTGAAGTTCCTGGATCTCGCGCTCCGGAACGCCCCACTGTCTGAGGCGCTCCTGCGCGGAAGTCAGCAGTGAGGCCGAACCGGACGCTACTCCCGGAACGGAGCTTCGCGCCATCAGATCGCGGTCCTGCCGCGCCAGCAGATACTCGTTTTCCGTGGTCACGAGGTCCGGACTATAGATCGTCAGAAGCGGCTGGCCCTTGCGCACCTGCTGAAAAGTGGAATCGGCGTACACTTTCTGTATCCAGCCGCTGAAGCGCACTTCCACGCTCGCCAGATGTGTTTCATCCGGCTCGACATTGCCGGTGGTCAGGATTTCATCGTTGATTTCCCGGTATTCCACCGTGCCTGTCCTGACGCCGATACTCTGCCTTCGCTCCGGCGTCAGGGTGACCGGAATCAGTTTCGGTTCAGCATCGGCCGCGGGCGCCTGAGCGGGTTGCGCGTTCGCGGCGGCAGACATCCGGGGCGCGGGCCGGCGCGGATGGAACCACAGGAAAACCACGGCGCCTGCCAGTGCGGCGGCGGTGAACAACGTAACGAAAAAGGCAATGCGATAACGTTTCATCGTCGATCCTCCATTCAGCGCTTCAGTTCAGCGCCACGCCGGTCAGTTGCTCGATGCGGGCGAGCGCCGTTTCATGATCCGCAAGCACCTTCCAATACTCCCGATCGAAGTTCAGGACGTCCCGGAAGGAGGTCAGGAGGCTCTCGAAATCCTGCCGCCCGCTTTGATAGGCGGCGAGTCCCGCCTGATAAGTGGCCAGCGCCTGCGGTATCAGCCCCTCGCGATAAGTCGTCAATAACTGCGAGTCCGTCCGGGCGGCGATGTACCGGTCGCTCACCTCGAAATACGCGGCCTGCATCTGGCTGTCGTAGCCGCGTTCCGAGCGGCCCAGTTCCTCCGTTGCCTGAGCCATTTCGGGATCGAGCCTGCGGCTGCGGTAAATGGGAAGACGGGCGCTGAAGCTCAGCATGTAATAGTCGCGAAACTGTGCCGCGGTGTGTTGCCAGGCGTACTGGACGTTGAAATCCGGGTAGCGGTCTTTACGCGCTATTTCGACGCCGAGGCTTTGGCGTTTGACCGTTTCCCGCTGACCCGCGACCGCGGGATTTTCCGTGCGTACTTTCGCGAGTAACTCTTCCGCCGTGTAGTCGAGCGGCATTTCGACCGTCCGCCCGGCGGTAATATCCGGCGCATCGGGCGGACGATTGAGCAGTTTCCGCAGTTGGGCCTCGGTCGAGTCCCTCATTCCGCGCTGCACGGCGGTTTCGCGCAGCAGTTTGGTGCTTTCGAGCTGAGCTTTGAGAACGTCCTGCTGCGTCCCCTGCCCTACCCGATAGCGCGCGTCCGCAATGCGTTCGATTTGTTCCAGAAGGTTGCCATCGCGCCCGAGAACCCCAAGCGACTCCTGAATCCAAGCCAGTTGAAACCAGGCTTCCTTCACCTGTTCCAGCGTGGCGCGCGTAACGGCGTCGAGTTTGCTCCGGGCGATGCGGGTGTCTTCGCGCGCCGCTTCACCTTTCAGCTTGAGCTTGCCCGGATACGGTAAATCCTGGGAAATGCCGAGCCCGATATATGCGAAATCGCTGTTACTGTATCCGGCGAAAGGCACGGGGCTTCCGGCGGACAAGTGCTGGACCGTGACCATGGGATCCGGCATGGTGGAAACCTGAGAGGGGATCTGCGCCGCGGCCTGCCAGGCTCTCCGCGCGGCGAGAATATCGGGATTTTGCTGCCGGGCTTCGTCAAGCAAGTCCGGAAGCCCGGCAGCGCGCGCGGCCAGCCCCGCCGGCAACAAGCCCGCCAGCAGCAAACCCGCCAGTACGGTGCCGAGAAGCTTCATGGACGGCCTCCGTACAGGCGATCCCACACACGCTCGAAGAGTTGGCTAGGCATCGGCTGCTTGAGGTCGAATTCGGCGATTTCCCTGTAGCCTGCGATCCGCAGTTCCCAGGGATCGGGGTTGGCTATTGTCTCGATGTCTTCCCATCGCCAGCTGCGCGAGCCGCGCCCGTCCGGAGTCACATAGTCGATCCCGTCGTTCCGGAACCGTATGACGCCGTTGCTGCCACCCGAAAGTGCGCGGCGATGAGCGGGAATTTCAGCCATCGCGGCAACGGACATTTCGGGGACTCCGTTGCGCGCCGGTCTTTCAACGCGCGCGGCGAGCCGGGCTGCGATGCCAGGCGGAACCGGCGATACCAGAGTGAAGCGAAAGCGCCGCTCGCCTGGTTCACGCCAGGGCCGGTTCTGGTAGCCGATCAGAGTCAGTTCCCGGGGTGAAAGGTCGAAACTGCGTATCTCGATCCATGGCCAGCGCTCCATCGATCCGGCCGAACGGAATTCAACTCCGGCGTTGTCGATGAGCAGCGTGCCCGGAACGGATTTTTCGAGCGTACGATGCAGGCGCGCGGCAGTTTGCCATGGCGCCGCGGTCTGGGCGGTTAACGGACCGCCCGCAGGCATTGCGGCCAGCACGCCTGCCGCGCAAAATACAATCTGATACCTCATAGTTCTCCCTGTGGGACAGCGAATGGCCCGGCGCGCTACGGCGCCTGACCTGGCACGTGATGAGTTAAAGAAAGGAGGGCCGCGCTACGGCGGATCAGATCAGCAGCGGACGTGTATAGCGAGCCGGATTCAGCGGCGGCGGATGGTGAAGAGTATCGCAGCGGGCTTCAAAACCGAGCGTCGGGATAAAACCGGGAAGGCAGGCGGTAACCAGAACGGCTCGCAGGGGCGAAGAGCCGGAGACCTGCAAAACCACCGGCTGGCCGCAAACCGGAACCGCTGCCCGGCAGCAATCGTCGGCCTTCGCGGATGGAGCGCACTGGCCTTTCATGCAACACTTCAAAGTCGAGCGCCCGGCGGATGCACCGAGTGCAAAGCAATCGAGGGGAGCGATCAGCACGAATAGTGCTATCGCGCTCACCGCGATCTTAACCCTGTGCCGCATTCGCACTGATAATAACACGAAGAATCAATTGGGGTTGCAACTGATCCGCACACTTCACTGGTTTGGTGACAACTGCTTTCTGTGCAATAGCTTGGAGCGGACGACGTTGCCATCCTGACGGCTCGTCAACTGCCGTTATTAAGTTGACGGGAATGAACCCGGTACAAATTGCCACCCGGGCATCCACAAGAGCCACGCGCGAGATTTAGTTAACCTTGCCCGCTGTCTTTTCGGTCCGAGTAGCGCGACGAGTTGTTCCTGATTGAGTTCGTCTGGTTGTTTACCCGCTGGTGGTTCCACTATCCGCGCATGCAGTCGCCGAATCAGTCGAGCGGCAATCTCTCTAAATGCGTTCTAGCCTTTCTTCTATATTCGCCGGGCGATCCTGCGCGAAGGCCAGCGCGACCGCCCCCTTTAGCAGCCCGTGGTTAAAGTAGGCGAATTCAAAACGAGAAATTCCGCCCAACAGAATCAGTGGCTTACGGGCTTGATTATGTAAAATTTGCCTTTAACCACAGGCTGTTAACAGCGAGACGGGAGATGACCGAACTACCTCGTCCCTAAGGTACAATGTCGATAATCCCAGTCATGACGATTGTCAAACCACCTTTGAGTCCACGCCACTCTCCCGAGTGGCTTCGGAAATATGCGCTCGCAACCGCGGCGCAGAAAGGTCTTGAAATCGATTCCCCGGGATTTGAGTCGTTGCATACATCCGTTCAGAGTGCCTTTCGCCGCGTCTTCCGAGCGGTGGCTTTCGATATAGACGGCACTTTGACGAAACTCGATTCGCACGAAATCGACCCGACCGTAGCGCACGCCGTAGCCGGTTTGCTTCAACGTGGCGTCCACGTATTTTTGGTTACCGGTCGGGGACAAACATCGACACGCCTGGCAGCCCGCTTTATTCGCGACGAGACCCGTATCTCTTCGTGGTATCTTAGGCGTCTCGCGTGCGTTGCTCTTAACGGCGTCATTTTTCTAGCAACGAATGGCCAAGGGGAAGCAGACTTCCTTGGAACAGAGGAGACTCTCGTAGAAGATATACCGGATTGCGGTAGGCTCATTTCTGCAATCGAAGCAGCCATTTCCCATTTGCCAAGTGTTAAGGTCGAACCAAAGACTCATTCGATTCGTATTGTGGTTCGCCTCGCACACGAACTCGACAACGTTAGACGCTTGCTCGAACAGACGCTGAGCCCATGGATCGAAACCTGCTCAGATCTGTGTCTTTCATCTGGCAAGTATGGTCCGGTCTATTCTCTAAGCCTATCTAGAAGTAACAAGCGGGCCGCGTTAGAGCTTATCGCGAAGCGGTTAGGCATATCATCAGATTTCATCCTGAGAATAGGTGATCAAGGTCAAGAGGGCGGTAACGATTATGAATTGCTGGATTCAAGCTCCGGATTCAGCGTTGGCGAGGTCAGTAAGTCTTTCAGCGGATGCTTTCCTGTTTTCGATGATGATTTCAAAGCCGGCATGCGAGCGGCAGAGGCAACCCGGACGCTGACCTCACAGGTCAATCTCTTACCGTCCATTTCTCTATCTTCGGTATGGACTGATAGCAACTATCGCGAGTTGATGACATTTGGAAAACTGGCGGTCACCCGCTCGCGTGAGGAAGACTATACTACGACTCAGCGCCTTCAGGTAAAGTTGCGTTATTTAATTGGTTCAACCAGCCCACATGGCGTTACAAGCCAATTACGAATTGACGATATCTTTGACCCCCTTTCGGGAGCCGTGCGCTTTCGTGATTGGGAGTTCTTAGAACTGCCCTCGCAATCGCCAGCCACGCTCTTCTTTTCAGCGAAGCTCCGTTCCGCCCCAAGGAAGGCACGCGCGCCACACCTAGCTTGGTCGATGTATTCAGATACCGGTCGCCTACTTCGCGGCCCCAACTATTACTATGCCTTGTCCCGCGCAGGAACAACTGATTTAAAGGAATATTTCGATATTGTGACTGCACTTGTCGATTCGGCCCAAGCCGGAATTGCGTCTTTGATATCCGAGCAGCCGACGCTCGGTCTGTTCAAGCTGCTATTAGCTTATGCGGATAACCTGCGTAACGCGTTCATTCAACTCCAGCACCTAGCGTTCCTTAGAGATCTTTCCAGACCTGAATTGAGCTTCACAACCACGTCGAAGGCATACCATGGACTCCTGTATCCCCACACTGCTCAACACTTTCGAATCCTTCTAAATCCCGATTGGGCTTGGAGGGCCGGCTTGCAAAGATACGTGCGAGCGCTTGGGTCTATCCGCAGCGCATTTGAGTCATTGTGTACTACGCTACTTTCGACGCCGGAGTTATCGGGATCATCTATCAGGGATTGGCGTGAGTCTGATCATTTTCTGCAAAACGTGGCAGCTGTGCAACTCGGGCTTCACGAGTTCTTGCAACGTGGTGAGCTATTGCAGAGCTCGGCAATCGGCTGCGGCCTAGTATATGGCGGAACGGAACTGCCTGCGATTGCCGAAGCGGTAGGGCAATCTCGCTCTGTGACAATCAACGCAGCATTTGCTCAATTATCTATCTATCGCTCTCGTGAGGTCGGAGAAAAGGTACGGTCTGGCGATAACACTTATATCGAAGAGTTTCTCCTGCAAAAGAACAGAATAGCGGTTGTTGGCGCCACGGGGATGCCTAGTGTAGTGTCCCCGAAATAACTGCGCATATTCATTCCTCACGTTTTTGACGGCGACGGGGAAGGGTGGAACCGGGCTGAATCGATTCAAGTTTGGTACGTGCTCGTGCAATTTTTTCAAGAATGTCTGCCAGTTTGG
>Ga0207933_1000225_pt1 | contig 59208 bp, 57 predicted proteins | sample NGESurdeep092012_4_FD_184488 | JGI IMG/M metagenome (GOLD analysis project Ga0207933, IMG submission 184488) | Arctic peat soil microbial communities from Barrow, Alaska - NGEE Surface sample F53-3 deep-092012 (SPAdes) | ecosystem: Environmental > Terrestrial > Soil > Wetlands > Peat ...
AATCCATTGACGATACCGAGGGCGTTGCCCCCGGCTACGATGGAATAGCCTTTCAGGCTACTTATTTTTTGGGTGTTGTCACCCTGTTGCCGTCGCCAATTGCGCCATGTGCGCCAATGTTATTGTGATTTGCTATAGTTGGAATGTCCACGCCAGACTCAATGCAGGTAGGGGCAAATAAATGACGCAAATCGTGATGCGAAATGTGTGGAACACTTAACTTCCGACACGCATTTGCTAATGAACCACTGCATTGCGACCCACCCATCTGCCGTTCCGATTTCTCCAAATCACCGAGGCGAAGCTTTGCGACGGAAAGAACTTTCGTTTTGAGCGAACGGCGAATGAGCTTGCCCTGAACGCGGATTCGGGCGAATAATATGCCCTATGCAACGTAACGAACTAAATTTGACACTGGCGTTTTTTGCCAGACATTTTTTGATTCTGTTTTGCTCTCTTTCACAAGAACAGTATCGCATTACAGTATCAGATTTTCAAATTTGGAGCGGCTTCTCATCGGCAAAGCGTTGTAAATAAATGGTGTGGAGAGATGGCTGAGTGGTTTAAGGCACACGCCTGGAAAGTGTAAAACGTCCTTTTGTCATGATTCGATGTGATTTCTTGTGCTGACTAAATCCGTGTCTTTATTGATTGAAACACGATTTTGCTTTTGCCCTAATGGTATGCGGTTTGACCTAAAAACGGCAGTCAGTATCAGATTGCAGTATCAGATTTTCCTTTTGAAAAACTCATTCATTCCCAGCCAAATTTTTAATTTCAATGTCCTCAATAACCCCTTCGTTTTTCCAAGCTGTTGATATTATTCAGGCTGTAAGTGTTGGCCAGAACTGCCACACCGGCGCGGTGGACTCCGAAACGCACAAGATTTATTTCTCGTTGAAAAATTTCCACGGAAGCCCGTTGTTGCGGATCATGTCACCGAGCAAGTAATAACGACCGCTTTTAGGCGACGTATTGCTCCAGCACCGTCAGGAAGGCGCGCAAATTTTTTCGGGATTCGGCCTGTGTTTCCGCGTGTTCGATACAATCGTGAAGGTGCGATTGTATAAGTTTGTCGCCAAATGATTTCAAGGCACTGTTGTCAGCAAAAGGGTTGAAAATCTTCTCAAAAGGCAGCGCACTGAAGAAGTATTAGGAATTCCGCAAGTCTGGCAGCGGAAATCATTTCTGTGAACTTTGGAAATTATTTTAGGAGTATAGGCGAAAAAAAATTCCTGAATTTTCTTTGTCATGGCAAGGGCAAACACGACAGCTCCGGCTCGGCTCAACTTTTATCTAGACAACTCCTGATGGTTTGCGCCAGATTCGATGCCTGAAACGGCTTGGTGAGAAAATTAACGCCTTCTTTCAACGGAAAATCCTTGCCGACAACCTCGGCGCTGTAACCGCTCATGTAAATCACTTTCAGTTTGGGGTTTTCCTGAAGGATGCGTTGAGCCAGATCTTTTCCGGTCATTCCGTCCGGCATCACCAGATCGGTCAGCAACAAACGGATTTCATCGCGGTTTTGTTTCCAGACTTCCAAGGCATTGACACCGGTGGGCGCTTCGAGAATGCGGTAGCCGAGTTGGGAAAGGGCTTTTCGCACGGAGACGCGAAGTGTCGGGTCGTCTTCAGACAGCAAAATCGTTTCGTTACCGCCGCGCACGTCCGTCAATGCCGGTGGTGAGGACTTTGCTCCTGCGTTCTTGGCCAGTCGTGGCAGATAAATTCGGAATGTTGTCCCGTGATTCACTTCGCTATAAATGTTAATCCAGCCTTGATGCTGTTGCACGATGCCGAATACGGTTGCCAGTCCAAGTCCGGTGCCTTTGCCGACATCCTTGGTGGTGAAGAACGGCTCGAAAATCTTCGGAAGAATTTCCGGTGGGATGCCGCAGCCGCTGTCGCTCACGTTCAAGCAGACAAACGAACCAACACGCCCCTGTGGTGATTGGGAAGCGGCGAACTCATCGAATTCCACGCCGGAAGTTTCGATGATAAGATGGCCGCCATTAGGCATGGCGTCGCGCGCGTTCACCGCGAGATTTAACAAGACTTGATCCATCATGCCCGCGTCGGCATGGATGAATATCGGTTGCGACGCCAATTTGAGTTCAACCTGGACATTTTCACCAAGGGCGCGCGTTAACATTTTTGTCGTGTTCGTGATGGATGCGCTCAAATCCAGATCACGCGGCTGGAACACTTCGCGGCGGCTGAATAAAAGCAGTTGGCGGGTAAGGGCGGCGGCGCGTTGAACGGTGACGCCAATCTCATCAGCAAACTCCGCTTGGTCGGTGGACAGGCCGCCGCTGCTTTTCATCAATTCAGATTGCATTTGAATGATCGCCAGAATGTTGTTGAAATCATGCGCCACGCCGCCAGCCAATTGGCCGATGCCTTCCATTTTCTGTGATTGGCGAAATTGCGCCTCCAATTTCCGGCGTTCGGTGATGTCGTGCTGGGTGGCCACAAAGTGCGTGATCTTTCCACTGGCATCGCGAAGGGGCGCGATTTGCCATTCGAGGTCAAATTCCTTTCCGTCCTTGCGATAATTGATGGCTTCGCCGGCAAACACTTCGCCGCGTTCAAGATTTTGGCGGAGCCGGCTCAACACGGTTCTGTCCGTGCGCGGCCCCTGTAAAATCCGGGGTGTCTTTCCAATGACCTCCTCCGCCGTGTAACCGGTCATTTGCGTAAAAGCGGGATTGACGAAAATAATTTTCGGCCCCGGCAAATCGAGTTCCGCATCCGTGATCACGATGGATTCCTTGGACTGTTCCACGGCAGATCCGAGCAACCGCAACGATTCTTCCGACCGCTTGCGCTCGGTGATGTCACGAACCGCTGCGATCAGATAGTCGCGTTCCACCTTGATGAAACGGACATTGATTTCCACGGGAAAGGTCGATCCGCCTTTTCGCTTGTGCCAGCCTTCGATAATTTTGAAACCGGATTGACGTATTTCTTCAACGACTTTGATCCACGAGGAATAATCTACCGCAATGGCTTCAACGTCCTGCACGTTCATGGAAAGCAGTTCCTCACGTTTGTAGCCTAGCCACTGGCAAGTTGTTTCGTTGATGTCAAGAAAACGGCCTGTTTCCGGATCAATCACTTCAATCCCGTCGCTTGATTGGTCAATCAATGTCCGGAACAGTTTCAATGACACCTCGACCCGCTTGTGTTCATCGTGCAAACGCTTTTTCTCCAGAGCCTGTTCAACTGCCACGCCCAGACGCGCAAGCCTGTCTTTGAGCAGATAATCCGTCGCGCCGTGTTTCATGGCATCCACGGCGACATCTTCACCCACCGTTCCAGAAATGAGGATGAAGGGAATATCCAAACCGCTCTTTTGCAAAAGTTCCGCCGCCCGCAGTCCGGTGAACTGCGGCATGGAATAATCGGAAAGGATGATGTCCGGCGAATTTTTTATCTCGGCGAGAAAGTCCGGTTCAGTTTCCACCCGCTTCCATTTTGGATCGAAACCAGCGTGTCGCAATTCGCGCAGAACCAAATCGGCGTCGTCCTGCGAATCCTCAGCAATCAGAATGTTAATTGCGGTGGCCATAACTGTGCATGGTTAAGATTTCGGCGGTTGATTGTGCAGCAGCCAATACATTCCCAATTCCTGCACGGCGGCGGCGAACTGCTCGAAGTTGACCGGCTTGACGATGTAGCTGTTGACTCCCAAGTTGTAACTTTCGATCACGTCCCTTTGTTCTTTCGATGAAGTCAGGATGACGACAGGAATCGTCTTGGTGCGCGGGTCGCTTTTGATCCGTTTCAAAACTTCCATCCCGTCAATCTTCGGAAGTTTGAGGTCCAGTAAAATGACTTTTGGCGGGTTCTCAAATTTGCGCCCGGCGAACGCGCCCTCGCAAAAGATGAATTCCAGCGCCTCCGCGCCGTCGCGGACGGTCTGGATTTTGTTGGTCAGGTTTGCCTTGCGCAACGCGCGCAATGCCATGTCCATGTCGTCTTGATTGTCCTCGACGAGCAGAATTTCAACTTCATTTGTTTCATTCATAATTTGTTTTCTCCTTCAAGCGTGAAATAAAAAGTAGCGCCCTGATTTACTTTCGCCTCGGCCCAAACGCGACCGCCGTGGCGATGAACAATTCGTTGCAAAATCGCAAGTCCGACGCCCGTGCCTTCAAACTCATCGGCGCGGTGCAATCGTTGGAAAACTCCGAATAGTTTGTTCGCGTATTGCATGTCAAAACCCGCGCCATTGTCCCGGACGAAAAAAACATCCTCGCCGTTGTCGCGCGCGCATCCGATTTCGACAATGGCAGGTTCGCGACCGCGCGTGTATTTAATCGCATTGGACAGAAGGTTGACCCAGATTTGTTTCAGTAATGCCGGATCGCCATGACACGCCGGCAGATTTCCGATGCGAATCTCAACCTGACGGCCCTCCCATTGAGGTTTCAACTCATCAAGAACATCTTGCACGAGCTTGACCGTATTTATGCTTTTCCGATTCACGTTTTGCCGGCTCAACTGTGAGAACGCGAGCAAATCGTCAATCAATTCTCCCATTCGTCGTCCGCCTTCGCGAACCCGTTCCAGATAACGCCGCCCTTCTTCGGGCAATTGCGAACTGAAATCTTCCAGCACGATTCCGGCAAATCCACTCACGGCGCGCAACGGTGCGCGCAAGTCATGCGACACCGAGTAGGAAAAAGCTTCGAGTTCCTTGTTGGCCGCTTCCAATTCGGCAGTGCGTTGGACAACGCGCTGCTCCAAGCCCGCGTTTAGCTTTTTGATTGCCTGATCCTGCACTTGAATTTCCACGAGCATTTGGTTGAAGGCATCGGTGAGCAGCCCCAATTCATCTTTGCCGAATTTTTTGGCTCGGACGGAGTAATCCCGTTGCGTGGAAACCGCGTTGGCGGTTTCAGCCAAAGCCAAAATGGGCAGGGAAATTTGTTTTTGCAGCGTGCGCGAAAGCAGGTAAGCCACTAAAATTGAACCCGCAATAATCGCCGCCGCAAGCCAGGCGTATGCGTGGTAACGGTCGGTCAGGGCGGACAAATCCGACTGGATATAAACCGTGCCGAGTGTCCGGTCGCCTTGGACAATGGGGCTGAAAATTTCCAAACTCCTGTCCCGATAACCTGATTCGCCCGGCGAAACGGGAAAAACAGCAGCAGGTGCGTTGGTTGGAAATTTCGTGAAAATTTTTCCCGCGCTGTCGTAAATGCACGCCGCCATGATCCGCCGGTCTGTTTTGAGCGCGCCCAGCACGTCGGCGGCGTCGGCGTCGTTTTGGAACGCCAGCGACGCCGTTGAATTGGCTGCGATGATCTGGGCGCGCGTCGTGTATCCCTCCACCATGCTCTTGTGCAGCGTGATGACTTCGTAAGTAAGAAAGGCGGTGCACGTCAGCAGCAGCACCGCGCCGCTGGTCAGCAAATTGACCGTCATCAATTTTCGCCGGATGGGTATGTTTCTCATTGGCATGGTCAATCCTTTCCTGGTTCGACAATTTCAGCCAGCCGCAGCAATTTGGAACTGATCGTCAACTTGGCGCTCTTCGCGGCTTCCAGGTTTATCCTGAAATGAATCTTATTTTCTTCCGTGACAAAGCGGATGACGCCGCCGTTTTTGACGAAACCTTCCATGTCGCCGACGGTGAGAATGTTTCTGCCTTTCAAGTCCGCGAGAATCTGCTCCATCCGTTTGTTTTCGGAGCGGCTGATGAACAAAACCTGGCAGTTTTTGACATTCTCGATATTGCGATAGCGCCGAATAACCAACGGATGTCCATTCACCTTTTCACCCTGAACGGTTTTATCCAGAAAAGCGTCAAACGGATCGTCGCCCAGCACGCCAATTGTCAACGGCGCTTCCACGCCAGAAAAAGCGCTGGCCGGCCATTTGACAAATTGCGCGAAGTTGAATAAAAAAACGGCCTTGACCTGATACTCCATGGAAATCTCCGTTTGCGCCGGCAATTCGGGCGCGCCGGCAAACAACAAGGCGGACATGACAAACCAAAGGCGGAACAGCATTTTCAGGCTACGATCCGCCCATCGGTTCATTGATGCGCTTAAAACTGCCATGAAACCTTTCCATAAACGCTGCGCACGATCTGTTCCTGCCCCGGCCCGGGAAAACCGGATTCCGCGTGGCGATCATGCAGCAGGTTCTGACCGACAATGGAAACTTCAAGATTCTTCGTCGCGTGCCAGGCCAGCCGGATGTCCGCTTCGGCGTAACTCGGCACGGTTCCGGGAGTCGCTCCGTTGTTGTTGTGGATTGTGTCAATCCAGCGGAGCGCGATGTCCAATTCCGTCCGATAAGGCAAATCCATCGAGGAACGCAAAAAAAACTGGTTCTGCGGATCAGCCGTTTCGTTAAGTCCGTTGAACAAGTCCACTTGTCCCGGTTTCACATGGATGTGCTCTTTGAGAAAATCGTAGCCACTGTGCAGCCGCCACCAGTCGAGGATTTGATAATCGACGCTGAACTCAACTCCGTAAGTTTCGCCTGCAAGATTATTCTGGAAAATAGCCGGCAAGCTCGTTCCGCCAGTCAAACCCAGACTGCGCAAATCATTGTAATCGTTGTAAAAAGTCGAGACTGAAGTGGAGACTTTCCGGCCTAGTTGGGCGCGATAGCCCAATTCATAAGCGATGACGGTTTCCGACTCGAAAGTGGAATTGCCAGCCAGAAAAGTTCCGTATGCCGGACTTGGCTCAAACAGGTCGCGGTCATAACGCGATGGCGTGCGAACGGCCCTCGAAACAGCACCCCAGAGCATTTGGTTGGTGGTGAGATTCCATTGCAGCCGGGCGCTCGGCTCGAATTCAAATCCGGTGTAATCGTTGTGTTCGAGCTTGCTGCCGAGTGTGAGAAAAACATTTTCGTGCAATTTGATTTCGTCCTGAACAAAACCGCTGAACAAATCTTGATCTAACGTCCCCGGAATAAAAGTCACGAGCGGCGCGTCCTGAACCGCATCGTGTGTGAACCGATAACCCAATCCCCAAACGATGTGGTTCCAGGTGCCGATTGGGAAGCGATCCTGAAAATCCAAGTCGTAAGTATCAAGGTCTTCAATCAAAGGGCCTGCCGGAATGGCTCCGCTGGATTGAAACGGCGCTCCCAAGTGAGTTCGGTCGTAGTATAATTGCAGGCTCATGTCGGAATCATCCGCGAAAGTATGCGTCCAGCGCCCCAATATGTTGCCGCCGCTGCTGGTTCCGTCCGCGTTCGGCGTTCCTTCGCCACCCGGCGTCACCCCGGTGTCGCCACCGAAAAGATCACCCTGCAAAGTAAATTGATTTTGGGAAGAAGGTCCGGCGTCAATGCGGAATCCACCCTGACCGCTGTTCCAAGAATCGTGCGCGCTGGTTCCGTCGGAATAAACTTCGTTGCCCCGGTCGAAATACTTGCCATAAACACGATAAAACACATTGGAAGTCAGCGTGCCGCCGTAGCGCGCTCCGACGAAATCCTGCAATTGCGTTCCTCCGCCGGTTTCAACATAAAGTCCCTGCGTGTCCTTCGCGCTTTTGCTGGTGATGTTGATGACGCCGTTGACCGCGTTCGCGCCCCACAACGTGCCGCCGGGACCGCTGATGACTTCAATCCGGTCTATGTCTTCAAGCAGATAATCCTGCATGTTCCAGATGACGCCTGAAAAAAGCGGCGTATAGACGCTTCGTCCGTCCATCAAGACCAGAAGTTTATCACCGACCGAAGCATTGAATCCGCGCGCGCTGATCGCCCAACCGGAAGAAGAGACTTGCGCCACGTCCAGATTGTCCGCCAGCCGCAACGCCTCGGGAATGCTCGAAGCGCCGGAGCGGCGAATCTCGTCGCCAGTGATGACATCAATTGCGGCCGGTGCCTGCCCATAAGACTCCGGCTCCTTGGCCACAGAAGTGACATCTAAATTCATCAATTCTTCCAGACTCATTTTTTTCAGCGCGCTTGGAGATGAGTTTGTCTCCTGCGTTTGGGCGAAGGAGTGGCCGGTAAAAATGACCAGCACCACCATTACTTTCAGAAAGACGCCGCCACCAGCGGCAATCTGGGTAAACGTTTTTTGCTTTGGTGAAGTCATGGTGGTTAAATGATGGCGTGTTCGTCAAGCGCGGCCTTGAGGTCGCTAATTTCCTTGAGCGAGGCTTTGAGTTGTTCAGCCTGCATATACCTGTGGGTTCTAATTAATAAAATACGAATGAAAAGGGACAATCTTACAAAGAAATTTTGCGTTTTTTTTGACCGGTCATGTTCTGGCCAGATTTTTGCTAATTAGGCGGCCGCTTGCTCTTTAAACGGTCAATGGCTTTGCGCAAGTCTTCCAGCAAAAATGGTTTGCCGATTACCATGTCCACACCCGGAAGCGGATTGCCTGCGGCCTGCGCAATTGCAGCATTGGCCGAGATCATCAGGACTGGCTGGTTGGGCAGGCGTTGTTTGATGGCGGCGGCCAGCGTGTCGCCTTTCATTCCCGACATGGAAAAATCCGTTGTGACCAGATCAAACTTGTCTTGTTCAAGTATGGCCAGGGCTTCCCTGCCGCCATTGGCCGTTTGAACTTTGTGACCGTCACACTCAAGCAGCATCTTGATAGCTTCGCAAACAGCGGGTTCGTCATCCACCACCAGAATCTGCCACGTCTCTTTTCCACTTGTTAGTTTTTCTACGGGTTGCAAGCAGGGAAAAATTACGCCCATTAACCTCGAAGACAAGTTTTAGTTATTAACAAATTTTCCCAGCGCGTTAATTCGTTTCCGCCAGCATTTTTTCGATTGTCCACTCCGGCATTTAGTTTGAGAAAGTGATGGTCATCATCAACCGGAAGAATGCAGCGCGGGAAAGAGGACGGCGCTGGGTTTTGTGTCGGCGAAACGCCAACCTTTTCGGAAGCAGTTAAAACGGCGACGCGCGAAACTAAAACAATGGATTAAACTTTACGGACAACCGCGTTCTATCGCCCGAATGTTTGACAAAAATGCGGTTTGACAACAGTGGGAAATCCCACCATAGTATTGTCATGCCGACACTGACACAAAAACGCCCGACAGTCGTGGAAGATTACGACGTTGCTGCCGACGCTAAGAAGCGCATCAGCCTGCGCAACGCCAAGACAAAATATTTTCACGTCAAAGCGCTATCGAATGGCTGCTTTTATCTGGAACCGCGTGTGCTGGTGTCGCCTCAAGCCATTTCCGCCCGTTCCTTGAAGATGTTGGACAAATCTGTCGCCAATCTGAAAAAAGGACTGGCGTCCGCGCCGATTGATTTGTCTGCATTTGTCGAGGCTTGAAAGGATTCAAATGGCTTTCAACATCCGCATGGGATTGCCGGAGATGGAAGCGTTGTGGAATGATCTTTCCACCCGCAAGCAACAGGGGAAATTGGACAAGGACGAAGAAAAGTTTTTCAAGAAGCTGGTCAAATCGCTCGGCTACCTCGCTGAAAATCCCCGGCACAACAGTCTGGCTTCGCACGCAATTGACGACCTGACGCGCAAATACGGGTTCAAGATTTTCCAGTCATATCTCGAAAATAATACGCCATCAGCCGGACGGATGTTTTGGGCTTACGGGCCGGACAAGCGGGACATCACGGTGCTGCAATTGAGCCGCACCCAGAAGATCAAAAACACGGTGCTTATCAGCGCATTAAATTGTCCACCTTGCCGCCGGCGAAAAAATAATCCGCAGAAAAGCGCAATCACTAAATTGCACCCCCTCTAGTCGGTGACCACCTGATTAAGATTTAATAAACAAAGCGAACGACGAATCAGCTTGCTCCCAACGCGGATTCGGGCGAATAATATGCCCGATGAAATGAAGCATGGTTAGGTTTGGCACTGGCGTTTTTGCCAGATATTTTTTGATACTTTTTTACTCTCTTTCATAAAAATCAGTATCATATTATGGTATCTGTAACATCAGATTTGAATCGGTTTTCGATTCGCAAGTAGTTGAAAATAAACGGTATGGAGAGATGGCTGAGTGGCTTAAGGCACACGCCTGGAAAGCGTGCGTAGGTAACACTACCGTGGGTTCAAATCCCACTCTCTCCGCCAGTTTTTTTTGCTGCGGAATTGACATCAATTCCATCAATCCCTAACTTCCTCACGCAAAGACACGCGCTTTGCCCCGGATTCACGTCCGGGGGATTTTTATTGCACAGACACAATTTAACTATGGCAAACACAATTCTCGTCGGCGCCCAATGGGGCGATGAAGGCAAAGGCAAAATCATTGACGTGCTGACGGAGCAGGCGGACGTCGTCGTGCGCTACGCCGGCGGCAACAACGCCGGGCACACGGTTTTTCTTGGCGCAAAAAAATACGTTTTGCATTTGGTGCCGTCGGGAATTTTGCGCAAAAATAAATTGTGCGTCATCGGCAACGGCGTCGTGGTTGACCCGATTGGCCTCGTTGAAGAAATCAAATCGCTGCAAAAAATCGGCGTCAAAGTCACGCCAAAGAATTTCGTTTTGAGCGAAACCGCGCACATTGTTTTGCCGTATCACCGCGAGCTGGACGCGCAACGCGAAGTGCTCAAGGGCAAAAATAAAATCGGCACCACCAAACGCGGCATCGGCCCGGCTTACGGCGACAAGGCCGCGCGCGTCGGCTTGCGCATGATTGACCTCGTGAACCCAGCGCGCTTCGAGGAAAAATTAAAATTACGCGTCAAAGAAAACAACATCGTTCTAAAATCACTCGGCGCGAAACCATTGTCGTTCCAAAAAGTTTTTGCCGAATACAGCGCTGCTGGAAAATTTCTCAAGCCGTTCGTTGCGAACACAGTTGTTCTTTTGCACGAGCAAATGCGAAACAACGCGAACATTTTATTTGAAGGCGCGCAGGGAACTTTTCTCGATATTGATCACGGCACATATCCATTCGTTACGTCATCGAACACGACGGCGGGCGGCGCTTGCACGGGTTCGGGCGTGCCGCCGCATCGCATGGATCGCGTCGTCGGCGTGATGAAGGCTTACACGACGCGCGTCGGCGAAGGGCCGTTGCCGACCGAGAACGCGGAAATTTCCGACCTGCTGCACGGCATGGGCCGCGAATTCGGCGCGACGACCGGGCGCGCGCGGCGCTGCGGCTGGTTCGATTCCGTCGCCACGCGCCACGCAACGATGGTCAACGGCATTGACGATCTCGCCATCACGAATCTCGACGGCCTCGACACGGTGGAGACGATCAAGGTTTGTGTTGCGTATCGTCACGGCAAGAAGCAATACGACTTCGTGCCGAACGACGCGCAGGTGCTCGCCGAATGTGAACCCGTCTATGTGGAATTTGAAGGCTGGTGCACGCCGACGGACAAGGCGCGCAAATTCGCCGACCTGCCGCCGAAAGCGCGCGCGTATCTGAAGGCGATTGCGGAACTGACGAATGCGAAATTGTTCATCGCGTCCATCGGGCCGGCTCGCGAGCAGACGATATTTGTTTAATAGCAAATTTTTTCCGAGGTATTAAAGCTACCATGATGAAGCTTTTTTGAAATCTTTAGGATCAATGTGTGATAGAGCGTTAGAAGCCTCATCGCGGACGTCAATGCTCGGATCAGTCAGAGCAATGGAATGAAGAATTGGCACAGCATATTGAGCTTTTGAGTCCATTCCAAAAAAACATCTTATAATTCGCACGCGGCCAAAGATTGGAGACGAAGTTAATGCATTGGTGAGAGATGGAAACAAAACAGATTGAGGCATATCAAGTCGCCCCAGAACGTCCGCTGCTTCGTTACCAACTTCGTCATTTGTGCCAACTAAACATTTAATGGCGGCGGGCAAGACAGCCACTACGTTGGTATCAAATACGGCCAACCATCCGAGTGCAGAAAATTGCGCGTCGGGTGGCCCTTTAGTTAAAATGTTGTTAAAACTTGGAAGTGAATCTGTCCCGATGTAGGCAAGCGATTGAATGGCGGCATCGAATTGGAGTTGGTCTTTAGAAGTCATGGCAATCTGTGTGAGTCCAGGAATTGCAGGCTGTGCTTCGCCACCGAGAATCCCAAACACAAGAGTAGCGCGAAAGCTACTGCTGTAAGAAGCTGGTCCAATCAAAAAGAGATTTTTCTTTTCTGCTTCGGCGTTTTTTTTTCGTTTGCAGGGCGGTGCTATCGCTCTTAATCCACTGGATGAGCGTGGGAATTTCATTTGTTCCGAAATAATGAATGGCATTTACATACTCCGGCTCGTGACCAACTTCTATCGGTATCTCTGCGTCAATTTGATCGACCCATTCAGAAAAAGTATGGCCTTTGTAAATCTGCCCTTGACCGGCAGCAACAACAAATGCCACGAAGCAGACAAAAACGATAAAAGGCTTTTGCATGAGGAAATTATTTAATGGAAGAAATGAGCAATGAAAGCTTTATTTTTCATTTTTGAAATCAGCGCAATCCGCGTAATCTGCGGACAAGCAAAATGAGTTCGCCTACTTCCCATTTGAGCGCCGACGGGCTTGTGTGGCAATTGAAAATCGAATAGCTTGCTTCCCGTTGGCAGAAATTTATGGCGACCACCCATCAAAATTTTGACGTTGTAACCGCGCCGATGCGATTGGCGGAAGCCGTCTCGCCTTACAAGGCGGAAGTATGGCGGCATTTGACTCCGCGCGAGCGGCTGCGCCGCAGTTGGCAGATGCGTTCGCGTTTGCCGGATTTGAAGGCCGTGCATGATCGCAAACTTTTTCCAAAGCCTTGACCGGAACGGAGTCGAGTATCTGCTCATCAGCGGCCAGGCCACGGTGCTTTATGGCGCAGCCACTTTTTCCGAGGACGTTGACCTTTGGATAAATCCGACTGGAAAAAACCGTGACTGTTTTCTTCTGGCATTGCGCGATTATCAGGCGCGTTACTATAAACTGACGCCTTCGCTGACGGTTGAAAATCTCCGGCGCGGACACGGTTTTCATTTTATTCTGCCCGGTGGCGACAACGATGAAATTTTTCTGGACGTGATGGGCAATCCGCCGCGCGCGGGATCGTTCGCCGACGCATTGGAAACGGCGCGCTGGATGGAAACCGAATGGGGCAAAATTCACATCATTGGAATCAAATCTCTGGTCGAACTGAAAAAAACGCAGCGGCTTGAAGATTATCCCATCATCAGCAAACTCGCGCTCGCATGGTTTGACCAGCCGGAATGCAAAAAAACGGCGGACGATTTTTTTTGGGCATTGCAAAATATTTTTACGTTGCCGGAGCTGACGATTTTTTTTAACGACCATCCGGCAGCCGTTGATATCGCCATTGGAAAATTTCATCGAGGAGTTGGTGAATTTGGCCGGCGGTCGCTTGCCGACGACGAAGTGGCGGAATCTGTTGAGCGTCCGGTTCGGAATTTTTTCCAATCACGGATTTCTGAAATGCAATTGGCTGACCGCCAGTATTGGCGTGATATTATTCGCGAATTAAAAGAATTGCGCGCCGCTGATAAATTGATGGCAGAAGGTGAAAATGTTTCAGTATTCTTCGGACAAGCAAAATGAGTTCCGCCACATCCCATTTGAGCGCCGAAGCCCAAAAAATTTCGCACGGCAGTCTTGTCAAAACCAGCCGCGCGAGCGAGACTTGAAGCATGAAAGCGAATCTGCCGATTGAGGTTGACCCGGAAATCATGAGCGGCGCGCCGGTGTTTCGCGGGACGCGCGTGCCGGTGCAATCGTTGTTTGAATATCTGGAGGACAATCTGTCGCTGGATGAATTTCTGGATTGTTTTCCGACGGTGCGGCGCGAGGACGCGATTGCGGTGCTGGAACACAGCAAGGCTGAATTGCTGGTTCACGCGTGAAAATTCTTTTCGACGAATGTGTGCCGCAGCCGTTGCGCCGTCGTCTGGCGGAGTTTGAAATTTCCAACAGCGCAAGAAATAGGCTGGGGTCGCGTAAAGAACGGCGAATTGCTCAAACGCGCCGAAGGAGTGTTCGATGTTTTTCTGACCGCTGACCAGCAACTTAAGTATCAGCAAATTTGAAAGGCAGAAAACTTGCGATTCTTGTGCTTTCAACCAATCGCTGGCCGAAAGTAAAAGCGAAGACGCCGGAAATCGTCGCAGCGATTCAAGCTTTGCGTCCGGGCGATTACAAAGAGTTGGATTTGTAAATTTTCAATGAGTGCCGCCCTTGCACATTTGAGCGCCGAAGCCCGCGCGTCGTTGCCGCAGCACATTGACATTTCCTAAATTTATTGACTTTGATGCAGTGATGCAATAGCATCAGATGTATGAGAACCACTTTGGACATTGAAGATGATGTGCTGCAAGCCGCCAAAGAACTGGCGCAACGCGATGGCGGCACGGCGGGACAGATTATTTCGACTTTGGCGCGGCGCGGCCTAACTGGTTCAACCACGAAGCAAAAAAAATCTTCCGGCACGCGTGGCGGCGTCCCGTTGCTCTCCTCGCGTGGCGAAGTGGTAACGCTGGAGCGTATCCAGAATTTGATGGATCAAGAAGGAGTTTGAGCCATGCGCGCCTTGCTGGACGTGAATTTCATCATCGCATTGCTTGATCCCGACCATGCTTTTCACGAGCGTGCTCATGCGTGGTGGGCGGCGAACATGAAACGCGGCTGGGCGAGTTGCCCGCTCACGGAAAACGGCGTCGTCCGCATCATGTCCAATCCGAACTACAGCGAAAAGGCGCGGTTCACGCCGGGCGATTTGATTGGCCGGCTGCGGAAATTTGCCGGACAAAGCAACTACGAGTTCTGGCCGGACGAAATTTCCCTGCGCGATGAAAAAATCTTCGCAGCGGAACGAATCCACAGTTCACGCCAACTCACCGATCTTTATTTGCTGGCGCTCGCCGTTGAACATGATGGGCGGCTGGTGACTTTTGATCACGGAATTCCGCTTTCCGGCGTGCGCCGTGTGAAGGCCGCGAATTTATGTGCCGTGTGATTCTTTGAGCCGCCACGCAAAAGAATTTTCGTTTTTGAAATCCGCCCAATCCGCTGTTTCTGCGGACAAATAAAATGAGTTCCGCCACTTCCCATTTGAGCGCCGAAACCAAAGCGTCATTGCCTTTTTCAGCGGCTTGATGCAAATTCATTTTATGAGCGACAAGCAACTCGTTTTGGATTCGATTGAGCGTTTGCCTGAAGACGCAAACCTCGACACCATCGCCGAACGCGTGGAATTTCTGGCCGCAATTCGCAAGGGGCTTGGCCAGATTGAGCGCGGCGAAACCGTGCCGCACGAGGAAGTCAAACGGCAACTGGCGACATGGCTTTCAAAATAATCTGGTCGGCACAGGCGCGGGATGATTTGCAGGCCATCGTGCTGTTCATCGCCCAAGACAATCCGCCGGTCGCCGAATCTTTCGGTTGTTTGCTGATGTCGAAAGTGGATTTGCTGGCGCAATTTCCTCAACTTTGCCGGGTCGTGCCGGAAGAAAACGACGAGACGATCCGTGAAATTATTTTTCGCTCTTACCGGATCATTTACAAAGTTCCGACAGAAAAAGGAATTGTTGCCATTGCACGCGTCTGGCACGGTGCGCGCGGTGAACCGGATATTCCAAGCCGGCTAAATTTTTAACGCACGAATGAGTTCCGCCACTTCCCATTTGAGCGCCGAGGCCCGCGCGTCGTTGCCGCAGCACGTCGCCGTCATCATGGACGGCAACGGCCGCTGGGCGAAGCAGCATGGTTTGCCGCGCGTCGAGGGCCATCGCGTCGGCGCGGAATCGGCGCGCACGATCATCCGCACGGCGGGCGAACTCGGCATCAAGTATCTCACGCTCTATGCTTTTTCGGCGGAGAATTGGAACCGCCCCAAGGACGAAGTGGACGCGCTGATGAAATATCTCATCCATTATCTCAAAAGTGAAACGCCGGAACTGAACAAAAGCAACGTGCGCCTCGAAGTCATCGGCCAGATTTATCGCCTGCCGGAGAATGTGCAGGAACACTTACGGAAATCTATCGCGACGCTTTCCAAAAACAACGGTCTCACGCTCGTGATGGCGTTGAGCTACGGCAGCCGGATTGAAATCGTCGAGGCCGTGCGCGCGATTTCTGAAAAAGTGAAACAAGGAAAACTCGAAACGGCGGACATCAACGAAAAAGTCATTTCGGAAAATTTGTGGACGCGCGGAATTCCCGATCCCGATTTATTGATTCGCACGAGCGGCGAAATGCGCGTGAGCAATTTTCTGCTCTGGCAGATTTCCTACGCCGAACTCGTCATCACGCCGACGCTCTGGCCGGATTTCCGCAAGCCTCAGTTTTTTGCCGCCATTGAGGAATACGCGCGCAGACATCGCCGGTTCGGCGGAGTTTGAAAACGCAGGAGACGACGCGAGGAGTCTCTAATTTAATTTGAGTCTCGTCACCTCGACGCCTACGCAATTTAGATTTATTTTAAATCTTCTCTCTGCTATTCAATTTCTGGTGAACAACAAATTCAAATTGGGCGTTCTTGGCTCCGGCAAAGGCTCGAACTTTGTTGCGATTGCCGATGCCGTTGCGGCTAGAAAAATTCCGGCGGAAACTGCCGTCGTCTTGAGCGATGTCGAGAACGCGGGAATTTTGGCGCACGCGCGCGAACGAAAAATTCCCGCGCAATTTATTTCGCCCGGAAAATTTCGCACGAAACTGGATGAGGAAGCGGAACGCGAATTTGTAAAAGTTTTGCAGGACGCCAAGGTGGATTTGATTGTGCTTGCCGGTTTCATGCGCGTTTTGAAAGGTGATTTTTTGCGCGCGTTTGAAAATCGCATCGTCAACATTCATCCGTCGCTGCTGCCGTCGTTTCCCGGACTCGAAGCCTGGCGGCAGGCGCTCGAGCATGGCGTGAAAGTCACCGGCTGCACAGTGCATTTCGTGGACGCCGGCGTGGACGCCGGGCCGATCATCGGCCAGCAGACGGTTTCTGTTTTGGACAATGACACGGCGGAAATTTTGCACGCGCGCATTCACGCGGCGGAACATGAGCTTTATCCGAAATGCGTCGCGGCGATTGCGCGCGGAGAAATTTCGGTTGCCGGGCGGAAAGTAATTTGGAAAAAGTGAGACACGAATTTCACAGATTAACACAGATTAAGAAAAGACAATCCGTGAAAATTTGTGCAATCCGTGTCAAAAGTTTTCGTGCGATGAAATCGAAAAAGAAGAAAGTGGCGTTGCCCCGGCGAAGTTGGCAGATTAATCCGGTCACGCGCGTGAAAGCGTCGGCAAAAAAGTATTCACGTCCGCGCGTCAAACACGATTTGCAGAAACAGAAAAATAGTTCGACAGAATGACAGAATTTTCAGAATTAAAATTTCGATTCGGTTAATCCTGTAAATTCTGTCTAAAACTCTTGATGAATAAAAAATTAAAATTTGGTTTGCCGAAAGGCAGTTTGCAGGAAGCCACCATTGAAAAAATGGCGAAGGCGGGTTTCAATATTTCCGTCAGCAGCCGTTCGTATATTCCGACGGTGGACGACGACGAAATGGAGATTCGCCTCATTCGCGCGCAGGAAATCAGCCGTTACGTCGAACATGGCTATCTCGATTGCGGAATCACCGGACACGATTGGGTTGTTGAGAATGGCTCGAAGGTTCACGAGGTCGGCGAATTTCTTTTCAGCAAAGCGACGCGACGGCCTGCGCGCTGGGTTTTGGCCGTGCCGGAAAATTCAAAAATCAAATCCGTGAAAGATTTGAACGGCAAACGCATCGCGACGGAAGTTGTCAATCTCACGAAAAAGTATTTGAAGAAACACGGCGTGAAAGCCGAGGTGGAATTTTCGTGGGGCGCGACGGAAGTGAAGGCGCACGAATTGGTGGACGCGATTGTCGAAGTCACCGAAACCGGCTCGTCGCTGCGCGCAAATCATTTGCGGATCGTGGATGAACTTCTGGTTTCCACGCCGCGCTTGATTGCGAATGTCAATTCATGGAAAGACTCGTGGAAGCGCAAAAAAATCGAAACGCTGGCGATGCTTTTGAAAGGCGCGCTGGACGCGGAGGCGAAAGTCGGTTTGAAAATGAACATCGCCGAAAAAAATCTGGCGCGACTTTTGAAAGAATTACCCGCGTTGCGCAATCCGACGATTTCCAGTTTAAGTTTGCAAGGTTGGGTGGCGGTGGAAACGATCATTGACGAGCGCGTCGTGCGTGAATTGATTCCGCAACTCAAAGCCGCCGGCGCGGAAGGCATTATTGAGTATCCGCTGAACAAAGTGGTTTATTAAAATTTGACTGGCATTCGCGCCGGTTTTCGTTTATTCCATTCGCAATCCTATATGGGTTCCATCAAAAAACGCCGCAAGGCAAAAATCAACAAGCATAAACGGCGCAAGAAGCTGCGCTTGAATCGTCACAAGAAGCGCACCTGGCAGAAGTAGTTTCTGGCTTGCGGTTCCATTCATCCGTTCGCGCGCAGTTGCCTTGCAATTGACGCGAACGGTTTTTATTTTTTGCAGCAATTATCGCGATGAAATATCAATTTGAAAAACATTACACGCGCTAGGAGGCTGGCGCGTTGCTGCCGCAAATCCGGCGGTGGCTGGCGAAGCTCAATCAGTTACGCAAGGATTTGGAGCGGTTTGACCAGCGTTTGAGCGGCATGGCGGAGCAGGGCAAAGACACCGGCGGCGAGACGGTGAACGGCTGGATTCGCGCGCTCGCGGACATGCAGGAAACGCTCGCGGAATTTCAGCGCCGCGAAATTTTCATCAAGGATTTGGAGCGCGGGCTTCTGGATTTTCCGGCGATCATCGGCGGACGCGAAGTTTTTTTGTGCTGGGAATCGGACGAGGAAGATGTGGAGTTCTGGCACGATCTGGAAAGCGGTTTTGGCGGGCGCGAACGATTGTAAAATTTTTCAGCGAAAATTATTTTTGAACCCGGCCCGTGTGTTGCGGATTCGCGCGAAACATCGGCCACGAACTTTTTTCCAGCGGCGCGAGGCCGTTCGTCGAATTGATCGCCAGCAAATATCTTTCATCGGTCACATAAATCGTGCCGTCCTTGCCGATGGCGGGCGACGAACTGATGTTCAATTCCTCGTCCGCATTCCATTGCTCGGCGCCATTCGATTTCATCGCGGTCAATTTGCGCCACGGTCTCGGAAAATAAATCAAGCCGTCGGCGGCGATGGCGACCGACTCATCATTTTTAAGCGCGCTGCACCACGACCAGCGTTTTACGCCTTCAGGCGTGAAAGAAAAAAGACACGAATTGACGATCACATAAATATCGCCGTTTTGATCCAGCACCGGCGAAGATTTGGTGGAGCCTTCCGTGCGCAAATGCCATTTCTCCGCGCCATCGGGATTCAACGCATAAAGATTTCCATCCGTCGAGGTGAAATAAATCGTGCCGTCCGAATTGATCGCAGGCGAAGAAATGATCTGGCTTGATGTCGAAAATTTCCATTTTAGTTTTCCATCCGGCATGAGCGCGTAAAATTTTTTATCGTGCGAACCGAAATAAATCGTGCCATCCGCGCCAATTGCGGGCGACGAATCAATGATTCCTTCCGTGGAAAATTTCCATTTTAGCGAACCGTCGGAATTCAGCGCGTAAAAATTTGTGTCCCATGAGCCGAAATAAATCGTGCCATCCGTCGCAATGGCGGGCGAAGAATCAACCCACGCGCCGGTCGCAAAAGTCCATTTCAATTTTCCTTGCGGCGTGACCGCGTAAAATTTCCGATCGCGCGAGCCAAAATAAATTGTGCCGTCCTCTCCGACCGCCGGCGACGATCCGATTTCGCGTTCCGTTGAAAAAGTCCATTTGATTTCGCCCTGCGGCGTGACGGCGACGAGTTTGCCGTCGAACGTTCCTTGATAAATCGTTCCGTCCGGCGCGAGGGCGGGGGACGAAGTGCAATCATAATGCGAAAGCGGAAGCCTCCACAAATTAGTGGCCGCAGTTTGCGCGCGGCAAAAAAGTTGCGCGCTGAAAAAACAAACGCAGACAGCCGGAAAAATTCGCCGCGACAATTTCATCGCGGAAGTTTCCGGTTTCGCATTTGAAGTTTCAAGTTTTCAATTTCCGAACCCTTGAACTTGAAACTCCGAAACGAAAACTTCATCATGTCGCGCTTATGGAAAAAATTGTCATCATCGGTTCGGGTTGCGCGGGTTGGACGGCGGCGCTCTACACCGCGCGCGCGAATTTGAAGCCGCGCGTCTTCACTGGCAGCCAACCCGGCGGTTTGCTCACGACCACAAGCATCGTGGAAAATTTCCCCGGCTTTCCCGAAGGCATTGACGGCTACGAATTGATGACGCGAATGCAAAAACAAGCCGAACGCTTCGGCGCCAAGGCCAGTTTCGGCACGGTCGAAAAAGTGGATTTTTCCAAAAAACCTTTTGCGCTGGTCGTTGACGGCGAAAATATCCAGGCGGAAACCATCATTATCGCGACCGGCGCGAGCCATAAACATCTTGGCGTGCCGGGTGAAAATTTATTGGAAACCAAAGGCGTCACTTATTGCGCGACCTGCGATGGCGCGCTGCCGGTTTTCCGCAATCAACCGCTCGTCGTGGTCGGCGGCGGCGATTCGGCGTGCGAAGAAGCGCTATATCTGACGCGCTTCGGCTCGGAAATTTTTCTGGTGCATCGCCGCGATTCGTTGCGCGCCTCGCGCATCATGGCCGAGCGCGTTCACGCGCACAAAACCATCAAGCCGGTTTGGGATTCTGCTGTGACGGAAATTCTCGATGTGCAGCAGGACAAAGTGACCGGCGTAAAATTGAAAAATCTCAAGACCGGCGCGGAAAGCATTTTGAATTGCGCCGGAGTTTTTATTGCCATCGGCCACATGCCCAACACGGAAATTTTCAAAGGCCAGATTAAAATGGACGCCAACGGTTTTATCATTCCTGAACATGGAACGATGACGAGCGTGCCCGGCGTTTTTGTGGCCGGCGATTGTGCGGATCATGTTTATCGTCAGGCGATCACGGCCGCAGGAATGGGCTGCGCCGCGGCGATTGACGCGGAACGATTTCTGGCGGCTCGGAATGAGTGAACGCGATTATCAGTTTATTGCTTTCCTTTGACCAAAGCTTCCACAACTTGCGGATCGGCGAGCGTGGAAACGTCGCCGATTTGGTCAATTTGATTTTCGGCAATTTTTCGCAGAACGCGGCGCATGATTTTTCCCGAACGCGTTTTTGGCAGCGCGGGCGCAAATTGAATTTTATCCGGCACGGCGATCGCGCCGATTTCTTTGCGAACGTGATTCGCCAATTCTTTTTTCAATTCGTCGCTGTCGGGAATTCCATCTTTCAAAGTCACGAAGGCATAAAGCGCCTGACCTTTGATGTCGTGCGGCATCGGCGCGACGGCGGCTTCGGCGACTTTCGCGTGGCTCACCAGCGCGCTCTCGACTTCCGCCGTGCCGATGCGATGGCCGGAAACATTCACCACGTCATCCACCCGCCCCATCAACCAGTAATCGCCGTCGGCGTCAATGCGGCAACCGTCGCCGGAAAAATACATATTTTTGAACGTCATGAAATACGTGTTCACGAAACGTTCGTGATCACCCCAAGTCGTGCACATGATTCCCGGCCACGGTTTTTTAATGCACAATTTTCCGCCTTCGTTCGGTTTGCATTCAGTTCCATCGTCGCGCAACACGACTGGTTCGACACCGAAGAAAGGTTTGCCCGCACTGCCGGGCTTCAACGTGTTCACACCGGGCACCGGCGTGATCAGATGTCCGCCGGTTTCCGTTTGCCACCAGGTGTCAACGACGGGACAACGTTCCTTGCCGATGATTTTGTAATACCAAATCCATGCTTCGGGATTGATCGGTTCGCCGACGGTTCCCAAAACTCGCAGCGAACTTAAATCGTATTTCTCCGGCCATTCATTGCCGAGGCGGATGAGCGCGCGGATCGCCGTCGGCGCGGTGTAGAAACTGGTGACGCGAAATTTTTCGATAATTTTCCAAAAACGTCCGGCGTCGGGAAACGTCGGGATGCCTTCAAACATCAGCGTCGTTGCGCCGTTGCAAAGCGGACCGTAGACAACGTAACTGTGACCAGTGACCCAGCCAACGTCGGCGGTGCAAAAATAAACGTCGTCGTCGTGGATGTCGAAAACGTATTTGTGCGTGAGCGCGCTCCAGAGCAGATAACCGGCGGTGCTGTGGACGACGCCTTTGGGTTTGCCGGTCGAGCCGCTCGTATAAAGAATGAACAGAAAATCTTCGGCGTTCATTTTTTCCGGCGGACAGTCGGCGGAAACATTTTCCATCAAATCGTGATACCAAACATCACGGCCATTCACAAAATTGCACGGTGTTTCATTGCGTTTGACGACAACAACTTTTTCGATGCTCGACGTTTTTTTCAACGCTTCATCGGAAATTTCTTTCAGCAGGATATTTTTGCCGCCGCGCAATGAAACATTTGCCGTGATCAAGATTTTGCACGTCGAATCGTTGATGCGATCTGAAAGCGAATCCGCGCTGAAACCGCCGAACACGACGGAATGAATCGCGCCGATGCGCGCGCAACCGAGCATGGCGACGGCGGCTTCGGGAATCATCGGCATATAAATCGCCACGCGGTCGCCTTTTTTGACGCCGAGGGATTTCAAGACGTTGGCAAATTTGCAAACGTCGCGATGCAACTCGCCGTAAGTGATTTTTTTCACGTCTTCTTCTGGTTCGCCCTGCCAGATGATGGCGATTTTGTCGCGCAATTTTGTTTTGACGTGGCGATCCAGGCAATTCACGGTCAAATTCAATTCGCCGTCTTCAAAAAATGTGTGCTGAATTTTTCGCGCGTCCGTGTCCCAAATAAATTTTCCGGCGACGGTCGGTTTTTTGAACCAGTCCAAAGTGTCCGCCTGCTCCAGCCAGAATTTTTCCGGCTCACGAATGGAACGTTCGTAAAGCGCGTTAAATTGTTGTGCATTGAGCAGCGCGTGTTTCACGGTTTCCGGCGATGGCGGGAACGTGCGATTTTCTTGCGACAGTGATTGGGTCGAAATGATTTTATTTTGCATAGTCATGCGAAATTGGTTTGCGCGTCTCAAATTAAAATTGCACAAAAAGATTTCGCTTTCGAGATGAATTTGAAGGAATTTTCCATTCGCGTATTTGAGCGTTGGTCAAAAAAGCCACGGCGCAGAAACTCGCGCCGAAGACCGCCTGATTTTTCAGCGCGCAAAATCTTTTTTTCGCGCGATCCGGCTATACCAGATGCCCGACGCGATGAAAACGACGCTGCAACCTGCGGTAAAATAAATCAGGAATGGCGAGGGCAAATAAAAATGCGCGCCGACCGCCGCCGCCGCCGAAAGTCCGGCGCAAAGATAAGAATAAAACTCGCTGGCCCGCGCGCTTTGCAAATTTTTCTGGAGAATCAATTGCATGGCCTGGTCATCGCGCGTGAGCGCATCAGCGCAATTATCGGAACAAATCAGGCGCTGGGTCGCCGAGGGTTTGGCACAATCAGCGCAGAGCGCGCGACCGCAATAAGCGCAGATGCCCATGGCTTCGGAATTATGCGCGGCGCATTTCATTTCATGGAGTTTGGCGTAAAATTATTTCTTTTTCAAATCTTCAAAGTCAAATTCCTTTTCCTTGGCATGAATCTCGCCGAGCAGTTCGTCTTCCAGCAGTTTTAATTTTCTAAGCAGCAAATCAAGTTTATCTTCCAGGCAGTTAAGGTAGTCTGTTGCCGGATCAAGTCGCGCGCGATTTGACTTCATTTTAGCGCGAAAATTATGACCATCGCCATTATTGGACTCGGTTACGTCGGATTGCCGCTGGGCCTGCAATTTGCGCGCAGCGGTGTGCGCGTGGTGGGGCTGGATGTGGACGAGCAAAAAGTCGCGAGCATCAACGCCGGCAAAAGTTACATCCAGCACATCGCCGGCGCGGAAATAAAAAAACTCGTGCGCGCGGAGAAATTTTCCGCGTCCACGGATTTTTCGGAAATTGAAAATGTCGCGGCGATCTTGATTTGCGTGCCAACGCCGCTCAAAAAAAATCGCGAGCCGGATTTGTCCTTTGTTTTGAAAACCGGCGAAAGCATCGCGCCGCATTTGCAGCCCGGAATGCTCGTCGTGCTGGAATCCACGACGTATCCCGGCACGACGGAAAATGAATTGCGCGCCGTTTTGGAACGCGGCTCGACTTTGAAAGCGGGCAAAGATTTTCACCTCGCCTATTCGCCGGAGCGCGAAGACCCCGCCAATCCTGAAAGCAAAGTTTCCGAGATTCCCAAAGTCATCGGCGGCTTCACGCCCGCGTGTTTGGAAAAGGCGAAGGAAATTTATGGCCGCGCCATTCGCACCTTGATTCCCGTCGCGAATTGCCGCACCGCCGAGGCGACGAAACTCCTCGAAAATGTTTTTCGCAGTGTCAACATCGCGCTCGTCAACGAACTTAAAACGGTTTATGGCGCGATGGATATTGATATTTGGGAAGTCATCGCCGCCGCGAAAACGAAGCCGTTCGGTTTCATGCCGTTTTATCCGGGACCGGGACTTGGCGGACATTGCATTCCGATTGATCCGTTTTATCTCGCGTGGAAGGCGAAACAAATCGGGCAGGAAACGCGCTTTGTCGAACTCGCCGGCGAAATTAACACGGCCATGCCGCAACGTGTCATCGCGCGCATGGGCGAGGCGCTTGCCGCTCAAAAAAAATCTTTGCGCGGTGCGCGCGTTTTAATTCTCGGTCTGGCTTACAAGGCGGATGTGGATGACGAACGCGAATCGCCCAGTTACCGGCTGATGGATTTGCTGAAAGCGCACGGCGCGGAAGTCGCCTATCACGACCCGCACATTCCGATCATCCGTCCGAATCGTGCGCACGCGCATTGGGCGCGCACAAAATCCATCGCGTGGAATCAAAAAAATATTGAGAGCTATGATGCAGTTTTAATTGCCACGGCGCACCGCGCGATCAATTTTCAGGAACTTGCGGATTGGGCGCCACTCATCGTGGACACGCGCAACGCGATGGCTGGAATTAAAGTTACGGCTGAAAAACTTTGGAAGGCGTGAAGTTTGCGCGACAGTGGTTTTCGGAAATCAAAGAAGTCTTTCCCTGATCTTATTCGATGTCCTAAAAGTATTTTTTATGGCCGTTTTATGTATAGACAAAATGGTTTCCTCTTAATACTGTCGGATTCGATCGTTATCAGAAGTTATCGGAAATCGGTTTGTTTTTAGTGCATGAGAAAACTCGTAGATGGGCTGCGAACTGTAGGCGGGGGGATTCATGGCCAAAAAATCAAGCAAGGCGGAGTTATCCAGTTCGAGCAAAGAACAGGAGGTGTCCGGTCAACCTTATTTGTCATTGCGACTGGGGCATTTGAAATCTTTTGAGGAAAAGGCGTTGGATCAGGAAGGAGTTTTTTTTGTGTTCCCCAGGGAAGGCAGTGGCGTATGCGTGGCGCAGAAGGCGGAACAGGATTTGGCGCCGGGCGACGTGCTCGTGATCAAGGGGATGGCGGAAGGCAAATTGTTTTGCCAGGGAACCGAGCTGGTCTTTTGGTTTTTTTCCCTGCGATTGGAACATTTTTTACCGCTTTTTGACGGCAAAGAGATTTCCCTGTTTCAAAAAGTGACGGCAAGTTTTGAAAATCCGAAAATATTCTCTGCTTCCAGTCCCCTGGCGACCGAGTGCCGCCGGTTGATTGAAAGTGTGCCGCCGCAATTTGATCTGGATCATCGGAGTCAATTGTTGCGGGTGGCGGCGATTATCTTGAGCGAAGAATTCAAGATGACGCATAGCCGGCGAATGACTTCAACCAATATTGAACCGCGGGTCGTTGAAGTGTTCGAGAATTTGAACGCGGATCAAATCTTGAATCTTTCGGTGGGCGAACTGGCGGTGAAATTTGGTTGCAGCCGGCGTCATCTTACCCGTTTGTTTCACCAGTTTTTCGGATATTCGGTGGCGGCCTTGAAAATGGAAATGCGCCTGTTGAAAGCCAGTTCCTTGCTGCGTGATTCAACCGCCAAAATTATCAATGTGGCCGAACAGTGCGGTTTTTATCATCTGGGACTTTTCAACAACTGCTTCAAAAAACGATTTGGCCAGAGTCCCGGTGAATGGCGCAAGCAAAAGGCGCGGGAAGAAAATCAACTGGCAATCGCGCGGGGCGAGAACACGGAATGCCCGCTGGTTCACAAAGGTCTATGTCCGCTGGCCGTGGAATCTTATACCGGTCCGATCCCGCTGTCTCACACTTCTGATTCCGGTCATATCGCGCGGCAAAGGATTCAACGTCCCGTTGACAATCGGCGCTAAACTGAACAAGCTAAACAATTCAAAAATAGGAACAAATGAATTTATCCATGACTTTACTGGTTAAACAATCATCGCAGCTTTGAAGCGCGACAATTTACCAAGTAACAATCTTTTGTGAACACGCCAACGCCAGATTCCGGCCCGGATTACCAGATGACGGGGCCGATTGATGACATGGGTGGGACGCCCTCGTCGCATCGCGTCCGCCGGTTTCTGGGTTTTCTGCTGAAGTATTGGTGGATTCCTTTGGTGACCGTGATCATTGGATTTGGAGCGGGAGCGGCCTATGTTTATTTCAAGGCGCCGACATTTGTCTCGCGTTCCAGCATGTGGGAGACCTTAAAATTAAGTTTGCCGGAAGGAGCCATGTTCACCGAGGACATGCAAAATGTTCTGGGCACGGAAAGCGAATTGTTGCAAAGCACCACTTTGCGGGAACAAGCCCTCGCGCGGATGCGGTTGATGACGAATACCGTTGAAATTCCGCTCGGTGCGGATGGCCAGCCCTTGCCGGTAACTATCCGGGTCTCCGGCAGCGCCAAGAGTTCCGTCTTTGTCATTGAAGCCACCAGTTCGAATCCGGCGTTCACGGAAAATTATTTGAACGCCTTGATGGGCGCTTATCTGGACTACAAAAAAAATGTGCGCCAGATTATTTCCGGGGACACGCTGGCGTCCATTTCCGAACAGATGCAGCGTTGGGAACGGGATTTGAAGATCGAACAAGACGCGCTCGCGGCTTTTCAAGAGACCAATAATATCTCGACTTTGCAGGAAGAAGGACAGATTGCGGGCGGCTATCTTGCCAAGCTGAAGACCCAGCTTTCTGACTTGCAATTGGAAGATCAAGTGCTCGATGTCACGGCCGATGAAACCAATGCAGATGAAACCAACGAATCCGCAGTTGCTGAACTTAATACCAACGCAAATCTGTCAAAAGCAGCGACGACGACGGGTTCAAATTCAACGGCCAAGGTTGTCGCAAAACAATCGCTCACTCCGGCTGAAATGGAATTGAAACGGCAGCAGGAAATAATCAATGACTATTATCGCAATCAACAAGCCGAGTCAAACCGGGTCGCCCAACTGCATCTTGAGGAAGAACATCAAAAAGAACAGCAGCATCTCAAGGAAGAACACCGCATCAATCAGTTGCAAATCCAGAATGTTCAGGCGGCAATCTCCCAATGGGAAGCCAAAGTCGCGGTGGCCAATCGCCTCATTGCCGAGGCCAATCGTCTCAAACTCAATGTTGACCGCGTTCAAAGCGTCTATGACCGCCTGGCTTTGCTCGTGGAAAATGTGGACATCAGCCGGAACATTGATCAGGATTCATTGGCGATTTTAGAGCCGGCTTCGCCCGTGAAACGTTCTTATTCCAGTGAAGAAAGTGGAATGGTCCTGGCCTCTGTGGGCGGTTTGGCGGCGGGACTGGGCCTCGTTTTTCTGATCATGGTTCGCGATGACCGCTTCACTTCCGTCACCGAAGTAAATACCGCGCTCGGAGATGCGGTTATCGGCATGTTGCCTGAAGTCGGTGGCAAAGGAAATGGCGATCTTCCGTTGTTGGAACTCAACGACCCGCGCCACGCTTACGCCGAGTCCTATCGCAGTCTCCGCTCGGCGCTGCTTTTTTTGCCGACGGAGGGCGAGCGGCCTAAAATTTTGCTCATCACCAGTGCGATGCCCAATGCGGGCAAATCCACCATTGCCGCCAACCTCGCCCGCACCATGGCCCTGTCCGGTTCACGCGTGCTGCTCGTGGACGGTGATTTGCGCAAGGGACATTTGCATCAAAGGCTAAATCTCCCCAACGAACCCGGATTTTCCGAACTGTTGCATCAAACGTGCGAACCGGAAAAAGTCATTCAGACTGATCCGCTGTCCAATTTCGATTTCATTTCCCGTGGAAAATGTTCCCGCAATCCCGGCGACCTTTTTCTCGGTTCCAACCTGGATGAAGTTTTAGCCCGCTGGCGCCGGGATTACGATTATGTCGTGATTGATAGCAGCCCGCTCTTTGCGGCGGACGATGCCAGTTGTCTGGCACCCAAAGTGGATGGCACGCTCTTTGTCGTGCGCAGCAACCATTCCAGCGCCCGCGCCGTGCGGGAAGCGCTCGAACTCCTCGCCCAGCGGCAGGCCAAAGTCATTGGCGTGATCTTTAATGGCGTCAATACCTCGGCGCGTTCCTATCATTATTATAAATATGCGGATTACCATCCCTCCATCAAGGCGTAAGAGGGAAAAATGCGGCGATGATTTTAATTAAAACAATTTCCTGAAACAGGCTATTCGGCAAATAGGTTGGGGCGTTTGAAAGTTGTCGGCGGAACCTTCGCCCGCATCTTCCTGCCCGACCGTAATGAAAAAAAATAGTTCGCCATCCGTAGATCGCAGGCCGGACGAAAAACCGCTGCGAATTGACCGGCACGAAGTGTAGTTAAACCTAAACCGCCTCAACCGGTTTACCATAAACCAACTATCTTGATTAGATTGCATAAACCTTCAGACGGTTGAATTGACGCCGTTAAATTTTTTTGGAACAGTGCTGCATGAGGTTGACCGCAGATCACGTGAACGCCATTCGCCAGGAAATCCGGCAGGCCGACCCCGCCGCTGAAATCTATCTCCACGGTTCCCGCGCGGATGACACCGCCAAAGGCGGCGATATTGACCTGCTGGTGGTCTCCAATCGTTTTGATTTTCGGGACCTATTGCGGTTGCGCCGCCGCATTCTGGATCGCATCGGCTGGCAGCAATTGGATCTGATGGTGCGGCGGCAAAATCAAACCGACGAGCCGTTGGCGGCATGGGCCAGGGAAACAGGAATCAAATTATGAACCCGACGCGCCGTTTGCTCGCACAAAGTTTGGCCGAACTGGCCGATGCCCGAAAGCATTTGGATTATTCCTTTCAACAAATTGCCGGACTCCCAGACACGCTGGCTGATGTCACGGAAAACCAATTGGAAAGCATCGAGGCTTTCACGGGACGATTCGCGCGTTCGGTGGATTTGCTGGTCAACCAAGTGCTGCGCAGTTTGGATCGGGTGGAATTGACCACGGAAGGCACCTTGTTGGACGCAGTTAATCGCGCCGAAAAGCGCGGGTTCGTGGCCCAAGCCGAAGTTTTGCGCGAAATGAAGGACGTGCGCAACATCATCGCGCATGATTACGCCGGCGCGAAGGCGGCGGAAATTTTCGCTTATTGCCGCGAACAAAAGCCGGTCTTCGATGACATTTGCCGGCGCGTGACCGATTATGCCGGCCACATTTTATCCGCTTAAACCAGTGGATTGATTTGAGCTTTCCGAATTCCTCATTTTTTTTTGCGAATTCCGCTTTTAACTTTTAGCCCATGCCCAAACTCATTCTCGAACCCGGTCGCGCCGAGAAAAATTACTGGGGCGACCTGTGGCGCTATCGCGAACTGTTTATCATTCTGGCCTGGCGCGACATCGCCGTGCGTTACAAGCAGACCGCCATCGGCGTCGCCTGGGCCATCCTGCGGCCCTTGCTCACGACCATCGTTTTCACATTTGTTTTCAGCAAGCTCGGCAAATTTCCCTCGCCGCCCGGCGTGCCCTATTTTCTTCTCGTGTTGACCGCCAACCTGCCGTGGCAATTTTTCTCAACCTCCCTGACCGAATCCAGCAACAGTTTGATCGGCAATTCCAATTTGATCTCCAAAATTTATTTTCCGCGCCTCATCATTCCCGCCGGGTCGGTCATCACCAGCTTCGTGGATTTTTCCATCACCCTCGGCATTCTGGCCGTCGCCATGGCCTGCTATCGTTTTGTGCCGGACTGGCATCTGCTCGCCGCGCCGCTGTTTGTCGCGCTGGCGTTTGGCGCATCCTTCGGCGCCGGCCTCTGGCTGTGCGCGCTGAATGTCGAGTATCGCGACTTCCGCTACATCGTTCCCTTCCTCGTGCAATTTGGATTTTTCCTTTCGCCCGTCGGTTACACCAGCGCTCGCGTTCCGCAAATCTGGCATTGGCACGGCTTCGATATTCCGGCGCGCTTGCTCTACTCGCTCAATCCTATGGTTGGCGTCATTGACGGATTCCGCTGGTCTCTGTTGCGCGGCCAGACGGATTTCTGGTGGCCCGGCATTTTAACTTCCATCCTGCTGACTTCCATGCTCTGCCTTTCGGGCATCTGGTATTTTCGGAAAATGGAAAGAACCTTTGCGGATGTCATTTAAAAGTTTGAATGCGTTTGGAAACCGACAAATCAAAAATTAAGTCGTTCATGGCGCTCATGGGCAAACGCGTGCGCGAACCGGGACGCATTTATCTGGCTGGCGGCGCTACCGCCGTGCTTTATGGCTGGCGGCCCATGACCATTGACATTGACATCAAACCCGAACCGGAACCCGCCGGTTTGTTTGAAGCCATTGCCCTGGTAAAAAATGAATTGGACATAAACATAGAGCTGGCCAGCCCGGATCAATTTATTCCCGCTCTGCCCGGCTGGCGCGAACGCAGTTTATTTATTGCCCGGCACGGATTGATGGATTTTTTCCACTACGATCCTTATGGACAGGCTTTGGCCAAACTGCAACGCCGACACGAACGTGATATGCAGGACATTCGCTCCCTGTTGCAAAATGGGTTGGTTCAAATCGGAACCTTGCGCGAACTCTTTAATTCGATTGAACCGCAACTCATTCGTTTTCCCGCGATTGATCCCGCCGTTTTTCGGGCTGCGGTCCTGCAATTTTGCGATGAAAACCAATGACCTCATCAGCGGGTTGCCCGGCGAGAAACTGGTGCGTCAGGGATTGGCCGATGTTCAAGCCGGCCTGTGCACCATTCCCGCCTGCCTCGTTCACATCGCCCGGCCTCGCTTAAGCCGCGCCGGACTTTTACCGCCAAAGCCTGATGGACCGCCTTCGGAATCTGAATTGCAACTCTATCGCCTGCTCCAAAAAGAGGAGGGCGATACCTACTCCCGTTACAATGCCTTGTTGCGGGAACTGGTCAGCTTTGAAAATGCGCTGGATCGTCGCCGAACAGTCTGAAACGAAAGGTTCGCCTCATTTTTTTCGCCGCTTATATCAAAGCGTGCGGGATAAGTCCCCGTCTCATTCCAATTTTTTTCACTTATAATTTTTACGCATGAGCGACATCATCATCTCCGTTCAAAATCTCGGCAAAAAGTATCGGATCAACCATCAGGCCCAAGGGCAGCGCTATACCGCCCTGCGCGATGTCCTCGCGCACAAGCTCACCGCGCCCTTCCGCACGCTGTTCCGAAAAAATGGTGGCGCGGGCGTCTCGCCTGCCACTTTCGGCGACTCGTCGAAAGAAACAAGACCATCATCCGGCGGGACGCCGGCTGAAGGCAACCGGGACGGTCGCGCTCCCCAGACATCCCCTCTCCGCACCGAACGGGGAGAGGGTCAGGGTGAGGTGTTCGATGCAACTTCAAATCGTAAATCGGCAGAGGACTTCTGGGCGTTACGCGACGTTTCCTTTGAAGTCAAACGCGGCGAAGTCGTGGGCATCATCGGGCGCAACGGCGCGGGCAAAAGCACCCTGCTGAAAATCTTGAGCCGCATCACCGAGCCGACCACCGGGCGCGTGGAGCTTGACGGGCGCGTGGCGAGTTTGCTGGAAGTGGGCACCGGTTTCCATCCCGAACTGACTGGACGCGAAAATGTTTTCCTGAACGGCGCCATCCTGGGCATGAGCCGGGCGGAGATACGAAAAAAGTTTGACGAGATTGTGGCGTTTGCGGAGGTGGAAAAATTTCTGGACGCGCCGGTGAAACGGTATAGCAGCGGAATGTATGTGCGCTTGGCGTTTGCCGTGGCCGCGCATCTGGAACCGGAAATTTTGATCGTGGACGAAGTGCTGGCCGTGGGTGATGCGGAGTTTCAAAAGAAATGCTTGGGCAAGATGCAAGACGTTGCCAAGGGTGGGCGCACGGTTCTGTTTGTAAGCCATAACATGGCCGCCATCAAAAGCCTGACTACTCGCGGCATAGTATTGAAAACCGGTAAGGTTGTTTATACCGGGCAGACCGCATCTGCAATTGAAGCTTACAACAATTCTGTCGCACGTCCTGACACCAATAAAAAAGCAAACTGGGGCGAGGGTTCACACACCACCATCCGATCCGTGAGATTGTTAGATGATAAACTGCAAACTACGTCTCATTACACACCCGGCCATCCGTTCCGTGTGGAAGTGCAGTTGAATACGGATGGGACCGGCGGCTTATCACTCGAAATTTTTCTTTCGGATGACAACCGGGCTCGCCTGGGCATTGCATCAATATATCAATTTCATGGTCAAACTTTGCCGGGAAGACCGGGTAACTACCTCTGCAAATTGAATCTGGAGCCGCTTTGGCTCGCGTCGGGAAATTATACGCTGGATGTGACCACCTCGGTGGTAAACTCAAGCTGGGATCATTATGTGGAAAATGCAACTGAGTTTGAGGTTCGGTCTTCGAATCCGACCGGCAGTTCCTGGGATTTCAAACAATCGTATGGCTACGGCCAGATCGCACTCTTAAACCGTGGCCCGGTTGAAATTGTCCCGCTTGTATCTTCAGTAGCGACAATCTTGTAGTTTGAAAAAAGTAGATTTAATTTGTCCTGGCTGCGGTTCCACCACGCACCGAGAAACAGGCCCGCTCGTTCCGGGATTCTTATTCTCAGCGGGTAGCGAGTCGTTTCAACAGCCCGACTATGTCATCCGCGAATGTTTGAATTGTTTCTTGCTATTCAAGTCAGCCACGCCATCCGCAGAAGCCTTTACTCGCTTTTATTCATTGACGGATTTCCGGCGCTGGGAAACAAATGGCTTCTATCCGACCGAACGTGAAATTTTGCGCGTTTTAAGGAAACTACCACCGGGCAGTTCAATTTTGGATTTTGGTTGCAGTTCAGGCCGACTACTTGCACCGCTGGTTAAATCCTATCGCTGCTTTGGAATCGAAATTAATTCCCATGCCGCAAGCGAAGCAGCGGCAAAAGGATTGCAAATGATCTCTTTTGAGGTTTTTGAAGATGAGCCAAAACTTCAATTGGATATGATTGTAACCGTAGATGTTTTTGAACATCTGCCTGCCCCAACGGCCATTCTTGAAAAACTATTCCAGCATCTTTCTCCCGGCGGTAAACTGCTCATTTGCACGGGAGACGGCGATTGTTTGCCTTGTCGTCGCGCGCCTGCGGAGTTCTGGTATCTACGCCCCCAAGAACATGTCGTAATGTTGACCTGCCGTCATGCTGAATGGCTGGCAAACAGACTGAAGGCACGATTGGTTCACTGGTCAAACGCATCACACTATGATGTGTCGGTTGGATTACGACTGCGGCAGCATGTGCAAAATTTTTCATATTGGCAGTTTCGATCCAAAACTTGGCTGGCGCGAAATGTTCTGCGCTTCATGCCTATGATCCGCCGCGCAGCAAATTGGAAAACGGCACCAGGATTTACTTGCACAAAGGATCACGTCATTGCGGTTCTCGAAAAATCGAAGTGAACAGCAGATAACTTGTTGTTAGTCTGCCTTCTCATTCGGCCGAAATGTTTGAAGGCTACACTCGTATTGAAACACTTGATAATGAAATCCATTCGCCAACGCCTCTCTTTAGCAATTAAAGAACGTGTAATGCGTCATTATTTGATTCCATTTAGTCGTTCAGGATTGGAGTCAAGCATAGTTCGTTTTCTTAAATCTGATGCGCCAATTAATCTGGTGGATATTGGCGCATCTACCGGAGAATTTACTGCGATGGTGGGAGAGTATTGCGGCGTGCGACGGGCACTACTGGTCGAACCTCAACCGAAGCGCGTGGCAGATTTGAAAAAGCGATTTGCGGAGTCCCGATTCGAGGTATGCGGTTGTGCTTTAGCCGACAAAGATGGCTCAACTGAAATGGAAATATTGAACTGGGATTATAGTTCTTCGATCCTCCCTGTAAAGCCGACGGTTGGTGGCAGCAACAAGCTGATTGACCTTGGGGTTCGCGAAAAGGTGCGTGTGGAGGTCCGCACGTTGGATGGTGTCCTGAAAGCGGCTAACTGGGCTGAATCGATTGATTTACTCAAGATTGATGTGCAAGGAGCGGAATTGCTCGTATTAAAAGGTGCTCCCAATTGTCTAAAACGCACACGGTTAATCTGGTTGGAAGTCTCCTTTCGTGAACTGTATGAAGGAGCCGCAGTTTTTTCTGAAATCTATCAGTTTATGGATGCGCAGGGATTTCGGCTATTGTCATTAGCAGAAGGCTTTCGCGGCGAGGGAAAAGAATTACTTCAAGGCGATGCGCTCTTTGCAGCAGCACCCTGACCTAAAGATAATATTCGACGCCAATGACCACGCATTGGCCGTCATCCAAAATTTGATGACTAACATCTCCTGCTTACCTCGCTTGCTTTACATCGGTGACGTGCCGGTGGAATCCTCGTATCACGGTTCGGCTTTGATTTACCGGCTGCTCCAGAATTATCCGATGGAAAAGCTGCGGATCATTGAAGGCAATCTACGGAATTCTTTGCCGGAGCGGCGGTTGGCCGGAGTCCGTTATAGTTCTATTAACATCGGCTGGCCGCGCCCGCTTTACACGCGCTTCAGCAGTTGGGCGCATCTGGTTTACTCATTTGCGGCGAGCAGAAAGGTAAATGCCATTGAACAGGTTCTGGGCGATTTTCAGCCGGAAGCCATCCTGACCGTGGCGCATGATTACCTATGGCTCACCGCCGCGCGTTATGCCCAAAAGCATTCATTGCCGCTGCATTTGATTTGCCATGATGACTGGCCGCGACTGGCTCCAGTGCCATCTGCATTTCGGAATTGGCTCGAACAAAAATTCAAAAATGTTTATCGTCAAGCGACCGCGCGCCTGTGTGTCTCGCCCTATATGGCGGAAGAATACGAACGGCGCTATGGCGTCAAAGGGACGGTGTTTTATCCCTCGCGCGCCAAAGATGCGGTTTGTTTCAACGCCCCGCCGGAACGGTTGAAGACTGACAATAAATCATTAACCGTGGCCTTTGCTGGCACCATCAATTCGCCAGGTTATGTCAATGCGTTGCAGTTCCTGGCTCAATGTTTGGACAAAATCGGCGGACAACTGTTGCTTTTTGGGCCTTTGACAGAAACTGATGCCGCGCGTTCCGGGTTGAACCGGAGCAATATCAGGCTCTGCGGAATGCTTCGTTCAGCCGATCTCATTGCACAATTGCGCGTCGAAGCAGACGTTTTGTTTGTCCCGATGTCCTTCTCGCCAAATGATCGAGAGTATTCAGCCTTAAGTTTTCCGAGCAAGCTGACGGATTACACGGCAGTTGGTTTGCCGCTGTTGATTTATGGGCCGCACTATTGTTCCGCTGCGCGCTGGGCGCGGGCAAACCCTGGCGTAGCAGAAGTAGTGGATACTGAGAATTCCAAACACCTGTATGAAACCCTACGTCGAATTGGGACTGATCCCGGCCATCGGGTTGCGCTGGGGACGCAAGCATTGGCCATCGGGCAACGCTATTTCAGTTATGAAGCTGGAAAAAGTGTGTTCCATCACGCTCTGCTGCGGACAGATTCTTCGCGGTCTGATATGCCTCTGAATCTTGCTTTGTTGTGAAGTCTTTCTTCAAACGCACCGCGCTTGCATGTTTTCGACTGATGCCAGTCAAGCTGACTCGGCGTCTGTTGTTTCTGCTTCGTCAAAACCCGGCAATTACCGACCGCTGGGATTATCATTTGCGCCCCATTCACTACTACGAACCACTACCGGACTTCGCTCAAATCACTGCGGAACAAACCCAACGGCGGCGGCAATCCACAGCAATTGATTACAATCTGCCTGGTCAGGTGCAACTCGTTCGCCGTCTTGGTGAGCAATATCGCCCTGAATTGGAGGAATTGGCCCGCCTGCCTGAACCGGATGGTTTTAACTTCAAAAATGGTTACTTTATTGATTTCGACGCTGCGATGTATTATGCTCTCCTACGTGACTTGAAACCCAAGCAAGTGATCGAGATCGGAAGTGGAAACTCAACGCGCATTGCAGACAAAGCTCTCAAACGCAATCGCGCAGAAGGGCACCCAAGCAGCCTTACTTGTATCGAGCCGTTTCCGCAACCGCGCCTGACCGACGCGAAGGTGGATATTGAATTGATCGTGCGCCCGGTCGAGAGTATTGAACTCGATTTTTTTAAGCGCTTGCAAAGCGGTGATGTGCTGTTCATTGATTCGAGCCATGCTGTGAAATTTGGCGGTGATGTTTGTCGCGAGTTCTTGGAAATTCTGCCGTCGTTAGCACCAGGCGTGTGGATTCACGTCCATGATATATTTTTTCCGCATGACTACCCGGCCGAGTGGTTGATCGAAAAAAGGATTGCCTTCAACGAGCAATACCTCTTGGAGGCATTTCTCGCTTATAACCACTCTTTTTCAGTTCAAGCGGCGAACAACTGGCTTTGCATTGATCACGCGGAGGACGTAAAGTTTCTTTGCTCAGGCATAATTGGGGATAGTGGTGGGGCGAGTTTTTGGATGAGGAAGGAACTATGATTACTTTTGTCGGGAGAAACTCTCCGAGTCTGGCGGAAACGGTGCTGCGGAAAGGGAACGAATTCTTCTCCCATGCCGCAGCGGAACGGGTTTTCTTTTCACACCTGGCAGGCTTGGATCAAAACTGATGCCCTTTTTCAGCGTCATCATTCCGACCTATAATCGGACGGCATTGTTGCGTGAGGCGCTGAATTCGGTATTTGTCCAAACCTTCAAAGATTTCGAAGTGATCGTGGTGGATGATGGTTCCACCGATGGGACATTGGAAGAATTGCAGGCATTAGGTTCACGGGTTCGTTCCCTGCGCCAGCAAAACGCCGGACCGGGCGCGGCGCGGAATCTGGGCGCGCAATATGCCACTGGGGAATATCTCGCTTTTCTCGACAGTGATGATTTGTGGTTTCCATGGACTCTGGAAACTTATCGTCAACTTATAGCGAGACATCAACGTCCGGCATTTCTGGCCGGAAAACCGCTGCGCTTTCGCAAGGACAAGGACTTGCAGAAAGCTGTTGGCGACGAAGTTCGAGCGAGTTCGTTTCCTGATTATCTGGCTTCAGGCGACGAATGGCGGTGGTGGGGCGCATCGTCGTTTGTCATCCGGCGGGATGCGTTTGAAGCCGCCGGGAGATTCACGAATGAGTGGGTGAATGGCGAAGATGCCGACCTCGCCCTGCGTCTGGGAACCGCGCCGGGTTTTGTGCAAGTGACCAACCCGGCAACCTTCGGCTATCGTGAACATCACAACAGCGCGATGAAAAATCTCTCCAAAACTTTGGCGGGCTCATGGCTGGCCCTTCATGCGGAGCAAGCCGGAAAGTATCCGGGTGATTCGTTTCGCGCGCGCGAGCGTTGGCGAATTCTAACACATCATTTGCGGCCAGTGACTCTGGATTGTTTGAAGCATGGGTTGCGTCAGGATGCTTGGAAACTCTACCGCGCAATGTTCCGCTGGGACGTTGCCTTGGGTCGCTGGAAATATCTCGTGGGTTTTCCCGTGAAAGCTCTTTTAACCAGAAACAAATGAATCCGCTTCATCTCTTCATTCGTTGCACCGGCGGGATTGCTTCGCGGGCGCGCAACCTTTGGTATCGCGCGCTGGGCGTGCAGTTGAAGGGCTATGTGTGGATGAGAAAGGTTTCCATTCCCCGCAATTGGAGGGACATCACGATTGGAAAGGGCGTAGGATTGGATAACGGCGTGATATTGTTATGCAGTGGTTCAGCAAAGGCTGACAAACTGGTAATCCACTCTGGAACCTATGTGAACCGATACACGATGTTTGATGCGCATGAAAAAATTGAAGTGGGTTGCAATTGCATGATTGGTCCGCATTGTTATTTCACTGACGGCAATCATGGAACGGCGGCGGGATTGCCTGTCAAACAACAGCCGATGACAACAAAGCCGGTTATCATTGAGAAAGAAGTCTGGATTGGCGCTGGAGTCATGGTGTTGCGCGGAGTGCGCATTGGTTCTGGCGTAATCATTGGCGCGGGCGCGGTGGTGACAAAGGACGTTCCAGCCAACACCATAGTTGCCGGGGTGCCAGCCCGGGAAATTGGTTCCAGGAAAATATTAAACAAAATCCAGCAATGAATCCTAATTTTTCTTTCTGTTCAGAATTGCAACAACTCATTGATTCCCGGCGAACAGTTGGACGAACCGGAAAAGTATTTGAGGGAGTTGGAGCGTTGTCGAGCGACAATAATCTAGTCACATTGCGAAATTTGTGCCTGCGGCTAAAGCCGGAACGGACATTGGAAATCGGCATGTGTTTTGGTGGATCGGCTTTGATTTTCACGGCCAGTCATCGCGACCTTAATCGCCAAGGCAACAGACAAACACATGGCGTTAGATCCGTTTCAAACTTCGGTTTGGGATGATGCGGGAGTTCTAGGTATTGAACGGGCTGGGTTGCAAGGCTATCTGGATTTTCGGCCGGCTTTTTCTTGCATTGAATTGCCTCGCTTGGTCAGCGAGAAGACGTCGTTTGATTTGGTCTATATTGATGGCTCGCATCTATTTGAAGACGTGTTTATAGACTTCTATTATGTGGCGCGTCTGCTCCGGGATGGCGGCATCGTTGCCTTCGACGATTCTGCTGATCCTCATATAGCCAAAGTCTTGCGCTTCGTCGTGAAAAATCTGGCTGCGAGTTTTAGAGAAATTGATTTGGGACCATATCGTTTGGACAGAGGGGGGATGCGCTATAGGGCAGCGAAATGGCTGGGGAAAATTCAGGTGCGCGCGTTCAAAAAAACCGGCCCGGCAGAGCGAATCTGGAATGCCAAGTTTGCAAATTTTTAGGAGTTTTAAGCATGGTGTAAGCCACGGTTGTCACTCCCAATGAAGTTGAACTTTTAATAGCATGATTGTGCCGATCACCGCCATCATCCCCGCCTTCCAACGTATTCAACAAACATTAGTAACGTTGAAGGAAATACAAGATTGCGAACCGTATCCTGATGAAATTATCGTCCATGTGGATGGCAACCAAACGGAATGTGAAAAGGCGATCCAATCAGCCTTTCCTGATGTGAAATTACTTCGCAGCGAAACAAGCATTGGTCCAGGTGGTGGCCGTAATAAGTTAATTCAAGCGTCACAAAATGAAATAGTGGCAAGTTTCGATGATGATTCGTATCCAATAGATGCCGACTATTTTGCGCGGGTGCAAATATTGTTCGATAAATTTCCGGACGCTTCGATTCTATGCGCGGCGGTATATCATCAGGGAGAAAGCATTGAACCAGATTCAAAGTTGGCGATGTGGGTTGCAGATTTTATTGGCTGTGGTTGTATATACCGTCGCACGATGTTCTTGGCTAAAGCGGGTTACGTGCCTCTGACGGTAGCCTACGGCATGGAGGAAGTTGACATGGCATTACGCTTGCATGAACAGGGTGGAAAAGTTCTCAAGTCGCCCTGGTTGCGCGTTTTTCATGACACTGACTTAAAGCGCCATGCGGATCCTTGCATAACAGCAGGCAGCATCGCAAATCTTGCATTACTGGCTTACCTGCGCTATCCGATTTCATTATGGCCGTTCGGCGCGGCTCAATGCCTCAATCGCATTCAATGGCTGTTAAAACATGGCCGCACTCGTGGTATTCTGCGAGGCATTGGAATGATGCCAGCCTATGTCTATTCACATCGTCGGTTCCGTCAGCCACTTCGCCGCGCAACGGTGCGTTCTTTTGTCAAATTACGCCGCCGACCAGTGCCGGTGGAAATATAACCCAATGAAAATTGGTTAAATGAATGGGATTTGCAATCAACTGATTTTTACTGCGACAATTGGGTGCCTAAAATTGGCGGTTAGCTTGTGTTTCAAAAAATTTCCGACGAGCCGAAGTCGGAGAAGTTGTTCAGAAATTTTTGAGGTTAAACTTGTTTGTTTATTAGAATGTTAAAACAAACCCATGAAAAAAAATTGCAATTCCTCGATGGGCTGCGCGGGTTGGCAGCGCTCTATGTGATGATCGGCCATGCGCGCTGGCTATTATGGGAAGGTTACAGTGAAGGCTTCCGGCTGCATCCGCAGAATTATTCCGTGTTCAATAAAGCGCTAATGTATTTCTTTTCTTTGTTCAAATATGGTCATGAGGCGGTTTTGTTTTTCTTTGTCCTGTCCGGTTTCGTTATTCATTTGCGTTATGCCCGGCGGATGGCAGAGCAGGGGATGGCCGCGAAATTTGATTGGGCAGCTTTTATCTGGCGTCGGGCGCGGCGGTTATATCCGCCCTTATTAGTGGCCATGACGCTAGGCATTCCTTTTGGATACCATCGGCAAAGCCCATGGGTTCGCTATTTATCATCAGGCCACACCGTATCCGGTCATCAATCAAAATGTCATCTCACATCTTGATGGCGTGACCCTCCTCGGCAATCTGGCGTTTCTAATGAATACTTATGTGCCGGTGTATGGATGCAATGGTCCCTTGTGGTCGCTGAAATTCGAGTGGTGGTTTTACATGATTTATCCGGCCTTTTGGTGGTTGAGCCGATGGTCAATTTCTTTGGCGACCGGACTGATGGTAGCGCTCTTTGTGGGAAGTTTTTTCCCAAGCGGCTGGCCATTACTTCTTTTGCATGATGTCTTTTCCATGATGCTCGCATGGTGGCTGGGCGCTTTACTGGCGGACATTTATGCCGGACGGTTCAAATGGCGCTGGCGCTGGGTTGCCCTTACGGCCGGGTTAACCGGGGCACTGGCACTGCGTTACGCCGGTTCCCTGCATGATCTCGGCATGGGTTTGATTTTTTCCATGGTGCTGGCGGTGGGCTTTTTGCTTCAGGAATGGAAGATTCATTTACTCTGGCTGGAAAAATTAAAACCTTTGGGCGATATGTCCTACACGCTTTACGTCACCCATTTCCCTATTCTAGTGTTGGCCAGCGGCTGGTTGATGAGCCGGTCGCCAAAAGGTTTGTTGCCACAACATTTCGGCTGGGTATTCTGTGGCATCGTCGGCACGTTATTGTTTGCCTACATGCTTCATTTTGTAGTGGAGCGTCCGTTTTTGAGACATCCCAAACGCCATTCAACGGTCTTGTCTCATGCAGCTTGATTGATTTGCGGCTTTTAAAAAGCGGCACAGAAATTGCCTTTCAAGGGATGGAAAATTATGTTGAATTTTGACAATATCCTTGCGGGCGGAATCGGCAGGCTGATTTGCTCCATTTCCGTTGGCGCACTAATGATGTTTTCCCATGAGTCTATTAACGCGCAGACGATGTTAAATGTGACCAATTTCGGCGCGCGCGGAGATGCCACCGGATTCTTCGTGAACACGACCAGTAATTCGCTGGTAGTCACTACCACGAACAGTCTTTCCAATGCAGATGTTGGCAAAGTGATTGAAGTTTTCGGCGGAGGACCGCTGGGAACCACCAATATCCATCAAGACTTGCTGGCCTATATCACCAATGTCGTCGCTTCCACCAACCTTTATCTGGATCGCGCGGCTGGAGCCACGTCGAATGGATTATATGCTGTTTATGGAACCAACAATGCCGCCGCATTTCAAGCCTGCATCAATGCCGCGCCGAGCAACAGCGTCATCAACATCCCCGACGGAACCTATCTTATCATCGGCGCGTCCAACTTTGTTTCGTTCAACGCAACTCTTTTTCTAGCTTACCCTTCAATCGTCATCAATAAAGGCGGGTTGACATTGAAAGGAGAAAGCCGAACCAGCACGATCTTGCTCGGTTGTGGCGCATGGCAAAATAAAGGGAGTTATGCTTATCGAGGATTCATGTTTGAACTTTTGGGGCCAGTGACCAACAACAGCGCGCTTATATTTGACAATATGACATTGGATGGCGGAGTGCAACAAGGGCTTACTTCTTATCACTACTGGCCTGCCAGAACAACCGATGGCGATGGTTGGGATGTCACGCATGATGCGCTGGTCGAAGTGGGCTCACCTCCTTTGATTTTGAACAAAATTTTTAAGAATCTTACGGTCAGAAACTGGCGGGGAGAGCAATTCAAAGGAAATGCCTCGTGGACGAATGGATTTATCACCGTGACCAATTGTTCGTTTAGTGGCGGGGATGCCACGGCCCTGAATTTCGCCACGAGCCACAATTATGTTGATTGCACCTTCTCAAACCTGGACGAAGTAGAAGAATTTTACGAAGGTTATGCCCGAAGTCCCAGCTATTTCCAAAATTGCGTGGTGACGAACGTGGTCGGCGCACTCATGGCGATTAATGGCGCGCTCACCAATAGCCCGAACCCTCCCTATTATATTCAGAACAACACTTTTTTTAACAATAATAACAATGGCATTGAGACCACGCCCGCGCAAAATGTTTTTATCAAGGGTAATCAGTTCCTCGGCGGGGGTGCCAATGGCGGCGGCGGTTCAACCACCGCTATTGAGATTGGCGTTGCGGGTTATCAAGGTTCGGCATGGAACAGCAACATCGTGGTGATTGCGAATACATTTAGCAATATCTTCGCGGCCATACAAGTCATGGGTGCCGGAAATAACTCCCTTATCAACTTATTGGTGTCAAACAATATAGACTATTACAATCTGGGAGGCACTCCCGGCTTCGCTTATGGCTACGGCTGGGGAACGAATATGCTGTTTGTCGGCAATAAAACTTACGGACTTTATTATGGCTTGAACAGCACGATAATGACGGGTCAATGGTATAAGGATGATGCTTCCAACCTGTTCCCACCCTATGCGGTGAATGACAACACGGGCCAGACGAATGTGTTAAGCTATAATCGTGGAATGAATTTTACAATCCGCACAGTCAAGACCAACTCGGTTTTTGTGATTGATGATTTTCATCCGCAACAGATTCCGCCGGGTGCCGTGATGATGATAAAATATGCCGGACTTCCACCAACACCATTGTCCAGCGCATCTTTAATCTCCCTTGCTCCTGTTTCCATGACCAACGGATATTCCGCCAGCTTTCAATGGACGAACGATGTTTGGAAAGTGATGTCGCCATTTTCTGTGCTCTCACCGCCGACCGGGTTGGAGGCATCGGGTCTGAAGAACGGCCAGTGAAAACAGGACGAAAGCAAAAAGCAGAAATGATAAAAGGGCGATTAGCTTAAGGCGAAAATAGAAATAACCAAAAATTTGGAAATCAGTAAAACTAAAATAAATTTCTGTTTTCAGCTTTATCTTTTAACTTTGGCCTTTGATTTCTATTTTCTGCTTTCGTTTGCGCTTTCAGCTTTGTATTAAATGTGGATTTGCTGCCAGATCGGAGCGCGCGAACATTATGCAGTGCCCCGGGCGTTAAAGCGGGCCGGCGTGTTGCAAGGGCTTTTCACAGATGCCTGGGTCAGGCCGGGCAATCCGCTAGGCTTGGTTAAGCGGTCGTTGCGGGAGCGGTATCATGACGAACTTAAAGAGGCGACCGTTATTTCCGCCAACGCCTCATTGCTCGCGTTTGAAGCTCTGGCGCGGGTTAAGGGACTGACGGGTTGGAACTTGATTCTGGCGCGCAACCAATGGTTCCAGAGACAGGCGCTGCATGCACTGGAAAAACAAAAAGCGGAATTTGAAGGAACAGTCAATACTTCTGCTCCGGTTCTTTTTGCCTATAGTTATGCTGCGCGCGAGCCATTCCGCTGGGCCAAGGAACAGGGTTGGCGAAAGGTTTTGGGACAAATAGATGCTGGACCGGAGATGAGACGCATCGTTCAGCGTTTGGAGCAGCGCTATCCCGAATATCAGAGTCGCAATAACAGTCCCTCTAAAAGTTATTGGAACGAATGGCGTGAAGAATGTGCGCTGGCGGACAGGATCATCGTTAATTCTCAATGGAGTCTCAAGGCTCTGGAAATTGAGGGCATCAACGCCGCAAAAATCCGGGTGGTGCCCTTGGCTTATGCCGCGCCTTTAGAAGCCGCAATTTTCCGACGCGAGTATCCTGCTGCGTTTTCCGCGCAACGCCCAATGCGGGTTTTGTTTCTGGGACAAGTCAACCTGGCCAAGGGTTTAATACCAATGCTGGAGGCAGCAGATCTGTTAAGAAGTGAACCCATTGAGTTTTATATTGTCGGCCAAATTCAAGTGGCAGTGCCCGAAAAATGGCGGCGCCAACCACGGATCCATTGGTTGGGTCCGGTGTCCCGAGGAATGGTGGCGAAGTATTATCAATCGGCGGATATATTCCTTTTTCCAACTTTTTGCGATGGCTTTGGACTGACACAGTTGGAGGCCCAGGCCTGGCAACTGCCCATCGTGGCTTCGCGCTTTTGCGGGGATGTAGTCAAGGATGAGATAAACGGTTTGCAGTTGACCGAAGTTTCAGGCGAGGATATTGCGCACGCTTTGCGGAGATTATTGACTGCTCCCGAAAAATTGTCCGCCATGTCACGCTATTCTAATTTGGGTCCCCAATTCTCCTTGAAGGGGATTGCCGCCGGATTGGAAACCGTGCTGGACTAACTTGGAAATTTTCATTTAGCATGTCATCGGGCGCAACAATTTCGACGCTGGTTTGGGGTTGCTTCGTTGTTCAAGCCGGCTGGATCGTTTGGGCGGTGAGGAATTTTGTCCGCCGCAACGATGAGTTGCCGGTGGTGGCAGCATTATTTCTAGCGTATTGCGGGAGCTATCGCTTTCTGGGGGCTTATTTGGGATTTTTTGAATGGGGAAGTTTGTCATCCTTTGGCTTGGAGGCTTCCGCAGGTTTTAGCACAGCCGGCCACGCTCTGGGACTGCTCACTTTTGGCGAGTCGGTCTTGCTGGCAAGTTACCGGCATTGGCAGAATAAAATTCTGGTGGTTCACGAACGGAGGTTGCCAGAAGTCTTGTTATCCCGGTTGCGATATGTGTTGTATTGTCTGACCGGTGTTGGTCTGCCACTCATCCTGTTGTCGAGATATGAGGTCACTCGGCAGGTAATCGCAGGCAAATCACTGGCCTTTCAGATAAGTGGATATGCAGAACTTTTCCCCATGTTGCTGGTTGCGCTGGCTGTGTTAGTATTTTTAGCATGGCGATTTAGTGTTTTACGTAATGTTTTTGAGAAGAGTGCCGCCGCAATTCTACTATTGGCCATTGGGTTCTTAACTTTTGGCACGAGCGGTCGCTTCATGTTTTTGGGCTGGATAATCGGCGGTAGTTATATTGTCAGCACCCGCTGGTTCGGCCTCAAACGTATCCCGGTTTTGCTGATAGGCGCGCTGATTGCCCTGACATTGTTTAGTATCGCCGGAGCGATGCGCAATTCAGGAGAAACGGATACAGTTGCCGCCAGCATTGAGCGCACAAAGCGGGCCGAAGACGCCAATATGCTCGATGGATTGGTTTATTTAATGCAAGTCTATCCAAAAATGTTGCCTTATGAATATGGCGAAGGACATCTTGAAATCTTGTTGCGCCCGATACCGCGCTCATGGTGGCCCGGCAAACCGGTGGGAGGATACATGAATAAACTTAAACTTTTTGGTGCTGGAAGCGCGGTCACCGTTGGCATCTCACCCACGCTCTTCGGGTCATTTTATGCCGAAGGAGGATGGGTGGCGGTTTTCATATTTTCAGTGATTTATGGATGGGTGGCGGCGCGAATTATCCGCTACACTTGCGAATTACGACCGTTATTTGGGGTTCTCATCCGCGCCAGTTTGCTCGCAGGGTTGGTTCCACTGTTACGCGGCGGCGACTTGCCGGGAATTTACGCCTGGTTGGGCATGGCCTTTTGGCCAGTGCTGCTTTTTTTATGGTGGAACCAAAAGTATCTACGCCCTAAAATAAGAACTGCAGACATTGAATCCGGCCAAAGGCATTGGAAGTTTAGAAAACAAGGGACCGCTCAATCGGAATACGGTGTCGGAATATCTCAAAAATCATCGGCAGCCGTTCTGAAACGAACATCGTCTTTCCGATTTATGACAAGAAGACCACATCGAAAGAGGTCGGTAAAGAAGCCTATCATACATATGAAGCGGACTCCCTTAGTTTATTCATCTAAAGTCAAATAATCGTCTTGAATAACAACGCGTTTGAAGCCTCATCAAGAATGAAGCCGCATGTGGCCATTCTTTTTTATAGGTTTGGCCCGTATCATCATGCCCGGCTTAAAGCCGCCGGGTCACGAATGAAAGTGATCGGAATCGAGTTCTCAAACGTGGATCCAACTTATGCCTGGGATTTGATGGAAGGAGCCGATGGTTTCAACCGTTTGACCTTGTTTTCGGGAACAGCGATCAATGAGTTGTCGGCCCGCCGTATTTTTAGCCGGGTCAAGGAAGCGCTGGATCAACTTAAGCCGCAAGTCGTCGCGATTCCGGGATGGCACGACCGATGTTCGCTGGCGGCGTTGCGCTGGTGCGGCTTGCATAAAATTCCCGTCGTGGTCATGTCGGAAACGACGGCGTGGGATGCCGAGCGCAGTGGGTGGAAAGAATTTTTGAAAAGGCGGGTGGTGAAGTTGTGCGCCGCAGGTCTGGTGGGTGGACGCGCGCACGCGGAGTATCTGGAACGACTCGGCATTGAACGCAGCAAAATCTTTCTTGGATATGACGTGGTGGACAATGAGCATTTCGCACGTGGCGCAGAGGAAGTGAGAAGCAAACAGGAAGAAGTAAGAGAGAAACAGGGGCTGCCTAAACAGTTTTTTCTTGCCTCGGCCCGGTTTATTGAAAAAAAGAATCTGCCGCGTCTGTTGGAGGCTTATGCGCGGTATCGCGAGTTAGCGGGAAAAACGGAAACCGGAAAGCAGAAAACGGAAATTTGGGATTTGGTTATTCTTGGTGACGGCCCGCTTCGCGAAACTCTCAACTCTCAACTCTCAACTCTTAACTTGCATGACCATGTGCAATTGCCCGGCTTCAAGCAATACGATGAACTGCCGATTTACTATGGCCTCGCCAAGGTTTTTATCCACGCGAGCATCATTGAACCCTGGGGTCTGGTTGTGAACGAAGCCATGGCCTCCGGTTTGCCGGTGTTGGTGTCGAACCGCTGCGGTTGCGCGCAAGACTTGGTTCGCGAGGGCGTGAATGGCTTTACTTTTGATCCTTGCAACGTTGAACAACTGGCCGAATTAATGTTAAAAATTTCCGCTATACACTTCCCGCTTTCTGATTTTGGTTTGGCCAGCCGGCAAATTGCGGAATCATTCGGTGTGTCTGCATTTGCAGAAGGAATGTCTGGCGCAGTGGGACAGGCTATGCGGAAGCCAGTTTTGAATTTTAACTGGATTGATGAGGTTCACATCTTCTCGATGATTTGTGGTTTCCGTGGCCGCGAAAGAAGATGAGGGCCAGTCATATAACATCCTGGCTTTCCGAACGTGGCGGCGGGATACCGCCGGTGATTTGGGGATTGAGCCGCGAGATGGGCTTGGCGGGAGTGGATTGTCTGGTTGCGGGATTGAGCAATGATCCTGGTGAAATCAAAGGGCAGGGTAGCCATACTACCATTTTGACGGGCAAAAGTAAGGGAGCGTTTGGCTATTCCAATGAACTGCGCCGTAAGATTTCCGCAAATATAGTTAAAGATTCCATCATTCATAGCCACGGCTTATGGATGTATCCCGGCGTTATTGCCCGCAAGGAAGCAACGTTAGCGGGCGCAACGCTTGTTATTTCCGCGCATGGCATGTTGGATGTTTGGGCGCTTAAAAATTCCGCATTCAAAAAACGCATGGCTGGCTGGTTGTTTGAGAATCGAAATTTGCGACAGGCGGCTTGTTTGCACGCTCTTTGCGAGGCGGAGGCGCAGAGTTATCGAGACTATGGCTTGCGCAATCCAATCTGCATCATTCCGAATGGAATAGATTTGCCGCCGGCGGCAGAGAGTTTGGGGTTGAAAGCTGAATGTTCGATGTTTGATCACTTCGCTCATGGTCGCAAGGTATTGCTCTATCTAGGACGCATCCATCCAAAAAAAGGTCTGGCTAATCTGATACGAGCCTGGGCAACCGTTCGTTCATCGGAGTGGATTTTAGTCATCGCGGGTTGGGATCAAGGAGCGCATGAAACGGAGTTGAAGCGTCTTTGCGCGGAACTTGGCATTTCTTTTACCGATGTCCAACCTTCAACGTCAAATCTTCCAGGTTCCGATTCAGTTTATTTTGTGGGACCTCAATTTGGCGATGGCAAAGCAGCGTGCTATTCTCATTGTGACGCCTTCATTCTGCCATCGGTCAGCGAAGGATTGCCAATGGTGATTTTGGAAGCATGGGCTTATGGAAAACCGGCGCTGATGACGCCGCAATGCAATCTACCGGAAGGATTCGCAGCCCAAGCCGCAATTCAAATCGAGCCGAATGTCGAAAGCATTGCCACCAGGCTGAATTTTCTATTTCAAGCTTCCGACGACCAGCTTAAAACGATGGGCAAAAATGGCCGGTCTTTGGTGACCGCACGTTTTAATTGGGCCAGGTGCGCGCAAGAAATGATTGAAGTCTATCGCTGGTTACTGGATGGCGGGGCCAAACCAAGCGCAGTGATTTAAGAGAACAAGTAATATAGCCCAATAATTTATGCCGGTTAATCTTTCGTCTTATTCTGCGACTAGCTTTGATCGCGGCGCAAGTAAAGTGCGCGAAGCGATCTGGCTGTTCGTCAGCCTGATATTATTCCGGCTTTGTCCGTTTAGCTTGTCGCCATTAAAGCGGGTGGTGTTGCGTGCCTTCGGCGCCCGCGTCGGAACCGGCGTAGTCATCAAACCGCAAGTTAAAATTACCTTTCCGTGGAAATTGACGATTGGCGATCAGGTCTGGCTGGGAGAGGAATGCTGGCTGCTTAACCTGGAACGCATCGTCATCGGAAATAATGTAAGCATTTCACAACGCGCCTTCCTATGCACTGGCAGTCATGACTACAAATCATCCTCGTTCGATTTGATCGTGAAGCCGATCAGGGTGGAAGATGGTTCATGGATTGGCGCAGGCTGTTGGGTCGGTCCCGGGGTCACGATTGGAGCGCACGCAGTATTAACCGCCGGCTCCGTTGCCGGCAAGAATCTCGAATCTAATGGCATTTATGGTGGTAATCCGGCACAATTTTTGAGGCCGCGAATTTTCAATCAATAAATACCTTCTCGTGAAGGTAGATTGGATAAATGATGAAAATATGATTGATAGCAAAACAGATTCCAAACCTGCCCGGATGTCCATCATCCGATGGATGCTATTGCTACTGCCTTTTGGTTATCTTTGGTTTCGGTTGATTGATAATTTGCGCGTGGAATGGTCAACCGATCCCGAGTATGCCTTTGGCTGGGTGGTTCCCTGGCTTTGCCTCGGTTTGATTTTGCGCAAGTGGCAGGGACTAAGAGAACTTAACGGTCAGAAGTCAGAGAGGGATGACCGGTTTTCAATAGTCTTCTTATTCGGCCTGCTGGCATTTTTGTATCTGCCAACCCGTTTAATCGAAGCGGCAACTCCAGAATGGCGGCCTATTCAATGGCTGCTTGGCATCGAAGCCATTGGCCTTACTTTATGCGCCATCTGGTTGGGTAAAGGCCGGGGATGGCTGCGTCAACTGGCTTTTCCGATTGCCTTCTTTTTTGTCGCGATACCGTGGCCGTCGGCGGTCGAGCAGCCGATCATTCAAAACCTGACGCGAGCCAGCGCAGCCATCGTGATCGAGATGTTGGGATGGGCGGATGTGCCCGCCATGGCTCACGGCAATGTCATTGAAGTCAGCACCGGCATGGTAGGGATTGACGAAGCTTGCAGCGGCATTCGATCCTTTCAGAGCAGTCTGATGATTTCCCTGTTCTTCGGCGAATTTTATTCCTTGAGCGTCGCCCGCCGTTGGTTGTTGGTTCCATTGGGGTTCGCCTTTTCCATGGGCTTTAATGTAATCCGCATGTTTCTATTGACACTGATCGCGGCTAAAAAAGGCGTTCCGGCTATAGCCCAATACCATGATCCGGCTGGGATCACGATTGCCATCATTTGCACCCTGGCACTTTGGGGGATTGCCTGGCTATTCTTGAAAAGCCAGCAAAGAGCGCGCACTGTGCAGAAAGTAAAGTCTGATATACTTAACTCCAAACATTTGATTTCAGTGAATCAACCATTGACCTCTGACCTCTGTCCGTCGAGTTTCCGTCTTTCCCGTTTTTCGCTGACATTGCTGGCATGGCTGGTTGTAGTGGAGTCAGGCGTTTGGCTATGGTATTACCATTTGGAATCGCACATCAAACCGGGACCGGCATGGTCGCTCGACTTTCCAAAAGATAACGCTACTTTGAAGGAATTGCCTATCTCCGCCGATACTCGCTACCTGTTGCGTAACGATGAAGGCAAGCAGGCTGCATGGACGGAAGCCGATGGAACCCAGTGGCAGGCTTATTACTTCAGTTGGCTGCCCGGCCGGGTGGCGGGTTATCTGGCCAAGCGGCATACGCCCGAAATTTGTCTGCAAGCCACCGGCCTCAAAATGATTTCCGGCCCGAAATTAACGATGGTAAAAATCCATGGCGTGGAATTACCCATACGCAGCTATGTATTCGATACGGCGGATGGACCCATCCAGGTATTTCACTGCCGCTGGGAAGCCGGAGCTGATGAAAGCGATTATGTGCAGAATGACTCGGCGCGTTTCAATCTTGTGCGCGGGATTTGGACGGGCCGGGGAAATAAAGGCCAGAAGGTGATTGAAATCATTATTTCCGGCATGGACGATCCCGTGCAAGCGAAGGCGGCGCTGGTCCGCGAGTTGGATAAGCTAATTAAAGTGGGAAATCAAAAGAGTAGTTAAGGCTTGTCAGACACAAAATCATCCACGTTTAGCTGAAAGCAAACTCCGTCAGAATTATTCTGTTAAATGGCAATATTATTTGCGCAAGTTCTTTATGCGTTTTGTTCTTTTAAACCAGTTCTATCCGCCAGACATGGCTCCTACGGGACTATATTTGCACGATTTGGCGCGTATTCTGGTGCAAAGGGGACATCAGGTCAAAGTGATCTGTTCACGGCGATCTTATGACGGCGCCAAGACATATTTACCTAATGAGATTCTTGATGGTGTGGAAGTTGTGAGATTGCCAGCAACCGGTTTTGGCCGGCGTGGGTTTATCGGCAAACTTTTGGACTATACTTCGTTTTACGGGGCGCTGCTGGTGGCTTTGTTATTAGAGCGGAGGCGTCCGGATTTGATTCTTGCCTTAACTACCCCACCTTATATCGGTTTACTGGCAAAGCTGGCGGCGGCCACGCATCGTTGTCGTCATGCCCATTGGATCATGGATCTTTATCCTGATACAATGGTGGCGCATGGGATGAAAAGGAACGGCTTTCTTATTCGCATATTACAGAAGCTGGCTCGACTTCAATTCAAAGGGGCCGAACATGTTTTCGCATTGGGGCCGATAATGGCCGAACGGGTATCGGCTTATCTCACCCATCAAAATAAAATTAAACTTGAGCCTTCAAATCATCAAACATCGGTTGTCCGGTGGTTTCCACTATGGAGCAATGCTGAATTAAGTCCATGGCCGCATGATGAACCTAATCCGCTGCGAATTGCTCGCGGCTGGACTAACGATGTGATTTGTCTTTATTCCGGGAATATGGGATTGGGGCATCGCTTCGATGAATTTATTGAGGCGGCCAAACGTTTGGGGCATTCCGGTCCACGCTGGGTTTTTGCCGGCGGCGGCAAACGCAGATCGGAAATCGTTTCTGCCGCCAAATCTATCATGGCTCGCATTGATTTTTTGGATTATGTGTCGCGGGAAGAATTACGAGCGCATCTTTGTTCTGCCGATGTGCATTTGGCGAGCTTGAATTCCTCCTGGCAGGGTTTCATGGTGCCAAGCAAGCTTCAAGGTAGTTTCGCTGTGGGGCGGCCGGTGATTTATGTAGGCGGTCGTGATTGTGAAACCGCCCGCTGGATTGAAGAGTCGGGCGGTGGCTGGGTGGTGGACGAAAATAATTTGAATGGGTTGCTGGCTATAGTCGCGGAAGCTCTTGATCCCGGCGAACGTCGCAAACGCGGAGACGCAGCCATGAAATTCGCGAGAGAGCATTTTAACCTGTCGAAAAATTGCGGGGGTATCGCCCAACTTTTGGAAGGTAGAGTTGTTACTTCAAAATCTTCTGACTTAACGGGAAAAAAGATTCACGAAACAGATCAAATCTTAACGGACAAATTTAATTCAATTCTATGATTTACTATGTCTAAAACAGCCTTAATTACTGGTATCACCGGTCAGGACGGATCCTATCTGGCGGAATTTCTTTTATCCAAAGGATACGAGGTGCATGGAATCATCCGGCGCTCGAGCACTTTCAATACGGGGAGGCTGGATCCTATTTACGAAGACCCGCATTCGGACAAAAGTCGCTTGCATTTGCATTATGGCGACCTGGCAGATGCCAGCACTTTGGCACGCCTGATTGGAAAGATTGAGCCGGACGAGATTTATAATCTGGCCGCCCAAAGTCATGTCCGCGTCAGCTTTGACATCCCGGAATATACCACGGACATTACTGCAACCGGCACCGTCCGATTGTTGGAAGCGATTCGTGAGACGGGCATGCCCAGCCGCTTTTATCAGGCTTCTTCCAGCGAGATGTTCGGCCTGGTTCAACAAGTGCCGCAAACGGAGATAACCCCATTTTATCCCCGCAGCCCTTATGGATGCGCCAAAGTTTTTTCCCATTGGATCACCGTCAACTATCGGGAATCCTACGGCATACACGCTTCCAATGGAATTTTGTTTAATCATGAGTCTCCGCGTCGGGGCGAGACGTTCGTGACCCGAAAAATCACGCGCGCCGTGGCGCATATCAAGGCTGGACTTCAAAGCAAATTATATCTGGGAAACCTCGAGGCCAAGCGAGACTGGGGTTATGCCAAAGAGTATGTCGAAGCCATGTGGCTCATGCTGCAACAGGACAAGGGAGATGACTATGTCATCGCTACCAATGAAACTCATTCCGTTCGGGAGTTTCTTGAAGCGGCTTTTGAATATGCGGGATTAGACTGGAAAAAACATGTGGAGAAAGACCCGCGCTATTTTCGTCCTGCGGAAGTGGACCTATTGATCGGCGACTACGACAAAGCGAGACGACAGTTAGGTTGGGAACCAAAAACAAAATTTACGGACTTAGTCAAGCTCATGGTTGATGCTGACATTGAATTGCTCCGCCGCCATCGTCAGGGTGAAATTAAAGTGGGCGGATAGAAGAAGAGCGTTCATCGAACCGGTTGAGAAAATCGTTGTAGGAAAGTTTAAGGCCGGACATAAGGTCAACGGTGGGCTTCCAACCCAATGCAAATATACGCGAGCTATCCAGAAGTTTTCGCGGAGTGCCGTCCGGCTTGGATTTATCCCAAGCGATCTCGCCTGTGAACCCAATCACTTCCTGGATTATTTCTGCCAGTTGGCTTATGGAAAGATCGCTGCCAAAACCGATATTGATGAATTGCTCTTCACTATAATTTTCCATGAGAAACAGGCAGGCGCGCGCGAGATCATCCGCATATAAAAATTCCCGGAACGGCTGGCCTGTCCCCCAGCAAGTCACCGTGGTAGCCTTCGTGATTTTGGCTTCGTGAAATTTACGAACCAGCGCCGGCAGAACGTGGGAGCCCTGCAAGTCATAATTATCGTTGGGGCCATACATATTGGATGGCATGGCGCTGATAAAGTCGCATCCATACTGTCGGCGATATGCCTCGCACAACTTGATGCCCGCAATTTTAGCGATGGCATACCATTCGTTGGTTGACTCCAAGCGTCCGGTCAAAAGATATTCTTCCTTCAAAGGTTGGGGCGCTGATCTGGGATAAATGCAAGAACTTCCAAGAAATAGTAATTTCTTAACTCCGGCTCGATAAGCGCCATCAATCAAATGATTTTGAATCTGTAAATTTTCATGGAGAAACTGGGCCGGTCTAGTATTGTTTGCGAGGATGCCGCCGACCCTGGCTGCCGCCACGAACACAAAATCAGGCCGATGGGTTTCGTAAAAATTTCGCACGGCGGAGATATCCAGCAGATCCAACTCGGCGTGCGTGCGGCCAATCAATTGAGTGAAGCCATTCTGTTTTAACTGACGCCAAATGGCGCTTCCAACCAGGCCGCGATGGCCGGCAACATACACTTTTGCATCACGCGCAATTTCCATGGTCGAAGCATAACCCAAAGCCCCGGATAAGCACAGATGAAAAATTAACATTAGTTGCGTTGAGTCCGAAAGCTATAAATTTGTAAAGTGGCAAACCGATGTTCGGCGAATTTGATAAATATATTGCGGTTTTTCTGACGGCACTGGTGGTGACTTATCTGCTTACTCCCTTGGTCCGGTCATTGGCCAGCCGTTTTGGCATCATGGACATGCCGGGCGAACGGCGGCAGCACATACATCCCACGGCCCGGGGCGGCGGTCTGGCGGTGGTCCTGGGCGTTCAGGCCGCATGTTTGCTGGCGCTGATTTTTCCTGCGGCTGCAAGGTCGGGTGGTTTTGATCTACAATGGTGGCTTGGGTTTGCTCCCGCTTCGCTAATTCTGGTGGTTGTGGGACTCGTGGATGATATTTGGGGTTTGGGGGCTTGGAAGAAACTTGCCGGACAAGTCGCCGCCGCGTTGTGCGTCTGCGCTTCGGGGACCCATTTCGGCAAGCTATTAGGTTATGACCTGCCTCCATTGCTTGACGATATAATGGTAGTGGTCTGGATCGTAGCGGTAATTAATGCTTACAACCTTATTGACGGGCTGGATGGTTTGGCATCGGGTCTGGCCATCATCTCTGCCACCGGCTTGTGCGGAATTCTTATTTTTGGAAACCTGCCCGGCGTGGTCGTGGTGCTCGTGGCTTTGATCGGCGCCTGTCTGGCCTTTCTTCGTTATAACTTTCAGCCGGCAACTATTTTTCTTGGCGATACTGGCAGCATGTTTATAGGGTTAATTCTAGGAGTGATTTCTTTGCAGACATTCACCAAAAATACTTTTTTTCTTTCCATGACTATTCCGTTATTGATTCTGGGCGTGCCAATTTACGACGCCCTTCTGGCGATTTGGCGGCGATCCGTGCGGCGATTTGTGAACCGTAGTGAATCGGATGGGAAACGCGGCGGTATTATGACTGCGGATGTGGAGCATTTGCATCATCGGCTCCTTAAGTCCGGCTTGAGCACCCGCCGGGTGGCCACGGTTCTTTGCGTCACCAATGCCGGGCTCGCGGGATTTGGCTTGTTAATGGAAAGCTTTCAATCTCATGCGGCGGGAATTTTTCTCCTTGCCATGCTGGCAGTGGCTTATGTTCTCCTGCGTCACATGGCCGTGATTGAATTGCGTGAAACGGGCCGGGTTCTATTGACCGGTTTGCGCCGGCCTACTCATGCATTGCTTAAATCTCTGGCTTACCCTTTTTGGGATATGTTCTGTCTGGCCGGGTCGCTGGTCGTTGCGATGTGGGTATTTGAAGCGAACGAAGATTTCTGGCACTCATGGTTTCTTGATCTTCCCATTTGGGTTACTCCTACTTTCTCGCTACTGGCATTATCGCGCACTTACATAACGGTTTGGACCCGGGCGCGGATTTTGGATGTGTTGATGTTATTGTTTACGTTGCAGGCTGGATTGATCATCAGCCTGGGAATCGCCCTGCTCATTGATCCAGCCGATGCTTCTAAATTTGTCATTCGCGCGCTGGTGATTGGTTCACTCGGACATGGCTTCATCCTTTTAGCCAGAGTATTTTATCGGTGCGTGGAAGAGATCGTCCTTTACTTGAAGTCCAAGAGCAGCTTGAATGGCAATCTTGAACGGGTAGTGCTTTACGGGGCCGGCGGGCGTTGCCAGCTTTTTTTAAAGGAACGCGGTTTTAATAACTCAAGCAGCTTTGACGGTCGCAGTATTTTGGGACTGATTGACGATGAGCCGACCTTGCATTCCCGATGGGTCTATGGCCATATGGTGCTGGGAGGATTGCGCGACCTGCCGCTACTTATTTCGCAACACCGGATCACCGGCATAATCATCACTGCCGGCTTAAGACCGGAATCAGTTTCGCAAGTGATGGAACTGGCGTCGCAACATGGCCTTCATATCAGTGAATGGAGATTCGAGAACCGGACGCAGACAGTTTTTCCCCTGAATGAATAGTCTGGCATGGTTAATCCATTCCTGGTAAGTTCGCAACCAATCGAAGTAAAAATATGCGTAAGACAATTTTAATTATTTTGTGCTGTGTTGTTGTCCTGCTGGCCGGCTATGCGGGTTATCGGGCGTATAAAACTGGCAAGCAAAGTCATCTGATGAGTCTCGCCCACCAGTTTCTGGCAAAATCAGACCGGCGCAATGCCATGCTCTGTGTGCAGCAAGTGCTGCGCTCGAATCCGCGCAATGTGGAGGCGACCCGGCTGATGGCAGAACTTGCCGAGGCTGCCCGCCTGCCCAGCGCGTTGCTATGGCGCAGCCGCGTGGTTGAACTAAGTCCGCATTCGCTTAAGGACCGGCTGGCCCTCGCCCAAACCGCCTTGATGACGCATGATTATGCCACCGCCACCAATGCCTTGGAAGGAGTGGCCGCTGCCGATAAAAAAACCGCCAGCTATCAAAGCGTCGCCGGCGCCGTGGCGGCTGCGGCCAACCATCCTGCCGAAGCCGAGGCGCACTTTATTGAAGCCTCGCGACTTGAGCCCAACAATCCGGTTCCACAATTAAACCTGGCCGTCCTGCGATTGCTTGGCACCAATGCCGCCGAACAAGCCGAAGCCAGGGCCACGTTGGAATATCTATCAGCCAACCCTACTAATTCCATTCTGCGGGTCCAGGCTTTGCGCGAACTGACCGCCGACGCGCTTCGCCACGGTCAGAATGTTTCCGCGCTCGCGTTATCCCGGCAATTGTTGCAAGAGACCAATTCCGTTTTTGCCGACCATCTTTTGCGATTGGATGTGCTGCAACAAGCGCGCAATCCTGAATTCAAAACCGCGCTCGCCAATTGCCAGCATGAGGCTAAGGATGCTCCGGCCAAAATCTATGAATTGGCAACCTGGCAGATGGCAAAAACCTCGCCGGGTGATGCGCTGGCCTGGTTGCGCAGTCTGCCCCGCAACCTACAAACCAACCAGCCGGCTGCGTTGCTGATGACCGAATGCTATACTCTCGTGAAAGATTGGCATGGGCTTCAAGTTTGGATTGAACCGCAAAACTGGGGCGAACTGGAATTTGTCCGGCACGCTTTTTTAAGCCACGCTTTGCGGAGCCAGCAAATGACCGACTCCGCAAAAGTAGAGTGGGAGCGGGCGCTGGCCGGCGCCAATGGACAAAAGCAGAGCCTCATCATGCTTTTAAGATTGACCGCCTCCTGGAAATGGGTGAGCGAAAACGAAGAACTATTGCAGACCATCGTCAATCGGTATCCCGACCAGCAATGGGCTGCTCATGCGCTCGTCCAGACGATGATTGCCGGCGGCCAAACCCGGCCTTTGATGATCCTCTTCAGTGAACAATTAAAATTGACTCCCTCTGACGCGACGCTCAAAAACAATCTCGCCCAAACCGCTTTGCTTTTGGGGGCGCAGGAATTCAAACCCAATGACCTCGCCCGCGAAGTCTATCAGAAATTTCCCACCAACCCCGCTTTTGCTTCCACCTACGCTTTCTCACTATACTTGCAAGGGAAAAATGCCGAGGCCTTGAAAGTCATGCAGAAACTCACGGCGAAAGCTTTGGACGACCCTTCCATTGCCGGTTACTACGGCCTTATTCTCAAGGCGACCGGCAACCGCGAAGCGGCCAGAACCTATCTGGCATGGGCCTTAAAATCGCCCCATCTGTTGCCTGAAGAGCGGCAACTCTTTGCAAGGGCAAGTTAAGCAAGTAATCATAGCAGTTAAACCTAACTGTGATAAATTCAATCCAATGGCGGAAGTATCCTGATTTCAAATTGGTTGAAATGAAATCAAACTCTACAGGCCGAAGGTCTATGCCATTGTAGCCGAGGGCAACGCCCTCGGAAAAAAGCCGCAACGAATTGTCGCCCTGAAAGGGCAATCCAAAACATCCAAATAACATTCTCCTTTTTGGCGCGCCCATTCAGGGCGCAAATTTAATTCACCTGTCACCGAGGGCGTTGCCCTCGGCTAAAATGGTTTGCGCTTGCAGCGCAATCTTTTGACTGGCCCCTGAAGGACCAATCTAAATTGTAACCACATCCTTCTCCCATCAAAATTGAAGGCCGGCCCTGCGCCGGCCTTTTTTATTTTCAGGTCGGAATCAGTTGGTCCGCGTCCATTTTGACTGCCGCCGCCTGCCCTATAAAATCCAGCCGCAACAAAACGGTGGTGGGACCCGAACGCTGCTCCACCCAGCCTTCCAGACCTTGCAGCGGTCCCGATTTGATGCGCACCCGCATTCCTTCGCCGATGGCCGGGGCCAGCCGCACTTCCAACTCCGTCGCCAACGCCAGCAGAATATCCTCCAACTGGCGGGCAAAAGTTTCCTGATCGAACACTTCCAGAAGATTGGCGACATGATCATTGCGCCGCAGCAACTCTTTCTGCGGCGGTTCGAGTTGCAGGAACACATAGCCGGGGAAAAGCGGTTTTTGGAACACCACCGTTTTCCCGCGATACTTGTGCGCGGAATTATAGCAGGGCAGCGTGGCGGCAATGGCCTGGCGTTGACAATACTCCACCAACTTTTTCTCCCGGCGCGGTCTGACATGAGCTACAAACCAAAGCAATGCGGACACGCGCGCAGAATTTCCCAGAAAACCTTGATTGTCAATCCGAAGTTGTTCGCGCCAAACTATTGCTCAACCAATTGCGGCAAGGAAAAGCACAGTATAGCAAATCACAATAACATTGGCGCACATTGCGCAATTGGCGACGGCAACAGGGTGACAACACCCAAAAAATAAGTAGCCTGAAAGGCTATTCCATCGTAGCCGAGGGCAACGCCCCCGGTATCGTCAATGGATTTTCGTTCGCCCTGTAAGGGCAAACCAAACACGGGTTGGGATAGGGA
>Ga0207933_1000226_pt1 | contig 59200 bp, 63 predicted proteins | sample NGESurdeep092012_4_FD_184488 | JGI IMG/M metagenome (GOLD analysis project Ga0207933, IMG submission 184488) | Arctic peat soil microbial communities from Barrow, Alaska - NGEE Surface sample F53-3 deep-092012 (SPAdes) | ecosystem: Environmental > Terrestrial > Soil > Wetlands > Peat ...
CCGCCTACGAGGCGAGATCGCCGCCGTTAATGGTGACCACTACGTTCTGACCGATCCCGCCAGCGGAGCGGTGTTGGGAGGCGGCGTATTGGCAGACGTTCGGCCCCGCCGCCAGCCCCGAGGCAGCGAGCGCCTGATCGATTCCCTCGTCCGGAGATTGGCGGGTGACGGGCCGACCCAGGAGCTGGAGAGGCATCCGTTTGGAATATCCAGAAAGGAGCTCCTCAAGGCCACCGGTGCAAGTGATTCCGATCTTGACAACCTGGATGCGCGGCAGGTCGGTTCGAACCTGTTCAACCCCGGGGTCTGGGCCCGCCTGCGCGCCTCGATCGTGGGTCAGGTCGAAAACTACCACCGCACTCACCCGCTGCGGGTAGGGGTGCCGACTCAGGAGCTGCGCAGTCGGCTGCATGTCCCGCCCAGCGTCTACGGGCCCGTGCTCGACGAGTTGGTTGCGGCCGGTGACGTTATTGAGCAGGCGGGACTGCTCCGGATTCCATCCCACCAGGTGGAGGTGGATGCGGCGTCGGCGGAGGCCCTTTTAGAGGCGCTGTCGGGGCCGAGCCCACCGCTTCTGTCGGCCGCTCTGGAAGCCTGCGGCTTGCAGTCGGACGTCGCGGAAGCACTCATGGCGCAGGGATCGCTGGTCCGAATCGGACAGGATTTGGCCATGGGCCGTCCTCGGCTGGATGAGGCCACAGCCTTGGTGAGATCGGAGATCGAGCGGCACGGATCGATTTCCCTAAGTCGATTGCGCGACCTCAGTCAGGGAACCCGCCGCACGGCCCAGGCCATCCTGGAGCACCTCGATGGCATCGGCGAGACCCGTCGGATTGGGGACCAGCATGTCCGGGGGCCGGCCAGAAAGGTGGAATGAGCGTGCTGATACGGCAACGCTGATTGGTCATTAGGGGTGGTGAGTTCGACGGGCCGGCGATGTAGCCGGAACGTGCTTTGCCATTCCGCTGTCCTGAACGCGATCTCCCTCAGAAGCTTCGGGCTAACCTTGGGCTAACCTCGGTCACCACTGTTGGTGGCTGCGACCCATCTAGTACGGCCTCATCATCGGAAACAGATGGGCATATTCCGAGCAGCGCGAATGTTGACCGAATGCGGCAAGTCTCTGGGACCACCGACGCACCAGTCATGGATCTTGATGCCGGCCCGCTCCGGCCCCGCCAGATCCGGCTCCGGTCGGGGATGCATGGACTCGGCGGATGGCACCGCTGCGAGCATCGTTGCCACCTCGGACTGTCTCCTCGCCGCCCGCTCGACTCATCAAATTTCGGCCGGACGGCTGTCTCACTCGAGGTTGAAAAAGTTGGCGGGGATGGATGGGAATCGAACCCACCTGGGAACCCTTGTCGGGACCCCACGACGGTTTTGAAGACCACGGAAGGCACCAGCCTCCAATCATCCCCGGTGATCAGGCTATCCCTGCTGGGATGGGGATGTCGACCGACTCAACCCGTGCGTGCAGAGCGCGTACCGTAACCGTTCGAGTCGGTCGTGCTCCAAGGCTTGGAGCGCGGGTTTCTGAAGTTTTGAGACTCACCGCGCCGGAGCTGGTAGAGGGCGGCCGCGATCGCTTCATCCGCGTCATCGGCAAGGGGGACCCGAGCGGCTGATCCCCAGGCTGTAGCCCGCTTCTTTGAGCATCACCCCCACCGTGGTGGCCCTGACTGGATGCCCACCCCACGTCAGGGCCAGGGCCAACTGGCCGGTGCTCTTGCCGGTCCAGAGCAGTGGCGACTCCGGGTCGCCGCGTACGTCACGGTCAATCAGCGCGTCCAGGGTCGCATCCAGCTCCGGGTCGCGCTCGCGCAGGGGCTTGCGGCCAGCATCAGGCCGTCGGATCCTGCCGTCGGTGGTGGGCGGCACGTCGAGGTCGGTCATGCCCATATACAGCGTCTGGCGCGAAAGGCCGGTGGCCCGAGATACGACTGTGATTCCACCGTGCCCCAAGGACCGCGCCTCAGTAGAAGCCCACAGAATTACTGCGAGCTTCCTTGGCGCCCTAACGTGCGGATATGAGGACGCGGGAATCTGGCGCTACGCGGTCGGGTATGGTGGGACGGTTATTCGAGTCGCTTTCGTCGCCACCTTCTTGCCCCGTCGGTGCGGGATCGCGACCTTCACGTCGGACCTGATCGCGGCCACCCGGTCAGCCGACCCGACCCTGATCGCGCGGATCGCCGCCATTGACGAACCAAACGTCGTCCGCCCGTACGGTCACGATGTCCGGTGGCGAATCCGACAGGGCGATCCGGCCGCCTATCGGGCGGCAGCAGCGGCAATCAACGATTCTCGAGTCGATGTCGTGAACGTGCAGCATGAGTTCGGCTTATACGGGATTTGGCGAGAGGACGGCACGGAGAGTGTGTACGAAGACCACCTGAGGCCCTTCCTCGAAGAGCTACGCAAGCCCGTCGTGACAACGCTGCACTCGGTGCCGCCAGAGCCCTCTCCTTCGATGCGCGCCGCGGTTCGCTCAATTGCCGAATTGAGCCACTCAATGGTCGTGATGGCCGGCGCCGCGGTAGACCTCTTCCGGACCGACTACAGCATCCCTGTTACTCCCACCTTGATCCCACACGGTATGCCAGCGATCGAGCCCCACGGGCGAATCCGATTCAAGGAGAAGCTGGGCCTCCAGGATCGGACGATCATCTCGACCTTCGGTCTGGTCGACCCTCGAAAAGGGCTGGAATTCGTCGTGGAAGCGATGCCAGCGATCATCGAAGAGCACCCCGACGCGCTCTACCTGATCGCTGGCCAGACCCATCCCGATCTGCTGCGTTCGGAAGGTGAGAGCTACCGCAACCAACTGGTCCGGACAGTGGAGCGACTCGGTCTGGCCAACAACGTAACGTTTTTGAACCAGTACTTGACTCAGCGCGAGATTATCGAGCTACTGCTAGCGACGGACGTCTACGTAACGCCCTACCTCGACCCCAGGCAGATCACGAGCGGCACCCTGGTGTACGCGATGGGCGCTGGCAAGGCGGTGGTGTCGACTCGCTACCTCCACGCGCTAGAGGCGCTGTCGGGTGGACGCGGCCTGCTTGTGGACTTTCGCGATCCGGAGCAGATTGCCGGCTCCGTGACCTCGATCTTGGCCGACCGCCCTCTCAAGCAGAGGCTAGAGCGTGACGCTTATGCCTACGCAAAGGACATGACCTGGCCGAAGATTGGCCAGCGTTGGGTCGAGGTAATGACCGCTATTGCCGACGACGACAAGGTCAAGGCGAAACGCTCGCCGCCGATTGAGAAGCAGCTTGGTGTCCGACTCTCGGCGAACCCGATCGTGACTCGCACCAGCGTCGCACCCTCTCGTCCGGAGCTGGAAGTTGTTTCGGTCTTCAATGCCGCGGCGGCCAAGGTCGGCGAGGAAACGGTGCTTCTCCTTCGCGTCGCCGAACAGCCGGTGACCGTCGGAATCGCACCGACAGGAGCGCAACTGCTGGACCTGGAGGGCCCCGAGGTCACGCTGCGGCCACTACCGGCCGCCATCGCCCGCAAGGAACTGATCGGCGTCTCCTTTCTCGATCTGCGGCGGGAGCCGCCTGAGTTGATTGTGGCCTATCTCCCCCGCGATCTGGCTGGGCTCGACCTCAGCGATCCGCGGGCGATCCGCTTCCACAGCAAGAACGGCGGCACCGGGTCTGCGAACGACACAAGGGAGTACCTGACCCAGATTTCACACCTGAGGGTGGCCAGAAGTTCTGATGGGATTCACTTCGTCGTCGATCCCGAACCTGCGGTGGTGCCTGCTAACAGGTTTGAGGAGTACGGTTGCGAGGATCCCCGGGCAACGCTGATCGATGGCGTCTGGCACATAACCTATGTGTCTGTGGGGCGGATCGGGATCACGACCAGTCTGCTTACCACTAACGACTTCCGTTCCTTCGAGCGCCGGGGCGTAGTGTTCTTGCCGGACCACAAGGACGTCGCCATCTTCCCCGAAAAGGTTGGCGGCCGCTATGTTGCACTGACGCGACCGATGCCGCAATCGTTCGGCCGCGTACTGGGGATCTGGATCGCCTACTCGGATGACCTGATCCACTGGGGCGCCCATGAGCCGCTTGCGCTTCCCCGCTGGGACTGCTGGGACGAGGTGCGTACCGGTGCCAGCACGGTACCGTTCAGGGTCGCCGAGGGATGGCTCGAGGTCTATCACGGCGTCGATCGCAATATGCGCTACGCAATGGGCGGACTACTCCTCGACGGCGCCAACCCGAGCCGGGTAATCGCGCGCTCGCCAAAGCCGATCCTGTCGCCAACCGAGCCGTATGAGCTTTCTGGGCTGTTCAATGACACCGTCTTCTCTTGCGGCCACGTACTGCTCGACGGGGACGGCGACCGGATTCGCCTCTACTACGGCGCTGCCGACAGTTGCCTAGCCGCCGCCGACTTCTCAGTTCGAGAGATCATCGCCCAGATGGAACCCTGCTAAGGCAACTGGCACGGCTGACCCGGGCGTTGCCCCGCGCGGGACCCGGCGCGCTTGCCATCGCCATCTATTCGGACGCCAACAACTTGGTGGTGTCGGCCGCGGAGGCCGGCTTCGAGGGGGTGGCATGCGTCGATGATGCGGCGCGGGCGTTCGGACTCCTCTGCGATCTGTTTGTGATCACCCGGGATACGCGGGTTCGAGCCTGGGCTGCAGGTTTGCTGGAGTTCCTGCTCTGGATGCATGACGGGGGAGGCCTATGGACCAACTTTATCTACGACTGGACGGGGCGCCGCAACGGCGACGGCAGGACCTCGGCGCCGGGCGTGAACTTCTGGCAAGCCCGCGCGCTGAACGCGATGGCGAAGGCCTGGGTGGTCTTTGGCGACAAGCGCGCCCGGGTGGCGCTCGACCTTGGGCTGGAAGTCGCGTTCGAATCCGAGGCGCCCTCCGACGTCCGCAGCCTCCAAATGACGGCTCTGATGCAACTGATCATGGAGGAGCCAACGCGGGACCGCCGTAGGCGACTTGGTGCCTGGAGCGACGAGGTCGCGCAGTGCGAGTTGGGAGGCGTGTTGATGAACTCAGCCGACGAGCGCGGCGCGCCTCACCTGTGGGGCCATATCCAGGAGGGCGTTCTGGCGGACGCTGGCACCGTCCTCGAACGCGAAGACTTGGTCAAAGTGGCAGAACGCAGCGCCGACAGAGTGTTCGCTGAGCTGATCGACTCGGGCTTTCGCGCGCCCCTCGTGCAGCCGTACGGCGTCCAATCGGCCGTGTTCGGAATGGACCGGCTCGCCGCCGCGACGGGCCGCTCTGAATACTATCGATTGGCTCGTCTTGCTCGTCTCTGGTTCGACGGGAGAAACCCACCCGGCCGCGCCGTGTATGACCGCGACAGCGGCAGGGTTGCAGACGGAATCGACGAGCTACGGATCAGCCTTCGCTCGGGCGCGGAATCCAATATCAGCGCTGGCTTGGCCTTGTTCCCGGACATCGTGCTATTGGTGAGCACCCAGCCGCCAGGGGAACGACTCTTCAGCTTATTTCTCCTTGCCTAACCGGCTATTGTGGAGATCGGGAGCGGGCCATCAGGCCCTATCTGCCCGGCTTATGGCCGGGTTAAACTCGGCGCTCGCCAGGAGGTCTGCATGGATGCACCAGCGACGTACCTTCACTGGGGATTCATCCTCATCTCGCTGCCGAACCTATGCGTTTTGGGCGGCATGATAGCCTTGTTTGCCCTGGCGCTGGTGGCCCCGTTCCCGCACGGTGACGAGACCGACGATGTCAACCACGAATAGCAACGAGGACAGAGTCGAGAGACGGCAGGGGAGCTGGACCCTGCGCATCCGGGCGGCGATGGAACGCAACCTGCCCCTGGATCACCTACTGCCCGATCGCCAGCCCTACTACGTGGGCTCCTGGGTCTACGTTTTCGGCGTCATCACCATCGCCGCCCTGGTTTGGGTCATCGGCAGTGGAGTTGTGCTCTCCTTTTTCGGACCCCAGTGGTGGCACGACTCCGGCACGGGGCGGTTCTTCAACAGCCTTCACTTCTGGTCGGTGCAGCTATTCTTCATCGCCATGGTCCTGCACCTTTGGGGCCAGTACTTCATGGCCGGGTGGCGAGACGGGCGCGCGGCGACCTGGATGATCGGGGTGGTCATCTTCGGGATCAGCGTCCTGACCGCTTTCACCGGCTACCTATCACAGCAGGACTTCGCGTCGCAGTTCATCGCCATCAACGCCAAGGACGCCATGAACTCGGCCGGGATCGGGTCTTTCTTCAACGTTCTGAACTTTGGCCAGATGTATGGCCTGCACGTGATGCTGCTGCCCATCGGGATCACCGTCCTGGTCGTGGCGCACCTGGTCCTGGTGCGTGCGCGCGGCGTTGTCCTACCCATCGATCCCGAGGGCGGCCCGCGGTCGTGAGATCGATGGGCAGGACTCAGGAGGATTACTACCGCGGCGTACGCATGGCGCCATACGACCTGGTCAAGGAACTGGTGGTAGCGCTCGCGGGCGTCGGCATCCTGGCGCTCATCGTCGCCGGGGCCCTGTCCTCACCCGACGTGGCACCGGCGACCATTGCGACCTGGTCGCATCAGGACCAGGTCGACTTCGTCACCACCGCCAGCGGCGAGCTTGCCGGCTCGACCATCAGCGCCGCCTATGGCCCGCCCTACAACTCGGTGGGCGCCGGGCAGAGCTGGGGGCCGATCGCGCCCCAGAGGTGGTTTGGAGTTCGAATCCCGGTCAATTCGGCGAATGCATTCGTGATCCAGCCGCTGCAGCGGGCCAGCTTCAGCAACCGACCTCTGCGGGCGGCGTTGAGCACCTGGCTGGGTGCGAGTGTGGGACAGCAGGGCAAGTGGCTGGATACGTACACCAAGGCGCTCACCAAGGCCACCGTGCGGGACGCAGCGGTAAGAGTGGCTCCGGGCGACTACGGTCCACTGCCGCAGATGATGTCGAGTCTTCTCGGAATCGCCCAGGACGGCGGTCTTGACGGCCTGCTCGTGAGCCCCGAGCGCTTCTACCAGACCGACTACACGCAGCCCCTGCTCTTCATGGGCGACGGCGGCTACCTGGCCGGCCTGGCCGACAAGTCGCACCTGACCGGAAGCCTGTGGGGGATGATGAATGAGACCGGCAGCTACCCGGGTCAGACCTGGCTCTGGCTGTACACGATGTGGTACCAGATTCCTCCATTCACCAGCGTGAGCGGCGTTTTGGGCATCAACTCGAGCAACGCCGACCTGATGGTCATCATCCTGATGACCGTCCTCACCGCCGCCCTGGCCCTGGTGCCATTCATCCCGGTTCTGCGCGACATCCCACGGTGGGTCCCGATCCACCGCCTGGTCTGGCGCGATTACTACCGGCCGAAGGGCCACGCCCCGGCCCAGAGCGGATGAACCGGCCTCAAGCCAGGCGCAACGCGAGTTCCGCCGCGTCAGTTCGTGGGGGGGACGTTTGTTCTGGACGCCCTGAGCGCCGAAGCGATGACCTCGGCGGGGCGATCATGACCGCCCATCGTCCGAGACCACGTTGGGAAGGAGCGTACGGCCGCAAGCACCTGCGCCTGGCTCGCGGGCGAGAGGCGGCCGTCAAGCACCTGCGCGTGATAGGCGGCAAGACCGGGATCGCTCCAGTTCTCGACGTGACCGAGGGCAGAATCGAGGTGGCGGCGATGGCTCCGGCGAGTGTTGTTCGAGTCGATCGCTGACGCCGGATAGGACTCCACCGGCGCTTGAACGCCGGTGCTGTAACCTTGCGTATCGCGCGGTATCAGTGCGCGAGACAAGCCCGCTAGACCATCGGCTCTAGGAAGGCATGCGATGTAACTGAGATCAACTTCTCGCGCCTGTAGCTCACCGGATAGAGCGCTTGCCTGCGGAGCAAGAGGTAGCAGGTTCAATTCCTGCCAGGCGCACCACCCTGGACGGAATGCGAACCTTTGGGTGGGCACGATAGACCGAAGGCGGCATCGAATGATGACCCTGGACCGGGGTGTGAGCAACGAGGGCGGCCGTCAGGGGCTTGTGGTCGCAGTACCGGTGGTGATCACCTCGCACGCCTCGGCCAAGCACACTTTGACCTCTTCGGCAGGGTGCCCGTGTCAAAAGGGCTCGGCCGGGGAGCGGAAGAAGGCCTTGGCTTGATCGAGGTCCTCGGGGACCTGGGCGAGGCGGCGCACGGAGCAGGAGAGGCGTCGACCGAGGCGAGGGGCAATGCAAACGCCAGCGGTTCCAGGGTGCTGCCGCTTTGTCTGGTCGGTGAACGGTGGACCACCTCCTAAACGTCCTCGCTGCGGACGCAGGCGTCGAGTCGCTCGGCCTGGCCTCCAGCGAGAAGGACCGGCACGCGCCGTCGGCCGAGATGCGCGCGCGCACGCCGCCGCGGTTGGCCTGTCACTACTCGGACGTATCGCGTTCAGTGGCCTCCGCATCAGATCCCGCCTGCAGCCACCGGGCGAGGAAGGGGTTGGCCACCCGCCAACCGTCGGGCACCAATTCGATCATCTCGAGATCCTCAAGGCGGTCAAGGGCCCTCCGCACCCCGCTGGGGTTCGATACCCCCGCGATATCGACGAAACGTTTGGAGAAGAGATGTTTGGCCGGCTTCTCTGCCAATGAGCGGAGTAGCCGCTGCTGGACAGGCGATATCTTCTCGATCGACTCCGTGAAATCGACGACGGAGAGACCGAGGACCATCGCCAAGGCACGATCCACAGTGGCCAGATCGAGCTCATTGTCGGCCTCGGCGTAGGCCCAAAAGGCCAGCTGCTGCACGTGGTTGGGAACTCCGTTGGCCCGTACGTAGATGGCGGCGGCGACATCGTGCGAAATCGTCTTGCCGCCGTACGAAACCCGCTCCATGAGGAACGGAATCATGTCCTCGGGCGCGATGGGCAGGAGGTTGATGCGCTGGCCGATACCGAGCAGCGGAGCGCCGGGGCTGTTCGACAGCTCCTCCATAAGATGGCGGCGGCTGCCGGCGAAGACCAGGCTGACCTGCTCCAGTTCGTCGACCATGGCCTTGAAGATGCCGGGCAACCCCTGGTTGATCTCGGCCGTCCGCTGAAACTCGTCGATCACCAGTGCAACCGGCTCCTTCTTGCTTCGAGCCCGATTCAGAGAGCGGAGGGCGGACTTGATCTCATCGGTCCAGTCCGACTCCGGCGTTCCTGGCGCCAACGCAACCTTCACGCCATGAGCCTCGACCCTGAAGGAGGGGCTGAGGTCAGTCAACAGATTCCGAAGCTCTTCGAGTTTTGCACCAAGCCTGGTGGTGAGGCTTCGAGCAATGGCCGTGGCAAGTTCTTCGGCCACTTCACGTCGGCTCGAGCACTGCACGAGATTGGCCATGGCGACACGCGCGCCGGCCTCAGCGGCCACCACCGCCGCGCGCTTTAGAAGTGAGGTCTTGCCGTAGCGCCGCGGCGACAGGAGCACCGCATTTTGACCGTGTGTCATGCAGGTGACCAAGACCTCCAGTTCCCGGTCCCGATCGGTGAAGCGCTCTCCGGTGACGGCCGAGCCGTAGTGGAATGGGTTATCCACCCGCGGACTATACACACCCGAATAATACAGCGCAGTATCATTCGTCGACCGGGCGTCCATGGTTGAGAATGGGTCCATGGGTGGCTGCTGTACGCCGCGCGGCTATCGGCGGCTTTTCAACGAGAAGGGGGCGCTGGCGGCAGCCAAGCGTTATCGCGCCAAGGGCCTCGACGCCGTCTCTCAAAGGATCGTGGGTCTCCTTTTAGAAGGGGGTGTCGCGGGCAAAACGGTGCTGGAGATCGGCGGCGGAATCGGAGCCATTCAGGTCGAACTGCTGCGTGCCGGAGCCAGCCGGGCGGTCAGCATCGAGCTGACCCCCACCTATGAGCAGGCTGCTGCCGATCTCCTTCGGGAGCGAGGCCTTGCGGACCGTGTGGAGCGCAGGGTAGTTGACTTCGTTGAAGCCAGTGATGAGGTTGACTCAGCCGACATCGTGATCATGAACCGGGTCATCTGTTGCTACCCGGACATGCCCAAACTGGCCGGCGCTGCGGCCGATCGGACGGGAGCGCGTTTGGTGATGAGCTTTCCCAACTGGAGGTGGTGGACCCGTCTCATGCTGGGAGCTGGAAACGTCTTGCTCAGGGCTACCAGGCGCGAATTCCAGGTCTTCCTCCATCGGCCCGAGGCGATCCGACGGACCGCCGGGCGACATGGGCTCCAGGTGCTCAAGGACCGGGTTGGGCTTTTCTGGGAGACGGTGGAATTTGAACGGCCCCCTCTGCGGCCCTCGGCAGCCAGCTGATGGACTCGACCATCTAGCGTCAACTGCGGCGCCGAGGCACCACCTCCGACGGCGGCCATCGCGACCAAGGGCTGACGAAGGGTTCCCGCGGACGAGGTTGAAGCAGCGGGGACGGGGTGAGGATCAATCTGGCCCAGCGGTGTCTCCTGTCCGCCTGCCCATCGATGACCGGGGATCCGCACGGCCCGATATAGACTGCAACCGGCATGACTCGCCCGCTGAACGCCGTCATGCGCCCAGCTGGTGAGTGGCGGTACCCATCTCCTCGGCTCGCCACCCTCCGCCGCCTTGAGGTCACCGTGGTGACGGCGCTGGTTCTGCTGTTGGTGGTTGCCGCTGGCGGGTTGGCCGGCCGCAATCGGGCGATCGTTTGGCTGCCAGCCACCGCCGCTCTCGCCGTGGTCGTGATCGGAGCCGGGTTGGTCGCAAATCGTTTCGCCCAGCGGCGGGTGCGGGCCTGGGGATACTGCGAGCGGGAGGACGACCTTTTGGTGCAGCGAGGCGTCCTGATCACGCGCCTGTCGGTGGTTCCCTTCGGTCGAATGCAATTCATCGACGTCGTGGCGGGCCCTTTCGAGCGCTCATTTGGCCTGGCGACGGTGCGCCTGCACACCGCCGCGGCGGCCAGCGACGCCCGCATTCCCGGCTTGGGCAGCGACGAGGCGGCGCGACTTCGAGACCACCTGGCGGAGTTGGGTGAAGCCAAGGCCGCCGGTCTGTGATCGACTCGCTGGTCGCCGTTGAATAGTTCGCCGGAGGAGCTGGTGACCGCGCTGGAGGCGTCCGGCTGGCAGCGCATCCATCCTCTCTCGCCGCTGGTTCGCGCTGGCGCCGTGCTGCTGGGTGTGATCGCCATATTCGCCGGCAGCCTCTTTAAGAGCGACCACGGAAGCGGTGAGATCGAGGGCCGACTGGTTTTTGGCGGCCTGATCGCCATCTGGGGTCTGGTCTCGTGGCTGGTCACCCGATGGTGCGTCGAAGGTGGAGATCTGCGCATCGAGACCGGCCTCATCAGGAGGAGCTCGTTGCGCATCCCGCTCAGTCAGGTTCAGGCCATCGACATCGTCCGTCCAGTGTTGGCCCGAATCTTCGGCCTGTCGGAGCTTCGCCTGCGCACGGGCGGCGCCAGCGAGAGCTCGGGTCGACTGGCGTATCTGACCGCCAAGCACGCCGAAGTCACAAGGGTCCAGCTCTTGGCGCTCTCTCTGAACCATCCCAGCAACCAGTCCCGCGCCCAACCGCCGTCGAACCAGGGGCTGCTGGTCAGGATCGGGGTGGGGCAGTTGATCGCCTCCATCGCCGTCAGCTGGTTGATGATCGTTATCGCCCTCCTGATCGTGGCCCTGGTCGTGACCGCCTTCATCGCGCCGGGTGCGGCGATCAGCATCATCGGATCCAGCGGCGCCTTCACGCTGGGCCTGCTGAGCGCGGTCTGGCACCGACTGAATGGGTCCTTCCGTCTCACCGTGATGGAGGGCCGGGACGGGTTCCAGCTCCACTCCGGACTATTGGACACCACCGCCGAAACCATTCCCCACGGCCGCATCCAGGCGGTGCGGATGGTACAACCGCTGCTGTGGCGGCCGTTCGGCTGGTGCAAACTCCAGGTCGATCTGGCCGGGAGCCAGCGCAAGGGGGGCGAGAACCGCGCCGAGGCCAAACAACTCCGCTCCGTGCTGCCGGTGGGTAGCCGCGAGGACGCCGACCGCCTGCTGCGCCGGATTCTGCCCGACGCGCCGATCGAGCTCATCCCGGCACCGCTCCGGGTTCGATTCAAGAGCCCTCTGCGGTACCACAATCTCGCCTGGGGTCGCAGCGCCACTGTCGTCGTCACCACCACCGGACGTCTGGCCCGGGTCACCTCCTGGGTGCCCCTGGGCAAGGTTCAGAGCCTGCGGCTGGTGCAGGGTCCGATCCAGCGCCGCCTGCGATTGGCCACCATCGCACTCGACACCGCGGGCCGAAACCTGGCCCTCAGCGTGCGCGACCGCGACGTCGGCGAGGCGGACCGGGTCCTGCTCGAACTGATCGATTCCTGCCGCGACGCCCGCCTCAATCAGCGCCGTGTGTACCCCGGTGCCTCCTGACCCGCATCCCCTCAGAGACCCCAACCGGCGCCGCCGCCGAGGCGTCGATCGCAGCCGGCCATTGGGAACCGAAGTCCTAACCGGCGACGCTCAGAGTGAACGCAACTCCTCGCTCTCCATCTCTCCACCCAGCGTGCTCATCTCGCCGGCCAGGGAACCCACCCGGGCGTCCTCCAACCAGCGCGTGAGCGAAGCCGGGCGGTCCCAGCGCGAAATCACCACCACGGCGTCGTCGAGCGAGCTGGTGCAGACCTGCGCACCAAAGCAGCCGACGGTGGATCTCGACTCGGCGCTGACCGACTTGGCGACCTCGAGAAAGCGATCCCGGTGTTGTGAACCGGGGTGGTACCGGCTGACGTGAACCAACTCCGCGTGCTCTGCCATGGCCTGATCGTACAGCCCGTATGCCGCGAGTGGACGCGTCCGTGAGGCGGTGCGTGGGGGCGGCCGCCCTGGACTCCGATGCCGCGACAATGGTCGCCATGAGCAGTGTCTTTGAGGGAGACGGCTGGGATGACTCCGGGCTGATCCGGGCGGCGGGCGGCATCGTCCTACGCTGGCAGGACGGGCGACAAGAGTTGCTCCTGGTGCACCGGCTGGCCTACGGCGACTGGAGCCTACCCAAGGGCAAACTGGCCAGCCCCCAGGAGGCGGCCGAAGACACTGCGGTGCGGGAGGTGCGTGAGGAGACCGGACTGGTGTGCGAGATCGAGTTTGCGGCCGGATCGACGCGCTACCGGGATCAGAACGGCCAACCGAAAGTGGTCCGGTACTGGGAGATGAGCACGGGCGGGGGAGCGTTCGTTGCCAACGCCGAGGTCGATCAGATGCTCTGGCTGGCGGTCCCCGAGGCGATCGAACTCCTCAGCTATGCGCACGATCGAGAGCTGATCGAGCGCCGGTGCCAGACCGGCACCGGGTCCAGCAGCCGGTTGTCGAACGAGCCCGAGCGGCCCTCGGGTGCGGATGCATAATCGCGTGATGTCCGCGATCGCGGCCGCGGCCCGAGATGAGCTGGTCATTGAGACCTTTGCCCTGCGTCGCGTCTTCAAGACCCGGGGGGCGGAAGTCGAAGCGGTGGCCGGCGTGGATCTCAAGGTTCCGGGCGGACAGATCTTCGGATTTCTGGGTCCCAACGGCGCCGGCAAGACGACCACCCTGAGGATGCTCAGCACGCTGTTGGCGCCCACCTCGGGTGAGGCTCGGGTAGCAGGATTCGACCTCCGGCGCGAGCCCGCCCGGGTCCGCCAGCAGATCGGATACGTGGGCCAACTGGGCGGCGCCGATCCCCAGGTGCGGGGCCGTTCCGAGCTCATCCTGCAGGGCCGCCTTTACGGCCTCAGCAAGGCCCGCGCGGCCGAGCGCGCCGAGGAACTGATTCACACCATGGAGCTCGAGGCCTGCGCAGATCGAAGGGTGAGCACCTACTCGGGAGGTCAGAAGAGAAGGCTGGATATCGCCATCGGCCTCATGCATGGACCCACCCTGCTCTATCTCGACGAGCCCACCACGGGCCTCGATCCGCAGAGCCGGGCTCACCTCTGGGACGAGGTGCGGGCGCTGCGCGCGGGCGGAACCTCGGTCTTTCTGACCACCCACTACCTGGAAGAGGCGGACGCTCTGTGCGATCGCCTGGCCATCATTGACCAGGGTCGGATAGTGGCCGAGGGCAGCCCCGACGAGTTGAAGCGGCAGGTCGCCGGTGACGTCGTCACGATGAACGTGAGCGGGGACCAAGAGCCGGTGCTCGAGCTGCTTCGCCCGCAGCCATTCGTGCGCGAGGCGGGAATTGAACACGGACAACTGCGCATCTACGTTGAGCGCGGCGAGACCGCGATACCGGCCATCCTACGACTGCTGGATTCAGCCTCGATCAATCTCGAGGCGATCTCCCTCAGCCGCCCCACCCTGGATGACGTTTTCTTGCGCCAGACCGGTCGACCGCTGCGCGAAGTGGCGGAGTAGGAGGGGCGAGGATGAAAACGCTGCGCGATTGCTGGTTGATATTCGGGCGATACCTGGACATGCTCCTCCACAATCCGGTCTGGGTGGTGATCGGGGTGGTGCAGCCGCTCCTCTACCTGCTGCTCTTCGCGCCACTCCTCAAGTCGGTCGCCCAGATCCCCGGCTTTCCCCGTGGCGGCGCCTACAACGTGTTCGTGCCGGGGCTGCTCGTCCAGCTCGGTTTGTTCAGCGCCGCCGGGGTGGGTTTTGGTCTCATCGCCGAACTCCGGCAGGGCGTGATCGAGCGGATGCGGGTGACCCCGGTCAGCCGGCTGGCACTGCTCTTGGGGCGAGCCGGTCGCGACATCCTGATGCTCGTCGTCCAGGCTCTGCTGCTGATCGTTTGCGCCCTTCCCTTCGGACTTGCCATCTCCCCGCCCGGAGTGGTGATCGTGCTCGCCCTGGTGGCGCTGATTGGGCTCTTCACGGCCTCTGTCTCCTATGCCCTGGCCCTCTGGCTGAAGAGCGAGGACTCCTTCGCCCCGCTCATCTTCACCGCCGCCCTGCCCATCCTTCTCCTCTCCGGAGTCCTCCTCCCCCTGGCCCTGGCGCCGCTGTGGCTGCGGGACATCGCCAAGGCCAACCCGCTCGCCTACGCGGTGGATGCGGCCCGGGCGGTGTTCAATCAGCAGTTGACCGATCCCAGCGTCGTCAAGGGGGTGGTGATCATGGCCGTGCTGGCGGGCCTGGCCGTCGCGTGGGCGGCGCGCTCCTTCGGTCGGGCGGTCGCCTGAGACCACCACTGGCCGGCCCCAGCTGGGCGCGGGGCGGATTCGGTTAGGTCCCCCCTGGTGGCCATAGAATCAGACGCATGATGGGCTGGCGATTGGTCGATTCCGGTTCGGGGCCTCTGCCCCAGCGCTGGCAGCAAGTCGCCTCCGACGAGCAGCCTGGCAGCGGCCATCGACGATCGCTGCCGGTCAACGTCTGGGAGGGCGGGCGCGAGGTAGTTATCGAGGCCAGCCTGCCGGGCGTGGCCCCCGAGGATGTCGAGCTGCGCGGGGCCGACGGGGTTCTGGACATTCGCGCCCAGGCCTTGGTGGCGGAGCGGGAGTACCTGCACCAGGAGATGTTCCCGCTCGAGTACCGTCGCCAAATAGCGCTCCCGGCCGGCTGCCACCTGGAGGCAGCGGAGGCGGTGGTGGAGCATGGCCTGCTCAGCATCAGGGTGCCCAAGTCGCGCCCCCCCGCCCCGATCCGTATCCAGATCGATCACCGGGCCCCGGCCTTGACGACCATTGAGGCCGAACCCGGCAGCGGCTTGCAGGTGACTCGGGTGGAGGGAGCCTCCAGGGCGCGCTCGGGGCCGAAGGCGCCTTGATTCCGCCCGACCGGCGCGCTGGCTTGGCAGGCGCTGGATTATGATCGCCAGGGCAGATCGCCCGGAGGACACGCCCTGGCCATCACCTTCCAGTTTGCGCGCGACGAATACCTGAGCTGGCTCCAACTCGAGGCCAATCGCAGCCCCAACACGGTTCGTGCCTACGCAGGCGAGCTGCGGCGCCTGCTCGGGTTTTTGGTTGAGCGCGGTCACAGCCTGAATATGGACGACTTTGGTCACGACGACGTCCGCGCCTATCAGAGGCACCTGGCCGAGCGCCTCCAGGGTCCCGCCTCCCGGGCCCGAGCCCTGACCGCCATTCGCTCCTGGTTGCGGTGGCTGGCGCGCGAGGACCTGATGCCGGTGGACCTCTCCAACGGAATCACGCTCCCCCGCCTGCCTCAACGCCTGCCCAAACCGATACCACCGGAGGAGCTGGCCCGGTTGCTGGCCCGGCTGCCATCGGAAACCGAAGCCGAAAAGCGGGATCGCGCGCTGGTCAACTTTCTCATCTCCACCGGGTGCCGCATCTCCGAGGCCCTGGCGCTCGATCGCTCCAGCGTTCAGCGCCAGGGCAACCGCCTGATCGTGACCGGCAAAGGCGACAAGCAGCGCGCCGTCTACCTGACCGACGACGCCAAGGCGGCGGTCGATGACTACCTTCAGGCGCGCGAGGACACCTGCCTCGCTCTCTTCATCAACTACGACCGCGCCCGGGCCACCTCGTCGATGCGCCGGCTCACGCCCGGTGGCGCGCGGCACGTCGTCAATCGCCTGCGCAAATCGCTTGGGGCGTGGTCGTTTCGGTCGCCCCACGTGGCCCGGCACACCGCGGCCACCAACCTCCTTGAGGTCACCGGGGGCGACGTGCGGCTGGTCCAGGAGGTGCTCGGGCACGCCAACCTGAACACCCTGGCGGGCTACACCAAGATCGTCGATCAGCGCAAGCAGGACGCCTATCGGCTCTACCAGCGATTTCTCAGGGAGGGCGTTGAGGAGAGTCGGGCGGCGGCAACTCCGGGCGATGCACCCGCGGAACCGGCCGCAAGCGCACCGCTTTGAGTTCGGCCTCGCGCCCGAGCGCCACCTGGTCCTCGATCCGGAGCAGCGCGGGACGGTTGCTGGGATGGTGGTCACCGATCATTCTCAGCAACCGGGCGCCCGTCGAGCCCCTGGCCACGGGAGGCTTTCGCCGTGGTTCGGGAGGGCTTGTCACCGCCCTCTTGACGGTGGCCGAGGCTACCGGCGCCGACTGGGTGGCGGCCGCTCGCACCCCCACCGAGCGCAACCTCGCGAATGCCCGCCAGACCCTGGTGCAGGAGCGCGACGGAGCCCCACCGATGCGCATCCACTTCGTTGATTCGGGGCGCTCGGCCTACGAGCAGCATTATTCGGTCATCTGCAACCCCCTGCTCTGGTTTCTGCAGCACTACCTGTGGGATCTGAGCTATGAGCCGGTTGTGGATGGCCGGACCCACCGCGCCTGGAGCAACGGCTACGCCAAGGTCAATCAGGATCTCGCCGACGAGGTGGTCCGTATCACCGCGTCGAATCCCCGACGCCCGCTGATCCTGGTTCAGGACTACCAGCTCTACCTGGCGCCGGCCAGAATCCGCGCCGGGGTTCCCCACGCCGTGCTGCAACAGTTCGTCCACATACCGTGGCCCGAACCACACTACTGGAGGGTCCTTCCCGCCCAGTTTCGGAATGCCATCATCGACGGCCTGGTCAGCAATGACATCGTCGGCTTCCAGACCTCACACGACGTGGCCAACTTCCTGGCCACCTGCGAGGAGCTGCGAGGGCTGCGCGTCGACCATCGTGACCAGGTGGTTTTGAGCCGGGGCCGGCTAGCCTGGGCTCGCGCCTACCCCATCTCGGTCGACACCGACAACCTCGAACGCCTCTCCCGGTCGGGTGACGTACGCCAGATGGAGTCGGACATCCGGGGCGGCCGGGCCGAGCAATTGATCGTGCGTGTCGACCGCTTGGACCCGGCCAAGAACATCATCCGTGGCTTCCTCGCCTACGAGCGCCTCCTGCTCCAACATCCTCCCCTTCGGGGACGGGTCGGGTTCTTCGCCTTCCTGCAACCGTCGCGCCAGGATGTGGCCGCCTACCGCGCCTATGGTCAGGCCGTGCAGGCCACCGTGGAGCGCATCAACCACCGGTTCGGCCGTGATGGGTGGCGACCAATTCGGCTCGAGATGGGCGAAAACCAGCGCCGCGCCATGGCCGCCTTCCGCAGCTACGACGTGCTCCTGGTCAATTCGATACTGGACGGAATGAACCTGGTCGCCAAGGAGGGGGCGGTGGTCAATCAGCGCGATGGAGTGATCGTTCTCTCCGAGAGCACGGGAGCCCACGAGGAACTCGGCGAGGCGGCGGTCAGCGTCAATCCCTTCGACGTCGAGATGACCGCCTCCGCGCTCCACCTGGCCCTTACCATGGCCGCCCCCGAGCGCGCCCGAAGGGCGGCGGTGCTGCGCCAGGTGGTGGTCGAGAGGGACATCGCGCGCTGGGTCAGGCTCCAACTGCAGGATCTGCACGACCTGATCGGTCCAGGCGTTCCGCCAGGCGCCTGAAGAGCTCGATCACGCCGCGCGGGCCGTCGACAAGCAGGTCGCACTCTCGGAAGACGCCGGGGTCAACCTCGCTCGAATCCACCCCGATGGCCAGGCTGGGAGTGGAACTCAGTGCCAGCAGCCCGAATACTTCGCGGTCCGCCTCGTCGTCGCCGGCGTAGACCACCGCATCCGGCCCCAGCCCCTGGAGGAGACGGTCCAGAGCGGTCGCCTTGCTCGCCCGCCGGGGCCGGATCTCCACCACGGCCCGGCCCGGCGTGGCCAGCAGACCGTGCTCTGCGGCCAGGCTCACCGCGCGCCGCAAAAGCTCTGAAGCCATCGCTGGATGGGAGCGAAAGTGGAGGCTCAAGGCAGCCCGCTTGGTCTCCACCATGACCCTCGAATCGGAGCCGAACTCCTCCCGCAGGCGGCGCTCGCAATCGGCCAGCGCCGCAAGTTCGGCCGGAGTGGGTTGCTGGAGCCCGAAATCGCCGTGCAGGCCGAGCCCGGCCAGGGGCAGCAGGCGGGCCAGGTCGGATTCCTCACGCCCGCTGATGACCAAGACCCGGGCGGCCGACTCCACCAATCGGCCCAACACCGCCAAGGCGCCCGGCGCCGGCTGCGCCAGGTCAGGCCGAGCGACGATCTCGGCCAGGGTGCCATCAAAATCGCTGGCCACCACCACCCGCGCGTGGGCGCTGGTGACGACGGCAGCCAGGGCCAGGTCCGCGTCTCCGCGCAGCAGCCAGTCCGACTTGAGCTCCGGGTGATGGTCACGCAACCCAGTTATGATTCTGCCGCGAGTCGTCTCGCTGGCGCCGCCGTTGCCGTCCGACAGCATCAATGGAGTCCCCATGAGTCAGCAGTCCACCACTTCCCGACCCCTGGTTCTGGCCGATGCCTGGCCGCTGACGCGAGCCCACGACGCCATCCTCGTGGCCCTCTATGCCTGCTTCATCGGGCTCACCGCCCAGGTCTCCATTCCCCTGCCCTTCACGCCCGTGCCGATCACCGGCCAGACTTTTGGGGTGCTGGCGGGCGCCCTCGCGCTGGGTTCCCAGCGCAGCGGGCTGGGGGTCCTGCTCTACCTCGCGGTGGGCCTGTTGGGCGTGCCCTGGTTTGCTCAGGGGCAGAGCGGAATCGGTACCCTTCACCTCCCCACCGTCGGCTATCTGGTCGGATTCGTTCCGGCCGCGCTGCTGGCCGGGCGCCTAGCGGAGACCGGACTCTACCGCAGCCCCTGGGGTGCCTTTGCCACCATGGCGGTCTGCTCGGCGGCGGTCTACCTCTTCGGCGTTTCGGGGTTGATGCTGACCCTGGGGTGGTCGTTGGCCCAGGCCGTGGCCCAGGGCGTCCTGCCCTTTCTTTTCGGGGATGCGGTGAAAGCGCTGCTGGCCGCCGTCGCCCTACCCGGCGCGGCGCGCCTAATCACTCCCCCGCGCTAGGTCGGCAACACCGGCCTCAGCCCAGCTCGCGGGCAGTGCGGGCGCCGCTCCCGCCCCACTTTGGCCTTGTCATCCGATCCGCAGGCGTGCAGGCGCAGGGCCGGTGCACGATGGTCGCCTTCGGATCCCTGAACACCCTCGGGCTTGACCTGGGGCGGGGTCGCCTGGCCCTCAGGCGAACTTAAGGGCGGCAGCCGACCACCGACCTCGGCGGTACGGCCTTAGGAGTGAGGCAGAACGGGGGCTATGCCGTCTGGTCCCTGCGGACGGAGCCCGGAAGGAGGAGGGACGAGCCACCCGCTGGGCTCAGGAGTGAGCGCTCGTTCGACCGCCTCACGCAGGTTCTGGATTGAGAAGGGCTTGCGGATGATGAGCGTCGGGTCGACCGAGTTGATGGTCTCCAAATCCTCGCGGCGGAGCGCGCCGGTCATGAAGATGACGCGCGGCGCGCTTCGTCCTGCCGCCATCTCGCGCAGGCTCTGGACCAGGTCAGCACCGGATGCGGCGCGGTCCAGCTGTTGGTCGGTGACGAGGAGATCGGGCCAGGCCTCTGCCGCCGAGCGCAGCGCCGCCTCGGCGTTGGCGGTGATCGCGATGGTGTGCTGGCTGCCGCGCATCACCGCCGCCAGCAAGTTGCGGATCGTCGCCTCATCTTCGCAAAACAAAATCGTTGCCACCTATGGAGGAAATGATGACCGCAAAGACCGTCGTCTTGGCCGCTCTGGACCTCATCGGGGTTCTTGGGGTGGCCTGGAATGCCTTCCCCAAGGTTCGGGGCCATCGACGGAAACCCGATGCGGATTGGGCTTGGTGCCCGGCGCCGGTTAAGCGGGACGCCGCAGAGGCACCTGCCGCCCCGTCCGATCGGGCTCACCGTCGCTCCAGTCCTCGTTGTACTCGGCGTCGGTGTTGACACGCCAGGGATCGAGGTCGCCCACCCCGGCGATGCGGCGCGCCACCACCAGCGCGGTCATCATCGAATGGTCCTGGTTGTTGTACTTGTGCATGCCGTTGCGTCCACACAGGTGGAGGCTCGGGATATTGGCCGTCAACCATTCACGAATCACCGCGACACGTTGCAGATAGGAGTCGTCGTAGACCGGATAGGCCTTGGTCTGGCGGATGACCAGACCATCGACCACATCCGCCTTCGAGCACAGACCCAGGGCCTCAAGTTCGCTGCCCCCGAGCGCGATCAGGGCCTCGTCCGACATCGTCCACAGGCCATCGCCCTCGAAGCAGAAATACTCGAGCCCGAGTCCAGTCCGATCCGCCTCGGTAACCATCCCCGGTGACCAGTTCCGAAAGTTCTGCAGCCGACCCACCTTGACGTCGGGGTCGTGGACGTAGATCCAGTTGTCGGGAAACAGATCGGCGCCTTCGATGATCAGGCCCACGGTCAGGAAGTCGCGGTAGGAGAGGGCCCGGGCCGCAGCCAGCACTGCTTCGGGCGGGGCCGGGTCGAGCATCGAGACCAGGTCCCGCAGGGGCAGCGAGGAGATCACCTCGGTGGCGTGGTGGCGGTGCTCACCGCCCCCCGAGTCTTGGCTCACCACCTCCTCGATTCGGCCCGCCCGCCAGCGCAACGAGGTGACCGAGCGGTCCAGCAGGACCTCGTGACCGGCGCCGCGCAGGAGCGCGGTGACGCTGTCCCACATCTGGCCTGGCCCCAGCCGGGGATATCGGAACTGGTCGACCAGGGTCTTGATGATTCCGTCGCCTCGAAACCGCTTTGGAAGCAGCGCCTCGCGCAGAACCTGGGGCAGGCTGAGGCCCTTGATGCGCTGCGCCGCCCAGTCGGCGGACAGCTCACTGGTCGGTATCCCCCAGACCTTCTCGGTGTAGGTCTTGAAGAAGATGCCGAAGAGTCGTTTGCCAAACTGGTTCGAGACCCAATCCTCGAGGCTGGCGGCCGGGCGCACAGGGCGGGCGCGGGCGACCGCGTAGCTCAGGATGCAGCGCGCCGTCTCCAGCGGGCCAAGGCCCCAAAAGGCGTTCATGGCGCGGAGCGGATAGTCGAAGTAGCGACCCCGGTAGTAGATCCTCGAGAGCCGCCGGCGAGTCAGCATCTCCGCACCCAGGATCTCGGTCCAGAGGGATTCGATCTCGGAGTTCTTGGAGAAGAAACGGTGCCCGCCGATATCGAAGCGATAGCCGTGATACTCGATCGTGCGTGCTATCCCCCCCACGTACCGGGGATCGGCCTCGAGCACGGTCGAATCGAGCCCCAGCTTGTGGAGCTCGTAGGCGGCGGTCAGTCCGGCCGGACCCGCCCCCAGGATTAGTGTGCCCATCGCCCGGCAAGGCTAGACCAGTTGGTGTACCGGCCGCCCCTTTAAGCCGGCTCGCCGTCCCCCGGGGCTGGTCCCGGCCGGGATTCAGGCAGCGCCTTGAGGGCCGCCAGCATCAGGTCCCTGGAGGCCTGGATCCCCGAGCGCGGCACCCTAACTTCCAGGTGAGCCTGGCGATATACCGGCAGGCGCGCCGAGTAGAGCTCCCCGATCTGGTCCAGGGTCAACCCCTCAATTAGGGGCCGGCCCCCTCGCTCCGCCCCGATCCAATCCCGCAGTTCCGTCCAGGGCACGTAGAGGAAGACCAACAGCGAGCGTTCCAGAAGCTGGGCTCGGACCTCGTCACGGAGTGTGCTGCCGCCTCCCAGCGACAGCACCGCCGGCTCGCCGGCCAGGACCTCGCCCACTACCTGCGCCTCCAGGTCGCGAAAGCGCTGGCCCTCGCCGGCCGCAAAGGTCTGGGCGATGGAGGCGCCCAGACGGGCCTCGACGAGTTCGTCGATGTCCTTGAACTGGAGCCCCAGATCGACCGCGAGGACCCGCCCCAGGCTTGACTTACCCACCCCCATGAAACCGCTCAGGGCGAGGTGGATACGCCCGGCCGGGCTCCCCTGTGTGCTCGGCAACCGCTCCAGCGTCAGCGGAATCCGCCACCGGATGCGGTCGGTCGCCGCCGCGCTAAGCCTCCATCCCCATGGCCGCCTCCAGGGCCAGCTCGTACCCGAGCAGGCCCGCTCCGGCGATGACGGCCACGGCCACGGGCGCAATGACCGAGTGGCGCCGGAATTCCTCGCGTCCGTGGATGTTGGAGATGTGAACCTCGAAGACCCGAACGCTGGCCGCGCTGATGGCGTCGGCGATGGCCAGGCTGTAGTGGGCAAAGGCGCCCGGATTGAAGACCACCGCGTCGAATCGGCCCCGGCTGGCCTGGATGAGTTCGATGATGTCGGATTCGGAATTGCTCTGGGCGAATTCGACTTCGCAGCCCAACTGCTGGGCGCGGCCGCGCAGCGCCTGCTCCAGATCCGCCAGCGTCCTCGATCCGTAGATCTCGGGCTGGCGCTCTCCGAGCAGGTTCAGGTTGGGCCCGTTCAGGATGAGGATCGACCGTCGCGGCTGGCTCACTGCAACGCGATCCTAGTCCCCCCGGCCCGCCTTCTGCGAAATCTGGATCGCCCCATATAGGCTTGGCGTATCGCACTCGAGGGTGGTGGTCGCACCGGGGCGGGCAAGCGGTCGCAGGTTCCGGCCGACGAACGCTCGTACCTGATCTTCCTGGCCAGCGCCCTGTTCGCCTTCTTGGGCCTGGGGTTGAGCGCCGGCGTCTGGCTCTCATTCGCACGCGTCGGCCCGCCCAGTTGGGAAGCCGCGCGCCTGCTGCAATTTCACGGCCTGACCCAGAGCGCGGGCTGGATCGGCCTGGTGGTGGCGGGGATGTCGCTGCGCTTGGTGCCACGCCTGACCCACCAGCGCCCACCCCCGGGCTGGGCGGTGGCGCTGGTGTGGGCAGCCCTGGCCGGGGGCCTCGGTCTCCGCCTAGCCGGGATCGCGGGTGGATATACCGTGGTGAGCCGGGCCGGGTCCGGGTTGGCCGCCCTCGGCGACCTCGCCGTCGCCGCCCTCCTGCTCGCCGCCCTCAAGCGGGCCCAGAGCCGGGGCGGCTGGTGGTGGGCGGCGCTGGCGGGGAGCCTGGGCTGGGTGCTGGTGGGGGCCATCGGGGCTCAGATCGCGGCCTCCAGTGGGAGCGCGGGATTGGTCCCCGTCGCGGTGGAATCGCGCCTCGAGTGGGCCCTCCTGCTGGGCGTCGGCGCGAATTTCGCCTGGGCCATCGAGGCGCGGATGGTGGGCGTGCTCTTTGGCCGCGGGCAGCCGCGTCCCCGGCTCTTGCTGCTCCCTCTGCTGGCCTTCAACGCCGGACTCCTGCTCCACCTCGGGGTACCCGCCGCCGGCCCGCTCAGCGCCCTGCTGCTGGGGCTGGGGATGCTCTTTCTGGCACCCACGGTGGGGGCGCTGCGGGGTCGGGCGCACCGCCTCGCCGCGGCCTCCGCGGGGCTCGGACCAAACCTGGTCTGGGCGGGGCGGATGGCGGTGCTGGCGGGCGGGCTGTTCAGCCTGGGCGGGGTGGTCGGACTCTGGGGAGGCTCCGATGATGCGCTCCTCGATGCCGGCCTGCACGCCACTGGGCTCGGCTTTCTGACCGTGCTGATTGCGGGCATGATGGCCCTTTTGGCCCCCATCCTGGCCCGCGATCGGGGCCGGCTGCTACACCCCGAACGGCAGCGACTGACCCTCTACCTGCTGCTCGGGGCGGTCGGGTTCCGGGTCCTGGCGCCGCTCCTGGCGGCGGCCGGTGCGGCCACCCCTGAACCGCTCTTGCTGGCGGCCGCCGGCGCTCTGGCCTGGCTCGCCATGGCGCTCTTCGCGCTGACCCTGATCGAAGCCGCCCGCTCCAATCCCTAGCGGGCCAGGGCCGGGCCCTCCCCCCTACCCTCGCCGAGCGACGCACCGGCCCCGGCCGGCTGGTGTACGCTCGCCGCCATGACAGCGACATTTTCCCGTCACCTCATCGCGATGGCTCAGGTTACGGATCTCACGCTGGTGGAGCCGTGGACCTGGGTCGAGAACGAGGGCCGCGATCTCCAGTTCCGCAACCGCCTCTATCAGTGCCTGGAGCGCGAACTTGCGGCCGCCTGCGCGATGCCCGCGGAGATGACGTTGGCGGCCCGCTCGATCTGCCAGACGCAGCGGGCATGGGGCGATCTGCGGGGACTGTTGGCGGGCCTCGGAGACGACGACCTCGACCGCTCCCCGGAGCCCGGGGAATGGAATCTGCGCCAGGTTCTGGGACATATCCTGCTTACCGATCGGCGCTACCGGGGTCACATGCAGTACGCATTGGCGCGCACTGAGGCGGACCCGGTGCGCTTCGAGCAGCCGGAGGCGCTGGAGGAAGGCCAGAGTGAGGGGGGCGTGGTCGATTGGATCGACAGGATCGACTCCGAGCGCCAGCTCGTCTGGGCCCTGCGCACCCTGGCTGGGCCGGATCTGGACCGACCCACGGTCTGGTCAGGCCACATCGTCGATCTGCGCTTTCGACTGCACCGCTTTGGCGGCCACCTGAGCGAGCACACCATCCAGGCCGAAAAGGTCCTGGCCGCGCTCGGCCACCAGCCCAGCGAGGTGCAGCGGATCGTGCGCCGGATCTCGGCCGCCCGAGCCGAGCACGAACTGGTCACCCCGAGCCGGCAGCTGGAAGAACTCGATTCAAAACTGCCCGCCTGAGGCCGCCCGACTCGCGCCCGCCGGCTAATCCGGCTGAGTGCTGACCTCGGCCGGGCTGACTTCGAGTTGGTGGGGGCGCAGGAGCAGGATCAGGAGGGCGACGACCAAGGCCACCACCGCCACCACCGTGAGCACGCCGAAGGCCTGATGGATTCCGGAGTCGAGGGCCGCTACGCGCTCCGCTCCCCGGCTGGCGCCGACCCGGGACTGCACCAGAACGCCCAGCAGTGAAACGCCGACGGCCCCCCCGATGGTCCGGCCGAGCTGGTTCAGCGCAGTGGCCGCCCCTCTCCGACCCCAACTGACGCTGGACTGGACCACGATCAGGAGGGGAGCGCTGAGCAGGCCCAGACCGACCCCCACCAGACCCGAGGCGACGGCGACGGCGGCCACCCCCATTTGGGGCCGGCCCAGGGTGGCAAAGAGCGTCCCCGCCACGAGAAAGAAGCCAGACAACCCCACCAGGCGCTGGTATCCGATCCGCATCATGTTCCAGCCGGCCAGGGTCGAGGCGCTGGACCAACCGATGGAGATGGTGGTCACCGCCCAGCCGGCGGCGAAGGGGCTGCCGCCCAAGACCTCCTGGACGTAGAGGGGGACGTAGGTCAGAAGGCCGAACTGGATGGTTCCCGCCAGGGACACGATCAGGACCGCAGGGCCGATGAGCGGGTGGCGCAACAGGTCCAGCGGCACCGTCGGGTGGCGGCTCTTGAGTTCGATGAGAACGAACCCAGCCAGGATGACCAGGGCGGCCGCCGCCAGGGGCCAGATCGGGCTGGCGCTGGCACTACCGGTTCCCAATCCCACCAGCAGCGCGGCCACCCCCGCCGTCAGAAGAATGGCGCTGCGAGGATCCAAGCGACCCTGACGCGCCGACTCGGGGCGCTTTTCCTTGAACCCCAGCAGCAGTGAGCAGGCGACCAGTCCCACCGGCAGGTTGATGTCGAAGATCCAGCGCCAGCCGATGGTGGAGACCAGCGTGGCTCCCAGGGCCGGCCCGCTCACCGCCGCCAGCGCCCACATGGAGCTGAAAAGGCCCTGCATCTTGGCCCTTCGGTCGGTCGGCAGGATGTCGCCGACGAGGGTGAAGACGAGCGGCTGAATGCAGCCCGCCCCGACGCCCTGCAGGGTGCGAAACGCGATCAGGGCCAGCATGTTGGGGCTGAACCCGCAGAGCATTGAGGCGAGGACGAAGACCGCCAACCCGATCATCAGGACCGGCTTTCGCCCATACAGGTCGGCGGCGCGGCCCCAGAGCGGCACCGTCGTGGTGCTGGTCAGAAGATAGCCGCTGAAGACCCAGGGATAGAGCGCAAAGTTACCCAGGTCGTGGGCGATGGTGGGCAGCGCGGTACTGATGATGGTGGTGTCCATGGCCGCGACGAAGAGCGAAATCATGAGCCCGACCACAACTCGAATCAGCTGCGGCGTCCAGATCGAGGGCGGGCGGGGACTCCTGCCACCACCTCCGCCGCGCGATGCGCGAACGCCGCCCATACCCATCTCTGCTAGCCTACTGACCGCCGCCTCGGGGCCGCATCCCGGGCGCGTTGGCACGGCGACCGGGCCGAGCGGCCCCGGCGATGGTCTTTTCTTGACCAATCTCTGACCATTCCTCAACCTCGCTCCAATCTGGCGACGGCAGCCTGAGGGCATGGCAATTGAAATTTCGGCCTCGACCGACCGCTCCCAGATGCCAACTCCGCACACCCAAGATCAGGCTCCCCAGGAAGGCCCAAAACCCCGCCGCCAGGTCTCGGCGGTGGCGACCGGAAACATGCAACTTTGCGCCGACGTCGCCTGGAACTCCCTCCAGCAGCAGCGCGCCTCGCAGAGAGATGGGTGGCGAGTTCGGCAGCTGATCGCCCGCAGCGACCAGCTCATGGCTCGCCTGGAGGACAAGGTGGAGGCCGGCATGCTGGCACCCTCCCCGGATCTGGCCCTGCAGATCGGACTGCTGGCTCGGGCCAGCGGCAATCAGGCCCTGGCCCAGCCCTCGCCCAGGGCCCGGCCGGCACAGCTGCAAGACCACCTCTTTGACATCCAGGAGCATCTGCTGAAGCGCAAGACCGGCGAACCGAGCCCGGCCATGAGCCGATTTGACAGCCTGGTCGAGCGTCGTGCGCGCCGCGCCGAGCACCGGCGCGAGCGTCCGTTGAGCGGATCGCGTTTTAGACCAATTTTGCGCGAGGCGCGAGCCGGAGGTGGCCACTGAAACCGTCGCGACCCGCCAGCTAGGCGCCACCGCCGGCCTCGACCCGGTCGGTTTGCCCAACCGATACATTTAACGGCGTGACATATCCGCTTCGGGTTGGCCTCAAACTGGCCGGCCAGTCGACCACCATCAATGCACTGCGGGGTGTCTGGCGGGTGGCTGATGAGGCGGGTTTCGATCACGTTTGGGACTTTGACCACCTGGCTTCAATCGGACCCTCGGGACCCGATCATCCGGTGTTCGAGGGCTGGGCGCTGCAGGCGGCCATGGCCGTGGCGACCCAGCGGGTCCGGATCGGCTGCAACGTGACCGGCAACGCCTACCGCCACCCTGCCCAGCTGGCAAAGCTGGCGGTCACCGTCGACCACCTCTCCGGGGGCCGGCTGGAATTCGGAATCGGCGCCGGCTGGGCCCAGAATGAATTCCAAATGCTGGGCATGACGGGGCTCGAAAATCGGGTCGGGCGGCTCGACGAATCACTCCGCGTCATCAAATCCCTGTTCACCGACCATCGAACCAGCTTCGAGGGCAAGTACTACCACCTGACCGACGCCATTGCCAATCCAAAGCCGTTGCAGCATCCCCACCCGCCGATCTGGATCGGCGCCGGCGGTGACCTGATGCTGAAGGTGGTGGCCCGACACGCCGACGTCTGGAATCCGACCGGACCGGCTCGCGGAACGGACTATGTGGCGGCCTCGGAAAAGCTGATGCAGGCCTGTGCCGCGATTGGCCGCGACGAGTCAACCATTCGCCGATGCAACCTGCTGCGCTGGTCAGGGAGCTCGCGCCAGGAACTACTGGAGCTGGTCGGGGCCGACCTCGAGAGGGGCTTCAGCGAGGAGATCATCTACCTCGAGGGCAACCACGCGGAGCAGACCGCGGCGCGGGCCGGTGAGGCTCTCGGGGACCTGCGACGGCTGGCCGCCTGATCCGATGCCGGGCCCAGGGTTGAGCTGATGAGCTCGGTCGAACTGGAGTGGCGCGACGGCGGACACATCGCTTTGCTGACGCTCAATCGGCCCCAGGTGCTGAACGCGCTCAACACCGACATGGCGCGGGAGCTGGGCGAGCACCTGGAGATGCTCGAGGCCCGATCTGATTTGCGCTGCGCGGTGCTGACCGGGGCTGGGGATCGAGCCTTCTGCTCTGGGGCCGACCTGCGCGAGCGGGGCCGGATGAACGCCGCCCAGTGGCTGGACCAGCACCAGGTCCTCGAACGCGCCATGCGCGGCATCCGCCGCCTTCGAGCCCCGATCTTCAGCGCCGTCAACGGTGTCGCCCTGGGCGGAGGGTGTGAATTGGCGATGCAGACGGACTTCATCCTGGCCGCCCAGAGTGCCCTGTTCGGGCAGCCCGAGGTGCGGCGGGGAATCATCCCCGGCGCGGGCGGAACCCAGAACCTGCTCCGGCGAATTCCAGTCGGCAGCGCCCTCCGCATGCTCCTCAGCGGAGACCCGATCGATGCCGCCGAGGCCCTTCGGATGGGCCTGGTGGCCTCGATCCACCCTGCCCACGAACTCCTCCCGGCGGCCCTCGAGGTGGCGCGCCGGATCGGGCGGAACTCTCCGTTCGCCATCCGCCAGGTCAAGCAGGCCATCCGCCTGGGCGGCGCTGTGCCGTCCGAGATCGCCTATGACGCAGAGCTCGAGGCCTACCGCCGCACCATCGGACATCCAGATCAGATCGAGGGGGTCCGAGCGTTCAATGAGAAGCGCGAGCCCCGATTCCAGGACCCAGGTTGAGATCCACCTTCTACCGCGTGGGGTGGCGGGCCCCCTCGTCGCCGAACCAGTCCCTGCCCAAACCCAGCCTCTCGGATAAGTAAGGAGTTCCTCAGCAATGGAGTACAGGCGGCTTGGTGGAAGCGGACTGCTGGTCTCGGCCCTCGGCCTTGGCACCAACAGATTCGGTGGCAGCATCGATGCCGCCGCGACGCGACTGGTCATCGATCAGGCGCTGGACCTGGGCGTGACGCTCATCGATACCGCCGACGTCTACACCGGCGGCGAATCCGAGCGCCTGATCGGCCAGGTGCTCGCGGGGCGACGACAGCGGGTGGTCCTGGCCACCAAGGCGGGAGCTGCCATTTCGCCGGAGCCGGGGCGGTCGGGCACCTCCCGGCGCTGGTTGCTGGAGGCCGTGGAAGACAGCCTGCGGCGGCTTGGAACCGATTACATCGACCTGTTGCAGATCCACTTTCCAGACCCCAAGACCCCGATCGAAGAAACGCTGCGCGCCCTTGACGATCTGGTCACTCAGGGCAAGGTCCGCTACATCGGCCACAGCAATTTCGCCGCCTGGCAGATCGCCGACGCGCAGTGGACCGCCCGCGCCGGTCACCTGACTCCTCCGGTTTCGGCCCAGCATCACTACAACCTCCTCGAACGCCGCATCCAAGACGAGGTGTTGCCGGCCATACGCCACTTCGGGCTGGGGCTGATTCCGTATTTTCCGCTCGCACTGGGCTTCCTGACCGGCAAGTACCACCCGGGCAGCCTGCCCGAGGGAGTGCGCCTGGCCAGCAGCCCCGGGCACGCGGCTCGGTTGCTGACCCCGGCCAATTTCGAACGCCTGAATACGCTGAACGCGTTTGCTCAGGAGAGGAACCGGACCCTCCTGGAGCTGGCCATGTCCTGGCTCCTGAGCCAGGACGTGGTGTCCAGCGTGATCTCCGGCGCCAGCACTCCGGACCAGGTGAAGCAGAACGCCGAGGCGGCCCTCTGGCAGTTGACGCCGGCTGAAATGAAGCTCTTGACCGCCATCTGAGCCTCCTTCTAATCCCTCGACTAATCCCTCAACGTCGGCGGCGGCGGGACCAGGCGCTCAGGCGCGAGTCCGGCCGCTGCCCAACAGATATTTGATTGTTGCAGCAACCGCCCGCCGCACCCAAGGCGCTAGCCTTGCGCTGGGATGGCAGCACCGAACAGGGGTGGGAACCCAGCCAATAGACCGGGCGCGGAGCGGCGCGTGCCGCCGACCGAAGCACGGCGCGCGCCAATTCGGCCGCCCCTGAAGCGCCCCCTCAAACGATCGTGGTGGCAGGGGCCCTGGCCAATCATCATCGCCGGTGGCCTGGTGCTGGCCATGGTCGCGGCCCTGGTTTACCTGTCTCTGCTGCGATCGCCTGGCCCCAGCAGCGCCGGCATCACGGGCGATCAGATCGCGGCCCGGGTCGCCGCGGTGAGCCCGGCGGTGTCATCGCAAATTGGTGCGGGCGGCACCACCAACCCTTTCTCGACCGGATCCTCCACCGCCCTCAGGAATTCGGCCGGACTGCCCATGGTGATTTACGTGGGCGCGGACTACTGCCCCTACTGCGCGGCCGAGCGCTGGAGCCTGGTTCTCGCCACCTCACGATTTGGCCAGCTGCGCAACATGTCGCTCGGCAGTTCATCGTCGACCGACGTCTTCCCCAATACGCCGACATTCTCCTTCACGGGAGCCACCTACACCAGCTCGGTGATCGATTTCAGCTTTGTGGAGACCAGCGACCGGCAACAAAAGCCCAAATCCACCCCCGACGTCCTGCAGCAGTCCGAGTTCACCAAATACAACTCAACCGGATCCATCCCCTTTGTCGACATCGCCTCTCGCCACATCGCGGTCGGAAGTGGATATCCGCCTGACGTGCTTCAGAATCTCTCCTGGAGCACGATCGCCTCGGACCTCATCAATCCCGACTCCTTGGTCGCCAAGGACATTGTCGGAAACGCCAACTGGATCACCGCCGCCATCTGCCAGGTCACGGGGAGCAAGCCACAGTCGACCTGCGCTGCGCCCGAGATCACCACGCTGGAGTCCCAGCTCGGCAAATGACCGCCAGTCGCCTCAGCGCAGCGCTTCTGGTGATGGCGCTGATCGGCCTCGGCATCTCCGTGTACCTCACGGTGGCCCACTATCAACACGCTCCCCTGGCGTGCGTTCAGACCTCGCTGGTGAACTGCGACGCGGTCACGCACAGCAGCTATTCGGTGGTTCCCGCCACCTCAGTACCGGTCAGCGTGGCTGGCGTCGTCTGGTTTTTGGTGAGCGGAATCCTGGCCGGGATGGGGCTTGCTCGTAGCCGGATCGATCCCACCATCAGGGTGGTCCATGCGATCTGGGCGTTGGGCGGTATCGCAGCCGCACTTTGGCTGATTCGGGCGGAGCTGGAGATCATTCACCGGATTTGCGAATGGTGCACCGCAGTTCACCTCCTGGTCTTCCTCAGCCTCATCGTGACCTTGGTCCGAGTTCAGAAGGCGGTCGGGGCCTCTGCCACCATGCACCCTGACCTGGATGAGTAAGCCGGCGACTCGCTCAGTCATAAGACCTCACCTCTCGACGGCCTAGACGAGTGCCGGACTATCATTTCCTCTCCGAAGTGGGCCCGTGGCGCAGTTGGGAGCGCGTCTGAATGGCATTCAGAAGGTCAGGGGTTCGAATCCCCTCGGGTCCACCAATTTCCAAATACGAATCGCTGCCCAGAGCGGCAACCAAGGGTAGCCTAGTCAGCAACGCAGTCAGCAACGCGCTCAGCGCCCGAGTATGGCGTCCATGCGGCGGGCAGCCTCTCGGCCGAGCTCCGGGACCACCTGCGAGTACGTGTTCATGGTCAGGCTGATCTGCGAGTGGCCCAGGGTCTCCATCACCACCCTCGGGGAGACCCCTTGGGCCAGTAGGAGGGTGGCGCAGGAGTGCCGCAGATCATGGAAGCGGACATCTCTGAGCCCCGCCCGCGTCAGGATCGCCTTGAAGCCGCGGATGATGTTCCTGGCCTCGCACGGCGTGCCGATCACCGTCGTGAAGACGAACGCACCCGGAGCGTTGTCTTGTGGAGGCCAGGTCCGGCTCTCGAATCGACTCCCCTTTCTACCGGCGCGACGCCCTATCCAAAGATACATAGATGAGTCATAACAGTCTTAAGCGTCTAAACTAAAGCTCATGAGCCGGCCTAACAGAGTTCTTTCACCAAGCCTCGCGAGACGGGCTGAGGCGCTGGGCAAGCGAATTCGAGCGGCACGACGGCGCCGAGGGATGACGGAGGCGGAGATGGCCGCGCGAGCCCTGGTCGCCAGGATGACCATTCGTCGGCTGGAGGCAGGTGACCTGAGCGTTAGCCTCGCCGTCCTGGCTCAGGTTCTGGAGATACTCGGTCTGGACGGCGATCTCGATCGCATTGCAGCCGTTGACGACCTGGGGCAGCGGCTCGCTGACGCACGCCTTCCGCGCCCGAGTCGCAGTCCCGAGCGGAATCTTGCCGATGCCCTCTAAGGTCAAAGCCGAGGATCTCATCGTCGTCCTCGATGCTCCCGAACTCGGGCCGGCGAGACCGGCAGGGGTTCTTTCTTTTTGGCCCGACTCGGGGGCGGTGGCATTCGTATACGCAAGATCGTGGCTTGAGAGCTCCGAGGGGTTCGATCTCGAGCCACGGCTTCCCCGAGTCGAGGGGTACCAATACTTCGCTGGATCCGCGCCACCGCCAATCCTGGGCGATACCTCGCCCGACTCCTGGGGCGTCCGCCTTATGGAGCGTCGAGCTGGGCGAGGTCTCAACCCCTGGTTGCTGCTCACGGGGGTTGATGACCAGACGCGAATGGGTGCGCTCCGACTTCGGCGGGGGGTCAACGGATCCTTTGTTGATGACAGCGAGCCGGCGATACCGCCGCTGGCCAAGCTCAGCGCCCTCGAGGCTGCGGCCATGGCATTCGAGATGAATCCCGAGGCTCCAATTGACGATCCCAATCTCGAGCTGCTGCTTGCACCTGGAAGCTCACTCGGCGGCGCCCGGCCGAAGGCCAACTTCCGGGACCCGGATGCGAGCCTTTGGATCGCAAAGTTCCCGTCTCGTACAGATCGCGCCGACATCGCCGCCTGGGAGTACGTCTACGCCGAATTGGCCCGGGAGGCCGGCATCGAGGTCGCCGAAACGCGGCTACTGAGTTTGGGTGAGGGAGGCCGAACCTTCGCCACGAGGCGCTTCGATCGAGACGGCACGTCGCGGCGCCTGTATGCCTCGGCAATGACGCTGGCGCAGCGCAGCGACGGAGAGGAGGCCAGCTATCTGGACATCGCCCACGCGATCAGGCGGTTTGGCGCGGCGGCCAGCGTCCGCGACGATCTAGAGCAGCTATTTCGGCGATTGGCCTTCAATATCCTTGCCGGAAATCGCGACGACCACCTGCGCAATCACGCGTTCCTGTGTACCCCGGCCGGCTGGCGGCTATCGCCAGCGTTCGATATGAACCCAGGTCGTGCCGAGCGGCAACACTCGATCTCGATTGACGGAGAGACCACAGCTCCCGATCTTGGGGCTGCCCTGGCCACACGCCAGGTATACGGGCTATCGGAGACTCGAGCGAGGGCCATCATTCTGGAGGTGGCGGGCGTACTCCAACACTGGCCGGAGGTGGCCACCCGTAATGGAATCCCGAAGTCGGAGCAGCGAGTTATTGCGGGCGCACTGTCCGCCCTTCCGAGCGGACTTGCGCTGGCTGCTCCGGAGTAGACCGATCCAAGCCACCCCGGTTCCGGGGACGACCCTCAACTGTCCCGACAGATACGGACCAACGCCGCAACCGCTCTGGAGCAATGATCAGAACGTCTGGATGGTCCTCGGCGGGGTGACGTGAAGGGGCGCACCTTCCCGATCAGGATCCGCCTGATTCCTCCCCGCTGACGCTTGCCGATATCGGAATGTGATGGCGCCATGGCACGAGCAGCGACGACGTCGGACGTCTTCAACGCGATCGCCGAGCATCAGCGCCGGGAGATCCTGGTGCTGCTGCGGGCGGGTGAGGGGCCGGTGACCGAGTTGGCCCAGGAGCTGGGGATGACTCAGCCGGCGGCGTCCAAACACCTGCGGGTGCTCCGAGAGGTCGGACTAGTGCGGTACCGCAAGGCAGGCAAGCAACGCCGGTACGGCCTTGACGCCCGCGGGCTGCGACCGGTTCACGAGTGGACTGGCGGGTTCGAGCGGTTCTGGAACGAGAGCTTCGACCGGCTAGACGAGTACGTGCAGGACCTCAAGCAGGCAGGGCAGGAGGAGTAGCTGATGAGCGCGACGGGACGAGGAGCGCCGGCACAGTCCGCGACGGCCGACCGCGAGATCGTGATCTCCCGGGTCATCAGTGCCCCACGGGAGCTGGTGTTCGAGGCGTTCACCGAGGTGCGGCACCTGTCGCTGTGGTGGGGACCGGAGGGGTTCACCACCACCACGAGGGCGTTCGAGTTCCGCGTCGGCGGGGAGTGGGACTTCGTGATGCACGGACCGGACGGGACGGACTACCAGGAGTGGATCTCCTGGACCGAGATCGCCCCGCCGGAGCGGATCACGCTGCTGCACGGCGAGTCCCGCGGCGACCCGAACGCCTTCGAGTCGGTTTTGACGTTCGCGCCCGACGGCGCGGCGACCCGGATCGAGATGCGCACGGTATTCCCCACCAAGGAGCTGCGCGACGAGGCGGTCGGGAGGTACCACGCGATCGAGGGCGGCCAGCAGACCCTGAGCAACCTGGCTGCCTACGTCACCGAGATCGTTCGGAAGGGAGTTGAGGACTGATGGCCGGGAAGGTGCTCTTCAGCGTGTCGATGTCGCTGGACGGGTTCATCGCGCCCGGGTCCCTCGGGGAGTTGACGGGGCAGCAGTGGATGGAACTGCAGCAGTGGATATTCCCGCAGCGGTTCTTCCGGGAGAACCTGAAGCTCGGCGAGGGCGGCGAGGCGGGCGCGACAACGACATCGCGCGGGAGACGTTCGAGCGCACCGGCGCGAGCGTGATGGGCAAGCGGATGTTCGACGCCGGCGAGCAGATGTGGCCGGAGGAGGCGCCGTTCCACACGCCGGTCTTCCTCGTGACGCACGAGAAGCGTGACCCCAGGGAGCGGCCGGGCGGGACCACCTTCCACTTCGTCAACGACGGCATCGAGCCCGCGCTCGACCAGGCCCGCGAGGCCGCCGGCGACCGGGACGTCCGCATCGCGGACGGCGGCGCAACGATCCTGGAGTCCGTGAACGCCGACCTGATCGACGAGTTCACGATCGCGCTCTCACCCGTGCTGTTCGGCTCCGGAATCCGCCTGTTCGAGGGCGTGGACGCGGGCCACGTGGCCCTGGATCCGGTGCGCGCGGAGCCGACGCAGCGGGTGACCCACCTGACCTACGCGGTCCGGGACCGGTAACTGTCTCGACCTCAGCGCTCTCCCGCCGGGGTCAGCAGCGCGGTGAGATCCTCGACGCTCTGAGAGGCGACCGCTCGTATGACACCGACACGCCTCGAGCGTGCTCCGCGGACCGAGTATCGTCGCAGTGCGACGCCGTTCGGGAAGTCGGTCGACTCGATCAGGTCGCACAGCAGCGGATCGACGAGATCGTCGAACAGCGGCCGGCCCGAGCCGAGTACGGCGGGATGCACGTAGAGCAGCAGTTCGTCGAGCAGTCCAGCGCGAAGGAGGGCGGTCGCGAGCGTGGCACCACCGACGCCGATCGTGCCTTCAGTGTCGGCTCGGATCGCTGCAATCTGCTCGATGACGTCGTCGCCGCCGATGACGACCGTGTTGTGGTCGGCGCTCGTGCGCGTGCGCGAAACGATCGCTTTCGGCATCGTGGTCCAGATGCGCCCGAACTCCCGCAGGTATCCGGGGAGCGATTCGTCGTCCCCTGCTTGTGGCCACGCGGCCTCCATCATCTCGTAGATGACGCGCCCCTCGACCAGCAATGCCAGGTCGCCGAGCTGCTGGTTGAAGCTCTCGTACAGCCGTTCGTCGATCCGTGCCCAGGCGGGGCCCTCGGTGACGTGTTCGCCTGCGACAGCCTCGATGAAGCCATCGATCGATACGTTCATCCAGTACACGGTTCGTCCCATGGCACCGCTCCTACCCAAAATCGTCACCGTCGATCCCTGTCACGATGAATCGCAACGGGTACCAGTAACCCGTCGTCAGTTCCAACTTCTTCCCCTTTGGTCGATAGTCCTCGCACGCGTGGTAGGTGAAGACCGGCGTGTCCTCGTCAATTCACGTCTCGCGGTTATTGACTACAAGCTCTAGGGCATCGCCGCAGCAACGCTCACTCCTGCACTGGCCGGGAAGGTCGCTGCCGCATACTGGATGCCCTCAATCCTCGGCCGTCCGGTCTCGAAGCACTCGCTCAAGCCCGTCCAGAACGGTCTTGGGATCCCCTGAGAGTGAAGTCGTCCGGATCTGGCGCTTGGTATCGCCAGTGACTTCGATGAGCTCCTCGAGGTCAAGGTGGGCGCGGACCTTGCCATTGGCCTCCCTAGCGCGGCCGATCGCCGTCTTGATGCCGTCATAAATCGCGGTTGCCACCACGCCCCCACCGAAAGTGAGGACTGGCCCCCACCAGTCGGCTGATTCGAGCAGGATGACGGAGTCCGGCGCCAGGTCTTCGGTGGCAAATGCGACCGCAACACCGGCGAGGTCGAGATCGTCATGGACCGTTTGAGCCATCGAGGCAAACGCGCCGTGATGTCTGCGCCCCCCTCCGACACCAGGTGAGATCAATACCGAGATCCCGAGCGGCCATTCGCCGCGTATAACCGCTTCTCGAGCCACAGTTCGTCGAGTTGCAGAGACTCCTGGCCCCCGCCCTGCAGCTTTACGCTCCGCTCAAAGGGCCACCCATCTGATGGTCCTCGGCAAGGATGGCACGAAGAAAGCGCTGCGCCAGCGGCCTGGGCGGCTGGCCCCTCCATACCGCACGAAAGTTGCGCCGCAGGCTGAGGCCGGAGACCTCCACTTCCACCAGCCGACCTTCCTCCAATTCGCGGGTGACCGCCAGCCGACTCAAGACGCTGGGGCCCTGGCCCTGCGCCACGGCCTCCTTTATGGCTGTGGTCGATTCCAGCTGAAGCAGCGGCACGGGCCTCAGGGAGAGGGCGGCAAGGCGGCTCTCCAGCACCTGGCGGGTCCCTGACCTAGGCTCGCGCAGAATCAGTTGGGAGGAGGCCAGTTCCTGCGGCGATATCGGCCTCTTGCGAATTGCCCAGGGATGATCGGGCGCGACCACGACGGCGAGCTCATCTCCACCCACAACCCGCGAGATGAGCCCCTGGGGCGGGTACTCCCCCTCCACAAACCCCAGGTCCACGTCCCGCGAAGACACCATCTCGGCGACCTCTTCGGAGTTCCCCATGCGCAGGGCGACCGCCAACTTCGGCCGGTCTTCGTGAAACCGCCCAAGCCAGCGTGGCATGAGGTACTCGGCGACCGTCTTGCTGGCGGCCAGCTTCAGCTCCAGGTTCTCTGTCACCCGCAGAGCATCGGCCGCGGCGATGAAGGATCGGGCTCCCTCAACCACTGCTCTCGCCCACTCAGCCATGGCGACGCCGTCCGTGGTGAGGCTGGAGCCGGTCGACGAACGCTCCAGAAGACGCAGTCCCAGCCGCTGTTCCAGTGCCCTCATCCGCATGCTGACGGCCGGCTGGGAGAGCCCATGCCGGCGCGCGGCGCCCCCGATGCTCCCGGTCGCCGCGAGTGACAGAAGAAGGTCCAGGGACACGAGGTCGGGAGTGCGAGGTGGGAGCACCATAACCCGAGCTTATGCCCTTCAAGGCAGATGCGGGCTAGGCCGGGCGTCAGGAATGGGCGACTCTGGGCTGAGTGCCGCAACCGCCGGAATCGGACTTGGCCCGCTCCCGCCGGGACAGGCTAGCGCTCGCCCGGGCTCCAACCTTGCGACGCGGAGCCCTTGGGCTGCTCATTGTCGCCACTCTCGCGACGGGCGCCTTCTGGCTGGGCCACATCGTGCCAGAGGTGGGAGGGCCGGTGATCGGGATCGTCGGAGGCATGGCCCTGGCCCCTCTGCTGGGCGAGAAGCCATTGGTGCGCGCCGGCGCGTCGCTCGCCGGGAGGCAGGTGCTGCAGGCGTCCGTGGTGATTCTGGGGCTGCAGCTCTCGGTGGGCCAGGTGGCCGCCGCAGGTGCCCGCTCCCTCCCGGTGATGCTGGGGACTCTCGCTATCGCGCTCGTCGCGGCATTCTGGTTTGGTCGGCTCCTTCGAGTCACAGGGAACCTTCGCATCCTGATCGGCGTCGGCACTGGCATCTGTGGGGCCTCGGCCATCGCCTCTGCCACGGCCGTACTGGACGCCGGGGAAGACGACGTCGTCTACGCGATCTCAACGATCTTCCTCTTCAACGTCGTGGCTGTGCTGCTGTACCCGGCCCTGGGCCACTTCATGCACCTCTCCCAGCAGGGGTTCGGCCTGTGGGCGGGAACCGCCATCAACGACACCTCGTCGGTGGTCGCGGCGAGTTCGGCCTATGGGGTGCACGCAGCCGTCGAGGCGGTGGTGGTGAAGCTGGCGCGCACTCTCATGATCGTTCCCATAGTGCTGGCTCTGCAGTTTTGGGTCTCCCGCTCCCGGCGCATGCCGACAGGCTTGGCGATCAGCGGGTGGCGACTGGTGCCCTGGTTCATCCCTCTGTTCGTGCTCGCCGCGGTCGCCAACTCCCTAGGTTTGGTGCCGTCCGGGTCGGCGTCGGTGCTGGGGCCGGCGGCGCTTTTCTTGATCACCGTAGCTCTGACCGGGGTCGGGCTCTCGGCACGCTTCGACGCCATGCGACGGACCGGCCTCCGGCCGTTGTTGATGGGGGCGTCGCTGTGGGCGGTGGTGGGCCTGTCGAGCCTGTCTCTGCAGGCCCTGACGGGGACCCGCTAAATTCGGGCGTCCCTCGCTCGCCCGTCCTGGGAATCGTGTCAGCGCGATCCAGCGTCTTTGACGCCTTTCTTACAAATCTGGCACTTGTGACCCCTCCGTGGGTCATGCGGTCCGCCCGGGCAGCGCTGGGCGGTTGTCGCCACAGCTCTGCATTGCCAGTGCGATCAGGGGCGTGGCCGAGTGGAAGCCGTAGGCACGACGGGTGATGAGGCGGATGAGTGGCTGGTGGCCCGCCGCCACCTGAGCGTGGAGTCGGTAAAGGCTGCACAGGTGGCCATCCCCGAGCCGAAGGAGGTGATGCCGGGGCTGGCGGCAGCCAGCTGTCGCTACTCATTCGACGTGGAGCTCTTTCATCTCCTCCTTCATGTCGGTCTATCCCGGCGCTACCGGAAACGGCAGGAGACCCACAAAATCTTGGGGCGGGTCCGGATCTAGTCGTGCCGACAACCGATCAGTTATCTGGGGTCAGGTCACACCAGATGGACAGTTCCTGAGGGCGGCTCGGCGGGTCGAGGTTATCGATCACTTGTAGTCATGCGAGCGAGAGTGCGCCTTGGCACCGCCCTCGACCGTGGCGATCGCTGTCGCCAGCACCGACATAACCCCGTCCTGGCGCTGCACGACTCCCTCGATGACCAGGATCGGGCTCTGGTTGGCGACCCGGCGGTGGCGCTCGTACACGTCTCCTTTGATCGTCACGTTGACGTGGCCGAACTCGTCCTCGAGCGTGAAGAAGCGGATTCGCTTGGCGGTCGAAGGTGCCTGCCGCGTGATCACCAGCCCGCCCACCCGGACCTGCCGCCCTGAGGGCAGCCGCCCGACGGCGCGGCTGTCGAATACGCCCAGCGCGTCCAGCCGCGCCCGCCAGAAGCCGATCAGGTGGCGTCCGGTCGAGACATCCGAGATCCGGTACTGGAGCTTGGTCGCCTCCCATTCGTCGATCTCCGGCAGGGCCGGCGCCGTCGAAGGAAGACTGAACGAGGATTGCGTGCTCAGCTTGCGGCGCAGCCCGCGCCCGTCCCAACGCTCCTGCCAGCTCCAGAGCAGCTCGCGCCGGGCCGCCCCGAGCCCATCGAAGGCGCCCACCATGACCAGGTTGCGGACCGCGCGCGGGTTGAGTGGCGCCCCCGCCAGCCGGCCCAGGAAGTCGTCCAGAGAGGCGTACGGCCCAAACGCCTGGCGCTCTTCCACGATCGCCAGGCGGCCCGGCTCGCCGAGGTCGCGGACGTAGTTGAAGCCAAGCCGGAAGTGGTCCTTCGACTCCGGCCGGCAGCGATCAGTGGAGAGGTTGACGTCCACGGGGGATACGGCCACCCCATGCCGCTTGGCGTCCTCGACCAGGACGCTGGGGTGGTAGAAACCCATCGGCTGGTTGTTCAGCAGGCCACAGGTGAAATGGGCCGGCCAGCGCAGCTTGAGCCAGGCGGTCTCGTAGGAGGTGCGCGCGAAGGCGGCGGCGTGGGAGCGGCAGAAGCCGAAGGCGGCGAAGCCCTCGACCGCCTTGAAGAGGTCCTCGGCCACCGGCTCGGGAACGCCGTGGGCGAGGCAGCCGGCAACGAAGTCGTCCCGCAGCAGCGACATTGCGTGGCCGCTGCCGGGCGCCTTGTTCATCGCCCGCCGGAAGCGGTCGGCCTCCCCCGGCGTCATGCCGGCGACCGTGATCGCGATCTCCAAGATCTGCTCCTGGTAGAGGATCACCCCGAGCGTGTCCTTCAGGATCGGCTCCAGTGAGGGGTGCGCGTAGGTGACCGGCTCGCGGCCCTGCTTGCGGCGGATGTAGGGGTGGACGGCGTTGCCCTGGATCGGTCCCGGCCGGATGATCGCGACCTCGACCACGAGGTCATTGAAGGTCTCGGGGCGGGTCCGCGGGAGCGTCATCATCTGCGCCCGCGACTCGATCTGAAAGACGCCGATGGTGTCGGCCGCGGCGCACATGGCGAGGACCTCGGGGTCGTTCAGCGGCAGCTGGTCCAAGTCGGGGCGCGTCCCCGTCTCGCGCTCGATCATGTCGAGGGTCTCGGCAACCACCGCGAGGGTGCGGAGACCGAGCATGTCCATCTTGATCAGGCCCAGGTCCTCGACGTCGCTCTTGTCGAACTGGACGACGCGGCGGCCCTCCATGGTGGCTGGCTCGACGGGGACGATGTCGACCAGCGGCTCGCCCGTCACCAGCATCCCGCCGACGTGGATGGAAAGGTGGCGGGGGAAGCCCTGGATCTCCCGGCAGAGGCGCAGGAACTGCCGCCAGGCGGCTGACGAAACGCCGGCGCCGGCGAGGTCCAATTCGTCCAGCAGGGAGTCCTCGACGCCCGCCGAGAACCAGCGGTCGACCGACCTGGCCAGGCGGTCCAGGAGGTCGTCCGGGAAACCGAGCACCTTACCGACCTGGCGGATGGCGCTCCGCGGCCGGTAGGTGACGACGTTGCAGACCATGCCCGTCCGCTCCCAGCCGTACTTGTCGTAGATGTACTGGATCACCTGCTCGCGGTGCTCGCTGGAGAAGTCGATGTCGATGTCCGGCGTCGAGGTCATCTCCTCGTGCAGGAAGCGTTCGAAGAGGAGGTTGTGCTCGATCGGGTCGACGCGGGTGATGCCGAGCACGTAGGCGACGATCGAGTCGGCGGCCGAGCCGCGACCCTGGCCGGGCACGCCGCTCTCGCGGGCGAAGCGCATCAGGTCCCAGTTGATGAGGAAGAACTCGGCCAGCCCCGTCTTCTCGATCACCTCCAGCTCACGCTGGAGGCGCTTGGCGACCGCCGGGGTGATCGGGTGGTAGCGACCCCGCGCCCCCTGCTGGCAGAGCTGGTAGAGGTAGCTGTAGGGCGTCTCACCGGCGGGGACGGTGTAGCCGGGGAAGCGAACGCGCCTGAAGTCGAGGTCGAAGTGGCAGTGCTGGGCCAGCTCCCAGGGCGTCTGCAGCGCCTCCGGAAAGTCGCGGAACAGCCGCCGCATCTGCTCGCCGCCCTTCAGGTGGCGCTCCGAGTTGACGTTCAGTTGGGGGCGGGCGCCCTCGAGGGTGGAGCGGTGCTTGATGGCCAGCTGGACGTCGTGGAGGGGGCGCCGCTGGGGGAGGTGGTAGTGGACGTCGTTGGAGGCGATCATCCCGGCGCCGAGGCGGCGGGCGAGGTCGGCGCGCCCCTTCACCAGCCAGCGGTCCTCGGGGCGGAGGAGGTGGTTCAGCTCCAGGAAGACGTTCTCGCGGCCGAGCCCGTCCTGGAGGCGGCGGAGCCAGTCCTCCTCGCTGGTGGGGGCGAGGTAGAAGAGGTCGCCGGAGTGCTCGGCAACCTTCTCCAGGGTCGCCCGCGCCTCGCCCTTGGGTTCGTCAGTGTGGGCGTGGCTCAAGAGGCGGCAGAGGTTGGACCAGCCCTTCAGGGTGCGGGCCAGCATGGTCAGCTGGCGGTTCTCGACCTCCAGCGTGGCCCCGATCAAGGGCCGGACGCCCCACTTGAGGCAGGCCTGCCGGAAACGTACCGCGCCGTAGACGCCGCCATGGTCGGTGATGGCGAGGGCCGGCATCTCCAGCTCGGCGGCCCTCTGGGCCAGCTCCCAGGGGTGGGAGGCGCCGTCCAAAAAGGAGAAGTTGGAGTGGCAGTGCAGCTCGACGAAGGGGTTCGGCACTAGTCGTAGATCCGCTCGAGGTACCAGGCCTCCTCCAGGTGGTCCTTGTAGATCTCGGCCAGCAGCGAGCCGCCGAGAAGGACGCGCCAGTACTCGCGGATGACCGGCCGCGACCACCAATCCTGCTCCACCATCCAGCTCATCAGCGGCTCGGCCGCGCGATCGGCCACCCGGCACGGATTGCCCGACGAATCGACCGAAACGGTGACTCGGCGCCCGACGAGCCGAGTCACCGCGGCGTCAGCTCATAGCGCTGCTCGGGCAGTGGCGAGGCGGGAAGGGCGGGGTGGATGCTCAGCGCGACCGACTCGCCATGCCGCTCCTGCAGTCGCTCCAGCGCCGCGTCCACCTCCTCCTTCGATCCATCGCCCCCGCTCCACAGCCGCAGCTGGCGGCGGCCGGCTGCCTCCAGCTCGGGCAGCTCGACCGCCAGCAGCGCCACCGGCCCCGCCGGCTGCCAATCCCGCAGCCAGGAGGAGAGCAGGCCGAACAACTCAGCCGGGCTGGACAGCGGATGCCGGACCAGCGACTCCCGCTCCTCCGGAGAACCGCCGCGACCCTCGGTCTCCACCCGCATCCGAATCTTCTTGGCCCCGGCCCCACGCAGCCCCAGCTCGACCGCGAGGTCACCGGCCAGCGCCCGGGCCACGAACAGCAGCGCCTCCCGGTCTTCGACCGGCGGTTCGAACTGGCGGTGGGCGGAGGTGAAGAGGGGCGGTCTCCACGGCCGCAGCCACTCCGGTTCCCTCCCCCGCGCCAGCAGGACCGCCCGCCGCCCCACCCTGCCCAGCTGGCTCTCCAACTGCCGCGGCCCCAGCGCCGCGACCTGGCCGAGTGTGCGCAGCCCGAGCAGGTCGAGCCGCTCCATCAGCTCCGGCTCCAGCTGCAGCTCGACGGTCGGCAACGGCGCCAGAAAGGCGGCCGCATCATTCGCCTCCAGCAGCCGCCCTGGGCGCGCCCGGGCCGCCGCCAACCGGGCGCTGAAGGGCCCCGCGGCGAGCCCCAGCCGGGGCTCAGCGCCGGTCGCCTGGCGCAGGCGGCGGCGCGCCTCCCGGATCGCCTCGCCGCGCTTAGGAACCCCCTCCAGGTCAAGCCAGGCAATCCCCTCAATGCGGACCTCGACCAGCGGCGCGAGGTCGTAAAGGGCGGCCGCGAGCAGGTTGCGGAGCCGCTCGGCCGCCTCCGGTGCCGGTTCCAGCACCACCACCGCCGGGCAGCGATGCTCGGCCTGCCGGACCGACATGCCGGCCCTGACGCCGAACGCCAGCGCCTCCTCAGACGCCGCGACCACAGGCCCCTCGCAGGCGCCAGCAACCACCGGCCCGCCGTAGAGGTGGGGCCGAGTGGCCAGCTCCAGGTGAGGGACTAGACCGCAGCAGACCGGGCCGCCCAAGTCTCCATCTCCACATCGGTGGCGGGAGCGGCCGCCGCTTCTCGAACTGGGGTGTCGAAAAACAACCCCGCTCCGAGCGGGTAGCGGATCTCCACCTGGGCTTGGCCGACCGGCGCGGCCAGCTTGTTCTTCAGACAGCGAACCAGCGAGCGAACGCCGATGAGCTCGCCGCGCTCGTACAGCCAGCCACCCCGCTCGAGCCCCAGCGTCAGGCTGGAGGCGTACGCGAGCGGTTGAGAGACGACCTCCACGACCGCCAGCACAAGGGTCCCCGAGCGGGCGGAGGCCGCCTCAAGGGGGGCGAGGTCAGCCTCGCCCGGGGACCCCAGGAGCAGGACAAAGCCGGCGCCGGCGCGAGCCAGGGCGGTGGTCGCCTCGCCGGTCGTAGCCGCGTCGTGGGGGCGCACCAGGGTGAGCGGCCGGAGGTCGGCGTGCAGGGGGGCGAGCGCCGAGGGGTCGAAGCCGCGCCCGGGGTCGATCACGATCACCTGGGCGAGCGCCTGGGTGGCGCGGGCAAGGAGCGCCAGCCCGAGGCTCAGCTTGCCGGAGGTGGCGCTCCCGGAAAGGACGCTGATCCGGCCCCTGGGCAGGCCGCCGATGCCGCTCAGGCGGTCGACCACCGCCACGCCGCTCGGCCACGGCTCGGAGACGGGCAGGCGCACCGCCCGCTGCAGAGAGTGCTCCCCGAAACGAACGTGGATTGCCTGAATAGCGGTATCGAGGTCTGCTTGCATCTCTCCGTAGACAACACCAGGTGGACGGGTGGATTGCCTTCGGAGAGACGCATGGGGAGGGGAAGAAGGCTTGCCATCAGACTAGCGAACAAATGTTCGAGAAGCAAGGGCGTCGAGGCCTTCCACAACCGGCAGTCTTTGAAGGGTTAAAGCGTCGATCGATCCACCCCTACCGGGTTCAGGACGCCACCCCGCCGCCCTCCGCCGAGATGGTGAATGGGCATGACCAGCGAGTCGCAAGTTCAAATTCGATCGGGTCCACCTCCCAAGGATCCTCACGCCGACCAAGCGGGCATGCCCGCCAGGAGCCAATGGGCGGATCTGCGATGCGCGGGAGCTTCCGATTCGCTGCCGAGCCGAGACTATACTGCCGCCAAGCGGTGGTTCGGTAGCCCGGACGAGGGGGGTGCGGAGCGTGGCGAGTGTTGGCGTTCGCTACATCGTTGATGACGTCGATACCGCCATCGACTTCTATTGCCGGAATCTCGGCTTTCGCCAGGAAATGCACCCCGCACCGAGCTTCGCCATGCTGTCCCGGGGAGATCTTCGACTCCTCCTCAGTGCACCGGGAGGAGGGCCGGGGGGCGGGCAGGCGATGGCCGACGGTTCCCTGCCGAGCCCCGGGGGCTGGAACCGATTCTCGATCGAGGTGTCCGACCTTGAAGCAATGGTCGAGGCTCTGCGCACGGCTGGCACCCACTTTCGCAATGACATCGTGGTCGGGGTTGGCGGCAAACAGATCCTGGTCGAGGACCCCGCCGGCAACCCGATCGAACTCTTCCAGCCGACGCTCCCTGAGGCTGAGCTGTCGGCTCCGGGCCGGTGACCCCGTCAGCCGGCGCCCCGAGCGCCTCCCCATCGAGGAGATTCCACCGAATGACCGGGCCGCCTGCGATCTGGAACGCCGGGGCATGAACCGGACCCTGGCAACGGCCATGCGGGAGCGATTGGATCCGCACTTCACCCGCAAGCTGGAGGAGTTCTCCTCGGCACTGGAGAAGCGCTCGGTGCTCGACCACAGAACTCTGGTGTTGGTTCAGGTTGGCCAGTTCACGGTCACACGCAGCCATTCCAGGCTGGACGAGATCCTGCGTGTGGCTCTGGCTGAAGACCTGGCCCGCGACGCGCTGGAGGTCATCCTGCAGTGTTCGGTCTACACCGGCGATGGCGTGGTCGGGCCGGCGCTCGAGGCGTTCACAACCCTCGCCCAGGAGACGGGCCAACTGAACTCCCTCGGGTCTGGGGGTGTGCCCGCCGAGGGCCCCGGACCGCGGGTGTTGGAAGAGGAGCGGAGGTCCTGGCATCCGGACGACCTGAACGACGCGAGGCGCCAGCGCCTGATGGACAAATACGGATGGGAGGGCATCAGCACCGGCCTCCGCCTTCGCCCCAAGCACCACCTCGACATCCTCGAGTATCTCGATGCGATCGACGAAGACTTCGCCCGCCACTGGCTCGATTTCGTCTACGACGGGATGTACATCCGGGGCGTTCTGGACGACCGAACCCGGCTTCTCTGCCTGATTGGGGAGCTCAGCGCCTTGGGCGAGACAACCCAGCTTCCCCAGCACATGAAGGTGGCACTTCGCAGCGGGGCCAGCCCGGCCGAGGTGAAAGAGGTCATCCTCCAGAGCAGCATCAACTTCGGCATGCCCTACATGCTTCGTGCCATGGCGCTGTTCGTGACGGTGATGCGCGAGGCAGGGCGCTTGGACGAGATCGGAAATCCGGCCGCCGCCGTTCAGTGAGCGGTCGGAGGTTGGGGCGAAGCCGCATCCATCGACGTCACCCGCGGCCACCAGCGCGGTGGCGGGCCACCCCGGTGGCGGCCATCGATCTTGTCTGGGGGCTGGTCAATTGAGCGCCCGCGATCCGCGCCGCGGATCGCTTTTCGGTGGTCGATGGAGAATAGGGGCAGCAGCGGGACGGTCCTGACCTGCCAACCGTCCCGCGCATGTGCGCCAAGCACGCAGCCACGTATCGATTCAATCAAAAGGAGTAAGGCAACATGAGTGCGGTCGAATTCGCCCACATAACCAGCGTCCCCGGTCAGGGTGACAAGTTCGAAGAGCAGCTGATCAAGTCCCTCGAGGTGATAAACGAATCCCCGCAAACCCACGAAATCGTGGTCTACCGGTGCATCGAAAACCCCGACCAATTCCGGCTCCTGGTGACCTGGGACTCGGTCGAAGCCCATCTTGCCTGGCGCGACGGTGAGGGCAGGGCTCGATATCGAGCCTTCATCGACGACATCCTGGCGGGACCAATCGAGGTCTCGCATTTCACCGAGGTGGCGCGCAAATAGCGGGAGCGGGATCGATCGGGAGCCGCCTCGCGGGGAGTGCTGGGACGGCCCGTCGTCCAGGTAGCAGCCGGAGGCGAGTGGGTGTGTCCCGTGGAGGTGTCGGTCGGCCCCCGCGGGCCGGGTGGCGCGCCCTCAAGTCGCCGCCTCACAGCCGACAGGTGCCTGCCGGACTTCATGGCGCGTCGTTGGGTCGCCGGCGACGATCGGCCCGAGGCGACCCAACATGCGGGGTTGAAATGCAGAATGCTGCGATCGTCGCACTGGTTGCCGTCTTCATCTTCTGGCGGATGCGGCGGCGGATCCGCCCTGCTCCGGTGCGGCCGATGCGATCCCTGACCTACGTCGTGATCGTGATCGTGGGATCAGGGCTGGGGCTGGCCGGGCACTATCACGAACTCCTGACGCCCCTGGGAGCAATCCTCATCCCGGTCATGCTCGCCGCCGGAGTCGGGCTCGGCGTCCTTCTCACCAGCACCATGAACTTCTACGACGGCCCCGACCGAGAGCTCTGGATGAGCGGAGGCGTGGTCTTCATCGCGATCTTCATCGCCGTGCTGGCGCTTCGTCTGGGCGTCAGCTTCGCCGCCTCGGGTGGATCCTTGGCGCCGCACGGGGCCGCATCGTCCGGAAGCGCTGCCAGCACCGTCAGCATTCTCTCCGCGGATCTCCTGCTGGTCTCCCCGGGACTCTGGGGCGCACGGATGGTCGCGCTCTGGCGGCGCTACCGCGCCCACCAATCCACGCTGGCGCAGGTCCCTGGCATTCTCTGAAACGTCAAGGCGACCGGGTGGTCTCGGCGGACTCGGTGTTTCAGCGAGGGGCGGCCGCCCTCAAACCAGCAATTTGTAGGCGGGCAGGGTGAGAAATTCCACAAACTCGTCCGATAGCGCCACCTGATCGAAGACCTTGCGGGCGTCTTCGAACCGCCCCGCCGAAAAGGCCTCATCTCCGATCCGCTCCCGGATCTTCTGCAGCTCCTCGTCCTCGATCCTGCGCACCAGATCGGCGGTGACCGCGCCGCCCCCCACCAGGGGGGCCCCGGTCTTGACCCACTGCCAGATTTGCGAGCGTGAAATCTCGGCCGTGGCCGCGTCCTCCATCAGGTTGTTGATGGCGGCGGCGCCGTTGCCACGAAACCACGACTCGAGGTATTGGATCCCGACCGAGACGTTGAGGCGCACCCCGGCCTCGGAAATCGACCCGCCCGGCACCCTCAGGTCGGTGAGCTGCTCGGCCCGGATCCCGACCTCATCGCGGCGGCGATCGATCTGATTCGCCCGCTCGCCGAGAACCGCGTCGAAGCACTCCATGGCGACCGGGACCAGGTCGGGATGCGCAACCCAGGTTCCGTCGAAGCCGTCGGCCGCCTCGCGCTCCTTGTCGGCCCGCACCTGTTCGAGGGCGACGCGGTTGACCTCCGGATCGCGGCGGCTGGGAATGAAGGCCGCCATGCCGCCCATGGCGAACGTGCCCCGCCGATGGCAGGTCTTGACCAAAAGCTCGGTGTAGGCGCGCATGAAGGGGGTCGTCATGGTCACCTGTGCCCGGTCCGGCAGCACCATGTCCGCCCGCTGGTTGAACTTCTTGATGGCGCTGAAGATGTAATCCCAGCGGCCGGCGTTGAGGCCCATGGAATGGTCGCGCAATTCGTAGAGGATCTCGTCCATCTCGAAGGCGGCCAGGATGGTCTCGATGAGCACCGTTCCACGCAGCGTGCCCGTTGCCAGGCCCAGGTCTTCCTCGGCGTGGGTCATGACCTGGTTCCACAGCCGGGCCTCCAGGTGACTCTCCAACTTGGGCAGGTAGTAGTAGGTTCCCAGCCCCTTCGTCTGCCGGCGGCGCGCGTTGTGGAAGCAGTAGAGGCCGAAGTCAAAGAGGCTGGCGGAGATGGCGATCCCGTCGACGAGGAGGTGCTTCTCCTCCATGTGCCAGCCTCGCGGCCGAACCAGAAGGTAGGCGGGGTTCTGGTTCAGCGCATAGGTGCGGCCGTCCGGATTGGCGAAGGTGATGGTGCCCTCGATGGCATCGATCAGGTTGGCGTGCCCATCGAGGTTGTTGGCCCAGGTCGGCGAGTTGGCGTCCTCGAAGTCGGCCATGAAGACCTTCGCCCCCGAATTGAGCGCGTTGATGACCATTTTTCGGTCGACCGGGCCCGTGATCTCAACCCGCCGGTCGAGCAGGTCGAGCGGTGGTGGTGCCGTCTGCCAATCGCCGTCGCGGATGTGCGCGGTCTCGTCCAGAAATTGCGGCATCTCCCCCGCCGTCAGTCTTATTGAGCGCGCCGCCCGGGCCCGGAGAAGGTCCTGTCGGTCGGACTCGAAGCGGCGGTGCAACCGGGCCAGGAAGGCCTGCGCGTCGGCGCTCAGGATCTCTCGCTGGCGCCCCTCCACCGATCCGGCGATCCGAACGTCTGCTTGTGATTCCAACGTTGAGACCTCCATCGATCGCGTCTGGACTGCGTTTTCGATTGGGCACAGAGGTGGTTTGCAACCCGCGGCGCGGCCGCGCCGACTGTACCAAGCCTGGCCCGCGGCATCGGAAAGGAGGCCGCCGACCCAGCGCCAACAGGCTACATTGTCCAGCAATGGCGATCCGATTCACAACCGGCCGCCCCCTCATCGCCCGTTCGAAGAGGGCGGCGTCAAAGGGGCGGCGCTGATGGCTCTGCCACCTGCCCTGACCTCCGAATTGCGCCAGATCGTGGGTGATCCCAACGTCATCGACGGGGCCAACGACCTCCGCCTCTTCGAGCGCGACGCCTCCATCTCGGCCGCGATTCCGGATGCGGTGGTGCTGCCGGGCAGCCGCGATGAGGTGGTGGCGGTGATGAAACTGGCGGCTCGGCATCACCTTCCGGTCGTCGCCCGAGGTGCGGCGACCGGCCTCTCGGGCGGCGCCATCGCGCTGCAACACGGCATCGCCCTTCAGCTCAGCCGGATGCGGCGCATCATCAGTTTCGAGGCCGGGAACGCCAGCGTCCTTCTGGAGCCGGGGGTGGTGAACGCCGACCTGCAGCGGGCGGCCGCGCGGCGGCGTCGCTTCTATGCGCCCGATCCCTCCAGCCAGAACGCCTGCACTCTGGGCGGCAACGTGGCCGAAAATTCGGGCGGGCCCCACTGCCTCTACTACGGCGTGACCGCCAACCACATCCTGGGGGTGGAGGTGGTTTTGGCCGGCGGCGAGGTGGTTTGGCTCGGCGATGAGTCCCCCGACCAGATGGGTCTCGATCTGCTCGGCGCCATGGTCGGCTCGGAAGGAACGTTGGGCGTGGTGACCCGCATCAGGGCCCGACTCCTCCCCCTTCCAGAGTCGGTCGTCACCATCATGGCGGCCTTCCCCACCATCGAGGACGCCAGCCAAGCGGTCTCCGCGGTGATCGGCGGAGGAGTGATCCCGGTCGCCCTGGAGATGATGGACCAGGTCACGATCGGGGCGGTCGAGGCCCACTACCGGGCCGGCTATCCGACCGACGCGGGGGCGGTCCTGCTGGCTGAGATTCACGGCATCAGGGAGAGCACCGACGACGTGGCGCCGGTGATCGAGGCGCAGCTGCGTCAGCACGGCGCCAGCCAGCTCCGCGTGGCCGGCGACGCGGCGGAGCGGGAGCTGCTGTGGGCGGGGCGCAAAGGAGCCATCGGCGCCCTGGGCCACATCAAGCCCAACTATTACCTCCATGACGGGGTGGTGCCGAGAACGCGGCTACCCGGAGTGCTGGAGCAGGTCGGGGAGATAGCCCGCGACCACCACCTGCCGGTCGCCAACGTCTTTCACGCTGGCGATGGCAACCTCCACCCCAACATCCTCTTCGACCTGCGCGAGAGGGGCGTGATGGAGCGTGTCGAGTCGGCGGGGGAGGAAATGATGCGGGCCGTGGTCGAGGCCGGAGGGACACTCTCCGGGGAGCACGGCATCGGCGTCGAGAAGAACACCTTCATGCCCTGGATCTTTTCCCCCGACGACCTGGACGCGATGCACATTCTCAAAAACACGCTCGATCCCGAGGGGCGCCTCAACCCGGGCAAGATCTTTCCCGATCCCAACCAGGCGCCGCGGCTGGCGGCGCGAGCAGGTGTCGCCAAAGAGGCCACCTGGTGGTGACGATCCAGCACCCGGGCAGCGCCGAGGAACTGGCGCACTGTCTGGGCGAGGCCGATCGCGAGGGCCTGGCGGTACTGCCCAGGGGGGGCGGACGAGCGTTCGGAATGGGCGATGTGCCCGAGCGATCCGATCTCATCATCGAGACCGGCGGCCTGAACCGGCTGGTTGAGCGAAGTCAACACGACTTGACCGTGACGGTGGAGGCGGGAATGACGCTGGAAGCCCTGAGCACGGTGCTCGCCGAGACGGGACAGTTCTTGCCCCTGGATCCCTACAACGGCCCCGGCCACACCGTGGGCGGCGCGCTGGCCTCGGGCTGGACCGGGCCCCTCCGGCAGGGATACGGGACCCCCCGCGACTTCCTGATCGGCCTGCGCTTTGTGCTGCCGGACGGAAGGCGGGTGCACTCGGGCGGCAGGGTGGTCAAGAACGTGAGCGGCTACGACCTGAAAAAGCTCCACCTCGGCGCGCTGGGCAGCCTCGGAATCATCGTCGAGGCCTCCTTCAAGGTATTTCCCCGACCGGCCGCCGAATCGACCCTGCGCCGCAACGCCTCGAGCCTGGAGGCAGCCTGGGCCGAAGCCGGGCGCGCCCTCGCTTCGCCCCAGCCCCCGGTCGCGCTGGAGGCGAGCGCCAGCTCGGCCGGGATCGAGCTGGTGGCTCGGCTGGCGGGGTGGCCGCGGGCGATCGAGCGGATGGAGTCCGAACTGGGTTGGGAGAAGGTCAGCAACGACTACTGGGACACCCTCTCCCAAGCCAACTCGCCCAGCTGGGCTCGGATCTCAGTTCCGCCGGCGGCGTTGATGGAAACTGCCGCCCACCTGCCCCGAGAAGGCTGGTCGGCGAGCGTCGGTGTGGGCTCGATTCAGTGGTTTGGCGCCTCCCAGCCGGAGCAGGTGCGCGAGGTTCGAGCCCGCGCCGAGGCCGCCGGTGGGCACCTGGTGCTCCTGGCTGCACCCGATGGGCTGAAGGCGGCGGTCGGCGCCTGGGGTCAGCCCAGCCCCAGCGCCGCCCTGATGGCGCGGGTGCGAGAGGCCTACGATCCGAGGCGAACCATGGCGCCGGGCAGATTCGTGATTTGAGCAGGGGACTCGACATCCGGGACCGGACCACCTTCGACGGCCCCGACTCGCCCTCGGACGACGACCTCAGCAAGTGCGTGCATTGCGGACTGTGTCTGAACTACTGCCCCACCTTCCGCGTCACCGGGCTGGAGAGCGAATCCCCGCGCGGGCGTCTCTACCTGATGACGCAATGGAAACGGGGGCAGCTGCCGTTCACCGCCGACCTGGCCCGCCACATCGACCTCTGTCTGGGCTGCCGCACCTGTGAGGCGGTCTGCCCCTCGGGGGTCCCCTACGGCCGCATCATCGAGGGCGGCCGGGCGGAGGTGGAGCGCCTTCGCCCTCGCAGCCTCAAGCGCTGGTTGGTTCGTCAGGGCCTGCGCTCGGTGCTGGCGCGTCCGGCCCGCCTGCGCGCGGCCATCGGCATGGCCCGGTTGGCGCAGCGGCTCGGGGTGGCCCGGGCTCTGCCCGGGGCAGGCCAGCTGCCCGTGCTGAGATCGCCGTTCAAAGTGCCCTCGGAGAATGTTGCCCCGCCCATCGGCCCCCGCCGCTATCGGGTTGCCTTCCTGACCGGATGCGTCATGCCCCTCATGTACGCCTCTGCCCACGAGGCCTCGGTCCGCCTCCTGCAGCTGGCTGGTTGTGAGGTCTGGTTTCCGCCCGACCAGCGATGCTGCGGTGCCCTGCACGCCCACAACGGGGACCTGGAGGGGGCGCGGCAACTTCGCGAAGTCAACCTGAAGGCCTTCGGGAACGAGCCCCTCGACGCCCTCATCGTCAACTCCGCCGGCTGCGGGGCCCACCTCAAGGATTTCTACGAGGAACTCAAATTCCCCGTCCGCGATTTATTCGAATTTCTGGACCAGGTCGGCCTGCCGGAGCCGACGGCCGAGGTCCCCGCCCGGGTCGCCTACCAGGATGCGTGTCACCTACTTCACGCCCAGGCCATCGGACGCCAGCCCCGCCACCTGCTCTCGCGTGTGCCGGGGGCGCAGGTGGTGGAACTGGAGCATCCGGACATCTGTTGCGGCTCGGCTGGGCTCTACGCGACACTCGAAACCACCATGTCCGACCGCATTCTGGCGGAGAAGATGGACGACGTGATCGAGGCCGGGCCCGAAATAATCACCACCGCCAACCCGGGTTGCCAGATGCAGTTGGAGCGTGGCCTCCGCGCCCGCGGAAAGAACATCAAGGTCATGCATCTGGCCGAATTTGTGGCCCTTGCTTATCCTGAGCTGACCATGGGACCGACATCCGCCTGAGGCGGCTGGTTCCTGCCGCCCAGGACCGATCGAGGTATTAGATGGAGCCGGATTCTTCCACCGCACCGCTGGTGGCCATCGTCGGCGGCGGCATCTCGGGTCTGGCGGCGGCCCAGGCCCTGGCCGGAGCCAATTCCGGCCCCCCGGTGCGAGTGGCGATCCTGGAGGCGGCCGATCGGCTGGGCGGCAAGGTGCTGACTCGCGAACTGGGCGGAAGGCCGATCGAGGCCGGGCCGGACGCCTTTTTGACCCGCTCCTCAGAGGCGGTGGAATTGTGCCGCGAAGTCGGCCTCGGCGACCAGCTGATCGCGCCCAGCGGAGCCCCGGCCTCGATCTGGATGAATGGCCGTCTGTGCCCCATTCCGGCCGGACTGACGCTGGGGGTGCCGGTCCGGTTCGTCCCTCTGATGCGCTCTGGGATCCTCTCCCCTCTGGGGCTGCTGCGGGCAGCCCTGGAACCGATGTTGACCAGGCAGCGTCTGAGTGAGGAACCGACGGTGGCTGAGCTGATCATCCCTCGCTTCGGACGGGAGGTGTTTGAGCGGCTCGTCGATCCCCTCCTGGGAGGCATCTATGCCGGACGTTCCGACCTGCTGAGCGCGGCCGCGGTGATGCCGCGGCTGCTGGAACTAGCGCGCGGCAGCGGGAGCCTGGTGCGGGCGCTGCGCGGGGCGACGGCGCCGAGCGCCACCTTCAACAGCCTGCGCGCTGGCCTGGGATCACTGATCGACGCCTTGGCCGGCTCGCTGGGCCGAAGCGGAGTCGATGTTCAACTCTCCAGCCCGGTCCGCGCCCTCCGCCGAAACGGTGATGGGCGCATCGTGCTGGAGCGCCCCAAGGCCCCTTCGGTGACGGCCGACGCCGTCATCATCGCCGCTCCGGCGAGCGACGCCGCCAGCATTCTGGCGGCCGGCGCCCCCAACCTGGCCAAGGAGCTGAACCGAATCGAGTACGCATCGGTGGCAATGGTGGGCCTCGCCTACTCGCCCGCGGCAATCCCTTCTCCGTCGACGTCAAGCGGCTTCCTGGTACCCCGAGGCAAGGGCCGGGTGGTAGTCGGCGTCACCGCCGTGAGCGCAAAATGGCCGCAGCCGTCCAGCACTGAACAAATCCTCTATCGAGTGGCCGTGGGACGCGCCGATGACGAGCACTGGCGTTCGCAGGGCGATGAGCAGCTGGTCCGATTGGTTCACACTGAATTGGCCGGATATCTGGGTTTGACGCAGGCTCCGGAGAGCTTCCAGGTCACCCGCTGGCCGGGAGCGATCCCTCAGTACAAGCTGGGGCACCAGGCCCGTCTGAGCCGTATCGGCTCCATGCTCGAGTTCCTGCCCGGGGTTTTTCTGTGCGGTGCCGGCTATGAGGGTCTGGGGATTCCGGCTTGCATCCGGCAGGGCCGGGAGGCCGCAGAGAAGGTGCTGGAGGGACTTCCGAGGTCGGATTCAGACCCGGGTTGGGGCCGCCGAGCGGCCCCCTGAGCAGGCCGGTCGCCGGCGCCCCAATCGGAGCTGCGCCGGAAACGAGGTCAGAGCCGCTTCCCGAGCCCGGGGTACAGTCACCAGCCATGGACTATCGAATCGAGCAGATCATCAACTCGCCGGCGGGCGGCCAGCCGCCGATCGATTCGCTGATGCGGGCGCTCGCGGCGTACTCGGAACCGGCATTCATCGCCCTGGTGGTGATCTGGCTGATGGTGGGGCTGGCCCGGCGCTCACCGCAGGAGTTGCTCGGGGCGTCGAGCGCGCTGCTGAGTGCGGGGCTGGCCCTCCTCATCAATGTGGCCCTGGCCCTGCTCTGGTTTCGGCCACGACCCTTCGTCAGCCATCCCGGGACGGTCCACGTGCTGCTCGCCCATTCGCGCGACTCCTCCTTCCCCTCGGATCACGCCGCCGCCGCCGTTGCCATCGCATCCATCCTCTTCGTCTTCCATCGGCGGCTGGGAACGGCTGCGTTCGTGATCGCCCTGGGGGTGGGCTACGCGCGCGTCTACGTCGGCGACCACTATCCGGGCGACGTGCTGGCCGGCTCGGTGGTAGGGCTGATCGCAGCCTGGGCGCTCTACCAGGCCTACCGCCTGACCAACCCCTGGCTGACCCGGTGGGCCAGGCTGCGCTTGCAAGCCGGGCGCTGAGGGTGGCGATTCATCTCTCCCCGCGCTGCGCGGCCACCAGAGCCGACTTGGGATCACAATGGGGGCCAGCACCAAATCGGCGCGTGGCCGAGCACGAGGAGGAATTTCGCATGAGCCTACAGAAGGGTGACGCCGCTCCTCCGTTCAGCCTGCCCGACCAGGACGGGCGCTCGGTGTCGCTCAGTGACTACCTTGGGCGCCGCGTCGTCGTCTACTTCTACCCCCGCGATGACACGCCCGGCTGCACCACCGAAGCCTGCCAATTCAACGACGCGCTGGCTCAATTCGACTCGGCCAGTGTGGACGTGGTCGGCATTTCACCCGATGACGCCGAAAGCCACCGCAACTTCCGCGCCAAATTCCACCTCCGATTTCCGCTCTTGACCGATGCCGACCACCAGGTGCACGACGCCTACTCGACCTGGGGGGAGAAGACGATGGCGGGGCGCACCTACATGGGCACCATCCGATCCACCTTCGTGGTCGATGCTGCAGGCAAGATCGAGCGCGCATGGTACGGCGTCTCGGCCGACGGCCACGCTGGACGAATTCTGGCCGAGATCGGGGTTTAGCTTCTGTCGCCCCGTGCCCTGCCCGGCCGTTTCAGGGTGGCCCGATGGCGAGCGAGGAGGCGGTAGCAGCCGGCCTCCAGCTGCGACAGCAGCGGCAGGCCTCCCAGCGCCGCCAGCGCGCCGCCGATGCCCCCGCCCAGTCGCAGGACGGCGTTGATGGCCGCCGCGCCCTCCATTCGCTCCCCGGCTCTAGTCACCAGCCAGACCGAGCGTGCCGACTCCAGCGCGCTCACCCCCAACTCGTCGACCGCCACTTTGGAACCGGCCGGAACCAGATCGAATTGGACGGCTCCTCGCGCTGCTCGCGCCGCCCAGCGGGAGCAGCGGTCGCAATCGGAGTCATAGACCAGACTGCCCGCCGACTCGGTCCGGTCCGCCCCGCGGTTCACGGCACCGCGACCCTTCCGATCACCGGGCCCAGATCGATCTCGTCGTTGCAGCGACCCGCGGGGACCATCGGATAGCACAGTTCCAGCGGATCGACCTGGAAGTCGATGACCACCGTTCGGTGGCGCAGCTCCATTGCTTGGACGATGGCCTGATCCACGCCAGCGACCTCATTCACGCGCAGCCCAACGCAGCCGTAGGCCTCAGCCAGCCGCACATAGTCGGGGCATTCGCTGCCCAGTGCGACAGCCGAATAGCGCTCCCGGTGAAACAGCTCCTGCCACTGCCGGACCATGCCCAGGTGGCAATTGTTGATGAGGGCCACGATCACCGGCAGCTTCTCGGTCACCGACGTGGCCAGCTCCTGGCAGGTCATCTGGAAGCAGCCGTCACCATCGATGGCCACCACCTGCAGGTCGGGATGGGCCGCCTTGGCGCCGAGCGCGGCGGGGATGGCAAAGCCCATCGTGCCCGCTCCGCCTGAATTCGCCCAGTGCCGCGGAAACTCGAATCGCCAGAGCTGGGAAGCCCACATCTGGTGCTGACCCACCCCGGCCGTCACCAGGGCGGAGGGTCCGAGCAGGGTGGAGAGCCGATCGATCACGTACTGCGGTTTCAGCAGTCCACCGGGCTGCTGGTCGTAGGCGAATGGAAATCTCAGCTTCCAGTCCTCGACCTGGGCCAGCCACTCGCCTCGTCGCTCGGCGGGAATGGGGACCAGATGGGCGTTGAGCCCGTGCAGCACCGCCCGAGCATCCCCCACCAGGGCGACGTCCACATCGCGATTCTTCCCGATCTCCTTGCGGTCGATATCGACGTGGATGATGCGGGCCTCGGGGGCAAAGCCGTCGAGGAGGCCGGTGACCCGATCGTCGAAGCGCGCTCCCACCGCGATCAGCAGATCAGATCTCTGCATGGCCGTCACGGCCGCGTACCCGCCGTGCATTCCGGGCATGCCGAGGTTCAGTCGATGGCTGTCCGGAAAGACCCCACGAGCGGTCAAGGTGGTCACCACCGGAAGCTGCTGTCCGGTCGCCAGCGCGAATACCTCCTCTTCGGCTCCAGACCTGACCGCACCTCCGCCCAGATAGAGAACCGGCTTCTGGGCAGAACGAATCAGCCCCACCGCCGCTTGGATGGCCGCCTCGGGCGGCAGCGGAAGCGCCGACCAGAGGGGAATCGCGGTCGGTCCGAGCTGGCGGTATTCGACCTCAGCCTGCTGTACGTCCTTGGGAATGTCGATCAGGACGGGACCGGGCCGCCCTGATCGCGCGACCCGGAAGGCATCGTGCAGCGTCTTCTCCAGGTCCTCGGGGTCCATCACCAGCCAATTCGCCTTGGTGACCGACGCCGTGATGGCGGTGACCGGTGCCTCCTGAAAGGCCTGTTTTCCGATCCCGGCCCGGGCCACCTGTCCCGTGATAGCAACCAGCGGCACCGAATCCATCATGGCGTCCGACAGGGGTGTGACGAGGTTGGTGGCGCCCGGACCCGAGGTCGACAGACAGACCCCGACCTTGCCCGTCATGTGGGCGTAGCCCTCGGCGGCGTGGCCGGCGCCCTGTTCGTGGCGCATCAGAACGTGCCGAACCGGTGAATCCAAGAGGGCGTCGTAGACGGGCATGATCGCGCCCCCGGGGAGGCCGAAGACGACCTCCACGCCCTCCGATTCGAGGACTCTCCATACAATCTCGGCGCCCGTCAATCTCATCGTGATCTCTCCCAACTTCGAGGAGTCCTGATGCCGATTCCGAGTGCCGGAAAAAGAAAAACCGCCCCGGGGGCGGTCGCTGCACGCGGAGGCGGACCCTCTGCGTGCCTAGGTAATCGAAATGATCGCGGCTGGCCGGCTCATGCTCTGCCCATCCCGATCATTTGGCGTCAGTATACATGCGGCGACGGGGCACGGGATCAATCGACGCGGGCGGCACCAGTCGCCACCATCTCGGGCCCAAAGGCACCGAGCAGGTGCAGGCGCGCCCGATGCAGTCTCAAACGATGCCGAGAAGGGCCCGCGACTTCAAAGGGAACGAGTGCAAGACGTATAAGTTGCAGGGCAACCCTGGCGAGCATGTAATTCTTCAACGGGGGTGCGGGGAGAAGGTTACGACACTCGAGTGCGCCGCGGCCAGAACCCCAAGGCCCAACCGGACCCGCGCTGCTGGGCCCGAAGGGCACCGGCCGGGAGCTCGCCACTCATTCTGCTCCGGACTGCTCGGAACCGCCTAGCAAGCCGGTGCTCGAGCGGGCGCGCTAGCATAGGCCCCTGGTTCGGGGAGTAGCGTAGCCCGGCAGCGCACCTGGCTGGGGGCCAGGGGGTCGCGGGTTCAAATCCCGCCTCCCCGACCAAAGTGGGTCTTCGGATTCTGGCGGGGTGAGCCAGGGCCGGTAGGGCGCCAAGAAATGAACGAAGGTGCCTCAGGCTTGCGGTGTGAGCCAACAATCCCGAACCACCTTCGTCGTTATTGAGCCTAACGAGATTCTGCAGGCCCTG
>Ga0207933_1000231_pt1 | contig 58508 bp, 48 predicted proteins | sample NGESurdeep092012_4_FD_184488 | JGI IMG/M metagenome (GOLD analysis project Ga0207933, IMG submission 184488) | Arctic peat soil microbial communities from Barrow, Alaska - NGEE Surface sample F53-3 deep-092012 (SPAdes) | ecosystem: Environmental > Terrestrial > Soil > Wetlands > Peat ...
CAGTTTTGAGCTGTCAGCTATGAGCTGTGAGTTAAAGGCGGGAATATGGGCTGGGAGAAGCAGATTGCCGTTGGACTGTAGCTAAGAGTAGAAGCGGCGGATGGCGTCGACTACGGTCTCGACCTCGTCGTCGCGGAGCTCGGGGTAGATGGGAAGCGCGAGGACTTCGGCGGCGGCGCGTTCGCTCTCGGGGAAGTCGCCCGGCTGGTAGTTGAGGAAGGCGAGACTTTCCTGCAGGTGCAGCGGAAGAGGGTAGTAGATCTCTGTGCCGATGCCTTTGGCGGTGAGGAAGGCGCGCAGGTCGTCGCGGCGTGGAGCGCGGATGACGTATTGGTGGAAGATGTGCTCGGCGCGGGGATCGCGGTAGGGGAGGACGATGCCGTCTTTCGTAGATTTCGTAGATTGCGTGGATGCGGCGGTGAGGCCGGTGTCCTTGAGGCGGGTGTCGTAGAGGGCGGCCAGGGTGCGGCGGCGGGCGTTGCCAGCGTCGAGGCGGCGGAGCTTGACCTCGAGGACGGCGGCCTGGAGGGTGTCCATGCGGGAGTTCCAGCCGATCTCGTCGTGGAAGTAGCGGCGGCGCATGCCATGGGTGCGGAGCATGCGGACGCGCTCGTCGGTGGCGGCGGAGCGGGTGGTGACGAGGCCGGCGTCGCCGAAGGCGCTGAGGTTTTTGGTGGGGTAGAAGCTGAAAGCGGCGGCGTCGCCAAGGCCGCCGGCGCGGATGCCGTTGAAGGAGGCGCCGAAGGCCTGGGCGGCGTCTTCGACGATCTTGAGATCGTGCTGGGCGGCCAGGGCATGGAAGGCGTCCATGTCTGCGCACTGGCCGTAGAGGTGCACGGGCATGACGGCGGCGATGCGGCTGGCGCCGGAGGGGGCAAGGCCCATCTGGCTGGCGACGCTGGCGGCGGACAGGTTGAAGGTGGCGGGGTCGATGTCGGCCAGAATAGGGACGGCGCCCGCGCGGAGGATGGAGCTGACGGTGGCGAAGAAGCTGAACGGGCTGGTGAGGACGGCGCCGCCGGGGCCGATGTTGAGGGCGGCCAGGGCGAGCCAGAGGGCGTCGGTGCCGCTGGCGCAGCCGGCCGCGTGGGGGACGCCGCAGGCCTGGGCGGCGGCGTGTTCAAAACGCTCGACTTCGGGGCCGAGGATGAAACGTTGGGACTCGCAGACCGTCTCTAGAGCCTGGAGGACTTCGTTGCGAATCAGGGAGAACTCGCGCCCGAGATCAAGCATCTGAACCGGATGGCGGGAAGTCCTCGTGATTTCCTCAGGCATCTCCCTATCCTACGCTGCGCGACAGGTCCTTTAGGCTGTCGAGGTTAGAGGCGGAGGCTCGACGTTGTGTTGTCGGGCGGGTGTCGAAGCCTGTAGGGTAGTGAATGAAATTTGGCAGGACTGTGCTCTTCGCGAAGGGCGGGAGCGACAACACTTTTTCGATAACGTTGTACCTTGGCATTATGCCTACGGGAGATCGGCCTTATGGAATCAAAGCCGGCGCAGAATATTCAGGACACTTTTCTCAATACGGTCCGTAAGGACAAGAGCCCGATCACGATTTACCTGGTGAGCGGCGTGAAGTTGACCGGGCGGATCCGCTCGTTCGACAAGTACTCGGTGCTGCTGGAGAACAACGCGCAGGAGCAGTTGATCTTCAAGCACGCCATCTCGACCGTGGTCAGCGGCCGTCCGATGGTCCATGGCGAAGGTCGGCCTCCGGGAAGCGAACATCGCCCGGGACCGACATCGGTTACGGCAGAGGGCACGCCCAGCGCTCCCGCACCCAGCGCTCCCGCACCCACCGCGGCGGCGCACTGAGGTCAGCTCTGGCAAGGCGCGAACGTGCAGTTCTAGTCGCTGTGGAGTTTACCAGCGGCCGGCAGGGAGTTTCTCCCGCGGCCCGGCAGGCGCGCGCGGCGGCGGCGCTGGACAGCTTGACGGCCGGTGAGACTGCGCCTTCGCTGCCGTCTGCTCATGAGATTGAGTTTGAACTTTCGCTGGCGGAGTTTCAGGAGCTGGCGCGTTCGGCGGAGGCGGAGATCGCCGCAGTGCTGGTGCAGCATCGGCCGCGGCCCGATCCGGCGACGCTGGTGGGCGGCGGCAAGCTGGAGGAGATTGACGCGACGGCGCGATCGACCGAGGCGGATCTTGTGCTGTTCGACCATGACCTGACGCCATCGCAGCTACGCAACCTGGAGGCGCGGCTGCCGTGCAGAGTGATCGATCGCACGCAGCTTATTCTGGATATTTTTGCGCGCCATGCGCGGACGCGCGAGGGCCAGTTACAGGTGGAGCTGGCACAGCTGGAGTATCAGCTTCCGCGGCTGACCGGGCGAGGCAAGGCGATGTCGCAGCTGGGCGGCGGCATTGGAACGCGCGGACCGGGCGAGACGCAGCTGGAGACCGACCGGCGGCGCATCAATGCGCGGATCGACCGGATCAAGCAACAGCTGGAGGCGGTGCGGCGGATTCGGCGGCAACAACGTGGGCGGCGCGAGGCGGTGCCGGTGCCAACGGTGGCGCTGGTGGGGTATACGAACGCGGGGAAATCGACGCTGTTCAACGCGCTGACCGGAGCGGAGGTGCTGGCTTCGGAACGCATGTTTGCGACGCTCGATCCGAAGCTGCGGCAGCTTACGCTGCCTTCGCGGCGGAAGATCCTGCTCTCTGATACGGTGGGCTTTATCCGCAAGCTGCCGCACAGCCTGGTGACCAGCTTTCGGGCGACGCTCGAGGAGGTGGAGCGCGCGGAGCTGCTGCTGCATGTGCGCGATGCGGCGAGCCCATTGCTGGAGGAGCAGCGGGTGGAGGTGGAGGCAGTGCTGGCGGAGCTCGAGGTGAGCGGAAAGCCGGTGCTGCAGGTGTTCAACAAGATCGATCTGCTGGCTCCGGGGGCGGCGATGCCAGCGGAGGCGATTCCAGTTTCGGCGCTGACTGGAGAGGGGACGGACAGGCTGCTGCAGGCGATCGATGGAGCGCTGATTAACGATCCGTTGAGCGAGGCGCGGTTTTGCATTCCGCAGTCGGAGGGGCGGGTGCTGGCGGCGCTGGAGCGCGGCGCGACCTTTTCTGCGCAAAGCTTCGAGGCGGAGAGCGTGTATGTGACCGTGGTGGGCCCGATCTCATTGCTGGGCCGGTACCGGCGTTTTCAGGTGAAGGATGAAAGATTGGTATAGACGCAATACAGGCCGCCTGAGTGGGGAGCGGAGGTAGGTCCCCTGTCACGCGGCCTGCACGACCCGGAACGGGTCTCGGGTGGTGGAATTAGTGTACGCCTGTGGGGCGAGGGGCCAACAAAATAATGAAAAATGGTTTGCGGAGCGGGATCGGGAGAGCGGGTTGGTAATCGTTACAGACCGTCGATTATCGCTCATGAACTTTGACGTTCCAAGGATGGCTTTGTTACAACTAGTGAGGTAACCAGGCTTGGAGTTCGTGTGGCTTGCCGGAGCCCCGTCGGTAGGGGCCTGGACTGCGCGAATTCGCCGCCGCCCTTCGTATTTTTCGAACGATCCGACACAAGAACTGCATGGAAATTTTGAATCAACTTGGCGGTCTGGTACTCGGCTCTGTGCCGACGGCCATCCTTTTCATTCTTTTAGTGATCGCGTATGGCTTTCTGGTGCGGCGGCCGCTGGAGCGCACGCTGGCCGAGCGCCGTGCGCGGACCTTCGGGGCGGTGGAGCAGGCGCGTGGGGCGATCTCCGCCGCGGAGGCGGAGACCACAGCCTACGAGGAGAAGTTGCGAGGGGCGCGCGCGGAGATTATGGCGATCAGAGAGCAGCAGCTGAAGCGGCTGGAGGAAGAGCGTCAGGCGGCGCTGGCAAGCGCTCGCGAGCAGGCGCAGGAGCGGGTGCGGGCGGCGCGCAGCGAGATTGAGAGATCAACGGCGACGGCGCGGGAGCAGATTGAGCGCGCGGCGGCGCAGCTGAGCGAGCAGATTGTGAATGCGCTTTTGCCTAAGGGCGCTCCCCTTGCGGAGGCTCGGCAGTGAGGCTGATGCAGCGTAGCTTTTCAAAGAATCGACGGATATTTTTCTGGCTTCCCGCGGCGCTGCTTGCTTTGGCGCTAGCGTGGGGAGCGGCTGCTCCGGTGCAGGCGCAGAGTGCTGTTTCGCGTCAGTCACAGGCGCGTCCCGGCGGCGATGAGAGCTCGACGCCGGCTGCCGCGGTTCCGGAGAAGCGACGCGAGGAGAGGGACGAGAGCTATGAGTTCAGTCACTCGGCCGCGGTGCAGAAGTTTGGCGCGTTCCTGGGAATGAATACGGAGCAGGCGGCGACGGCGTTTGAGATCTTCAACTTTTTGTTGCTGGCGGCGGGCGTCGGATATGGTTTGCTGAAGACGCTTCCGAAGACCTTCCGCGCGCGCAACACGGCGATTCAAAAGCAGCTTGTGGATGCGCGGACCGCGACGGAAGAGGCGAATGCGCGGCTGAATTCGGTTGAGGCTCGGCTGTCGAAGCTGGGCGATCAAATTTCGGGGATCCGGTCGCAGGCGGAAGCGGACAGCGCGCGCGACGAGCGGCGAATCCGCGCCGGCGTTGAAGAAGAGAAGGCCAAGATTTTGGCCGCGGCCGAGGCGGAGATTCATACGGCTACGGCTACGGCGCGGCGCGAAATCCAGCAGTTTGCCGCGGAGCTCGCGATTGAGCAGGCCGCGCGCAAGCTGGTGGTGACGGCTGAGACCGACCGGCTGCTGGTAGAGAGCTTTGCGCGCCAACTGACAGGCGAGTCTGGAGGCCAGAACTAATGGCCATCGTGGACTTACGTTATGCGCGTGCGCTGGCTGAGGTCATTGCGGACCAGAAGATGGATCTGGTTGCGGTGCAGGGTCAGCTGAACGATTTTGCGGACATGCTGGAGATGAGCGTGGAGCTGCGCGAGGCGCTTCAAAATCCGTCGATTCCGGAGCCGCAGAAGCTGCGGCTGCTGGATGCGATTGCGGAAAAGGCCGGCCTGAGCCGTCCGGTTCGCAACTTTCTCGCGCTGGTGGTGCATCATCAGCGGCTGCATGAGCTGCGCGACATGGTCGCGTCGTATGCGGCGCTGGCGGACGAGGAGACGGGCGTGGTCGAGGCCGAGATCACGACGGCGCGGCCGCTGGATGCGGATGGACGCCGGTTGCTGGAACAGCAGGTGGCTAAACTTGCGGGCGAGCAGCGGGTGCAGGCGACCTATCGTGAGGACGCTTCGCTGCTGGGGGGCGCTGTGGTCAGGCTGGGATCGACGGTCTACGATGGCTCGGTGCGCGCGCAGCTGCAGCAGCTCAAGCGACGGATGGTTGCGGCCTGAATCTTGCGAGATACGAGATACGAGATGCGAGATGCGAGATTTTAGGGAACCAGAGATTAGGGATTTAGAAGAGACGTTGAAAAGGGAAGAGCATGGCACAGATTCAAGCAAACGAGATCACCGAACTGCTGAAGCAGCAGATTGAAAACTACGAGCAGCGCATTCAGGTGGACGAGGTCGGCACGGTGGTGACGCTGGGCGATGGCATCGCGCGCGTTCATGGGCTCGACAAGGTGATGGCCGGCGAGCTGATTGAGTTTCCGCATGGCATCTCCGGCCTCGCGATGAACCTTGACGAGGACCAGGTGGGCGCGGTGCTGCTGGGCGATTACACGCTGATCAGCGAAGGCGACCAGGTGAAGCGCACGGGCAGAATCATGGATGTGCCGGTGGGCGAGGCGCTGATCGGGCGCGTGGTGAATGCGCTGGGGCAGCCTATCGACGACAAGGGGCCGATCAATACGGAGCACAGGCTGCCGGTGGAGCGGCTGGCGCCGGGCGTGATTGCGCGGCAGTCGGTGACGGAGCCGATGGCGACCGGCATCAAGGCCATCGACACGATGATTCCGATTGGACGCGGGCAGCGCGAGCTACTGATCGGCGACCGGCAGACGGGAAAGACGGCCGTGGCGCTGGATACGATCATCAACTCGGCGAAGAACAATTTGATTTGCATCTATTGCGCGGTGGGGCAGAAGCGGTCGTCCGTTGCTCAAGTCGTGCAGACACTGGAGCATTACGGCGCGATGGCGTACACCATCGTTGTGGCTGCGACGGCCTCCGAGCCAGCGCCGATGCAATATCTGGCGCCGTTTGCCGCGACCGCGATGGGCGAATACTTCCGCGACAGCGGCAAGCATGCGCTGATTATTTATGACGATCTTTCGAAGCATGCGGCCAGCTATCGCGAGATCTCGCTGCTGCTGCGCCGGCCGCCAGGACGAGAGGCGTATCCGGGCGATGTGTTCTATCTGCACTCGCGGCTGCTGGAGCGCTCGGCCAAGATGTCGAAGGAGAATGGCAGCGGATCGCTGACGGCGCTGCCGATCATCGAGACGCAGGCGGGCGATGTTTCGGCTTACATTCCGACGAACGTGATTTCGATTACTGATGGTCAGATTTTTCTTGAGACCGACCTGTTCAATGCGGGCGTGCGGCCGGCGGTGAATGTCGGCCTGTCGGTTTCGCGCGTGGGTTTTGCGGCGGCGATCAAGGCGACCAAGCAGGTGGGCTCGACGCTGAAGCTCGATCTAGCGCAGTATCGCGAGCTGGCGGCGTTTGCGCAGTTTGGCTCTGATCTGGATAAAGTCACGCAGAACCAGCTCAACCGCGGATCGCGGTTGACGGAGCTGCTGAAGCAGCCGCAGTTCCATCCGCTGACGTGGGTGCAGCAGGTGGCCATCCTCTACGCGGGAACGCAAGGCCTGCTGGACGACATCGAGGTGAAGGACATTCGCGCGTTTGAGGATGGCTTCTATCCTTATATGGATTCGGCGCAGGGGCAGTTGATGGCGGACATCGAGGCGAAGAAGGCGCTTGATGACGATCTGCGCAAGCGGCTGACGGACGCGATCAAGGAGTACAAGCAGGATTTTGTTTCGAAGCTCAAAGATGAGCAGGAGCAACAGAACCAGAAGGAACAGCAACCCGCGGAAGCGAAGGCCTAAAGAGACAGCAGACGAATGGCAAACGTACTCGACTTACGGCGACGCATCCGGAGTGTGAAGAACACGCGGCAGATTACGCGCGCTATGAAGATGGTGTCGGCGGCGAAGCTGCGGCGAGCGCAGGAGCGGGCGCTGCACGCGAGGCCGTACGCGCAGATGCTGACGAATGTGCTGGAGTCGCTGGTGCGGCGTACGGATTTGTACGACGAGACGACCGGCGACATGATGCATCCGCTGTTGGTGGAGCGCGAGGAGAAGAACGTTCTCGTTGTCGTGATCGCGGGCGATAAGGGTTTTGCGGGCGGCTTCAACTCGAATATCGGCAAAGCGGCGCAGCGGTTCATTGACGAGCGGCGGGGGCTGGGACAGAACATCGACATGGAGCCGATTGGCAAGAAGGCTATCGGACTTTACAAGAAGCGCTATCCGGCTGCGGTTTATGAGCACAAGGAAGAGCACTATGACAACGATCTGGCCAAGCATATCGAGGACATCCGGCATCGCGCAGCGCCGATCGAGGTCGCGGCCGAGCACGCGGACCTGCTGGTGAAGGCGGACATTAAGCCGGTGTCCGAGGTTGCGCATTCGATCATTGCGCGGTATGAGCGGGCGGAGATTGATTCGGTTTATCTGGTCTATAACGAGTTCAAGTCGGTCATCTCGCAGCGCGTGGTGGTGGAGAAGCTCCTGCCGATTCGCAAGCTGGGAAGCCACGAGATTACGGCTGCGGAAGAGATGACTGAGGAGCAGAAAGAGGCGGCGGCGCGCGCGGCGGAGAGCTCGGGCGTCTCGATCAATGCGCCGGAGGAGACGGTCATCGAGCAGGAGGCCAAGCGCTTTGGCACCGCGGATGTCGATTACATCTACGACCAGGAGCCGGAGCGGCTATTCCGGCATCTGATGCCGCGCTATGTGACGACGCAGATCTTTCATGCGCTGCTGGAGTCGATTGCTGCTGAACACGCCGCGCGCATGACCGCGACCGATGCGGCGACCAAGAATGCGGGTGAGCTGATCGACAAGCTGTCGCTCACGATGAATCGTGTGCGGCAGGCGGCGATTACGAAGGAAATTATTGAGATTGTGAGTGGAGCGGCGGCGTTGTAGGGACGTGGAGAAGCAGGTCCTTCGCGCGATGCGCTCAGGATGACAAAGTTTAGAAGTAGGTTCGAGGATTTATGGCAGAGAACATTGGAAAAGTGATCAGCGTCAGCGGGCCGGCCGTGGACGTGCAGTTTGAAGAGGCGCATATGCCGCCTATTTATCAGGCACTCCGCATTACCAGCGAAGGCTTCACGGTGCCGCAGCCGATGGATGTGATCGTCGAGGTGCAGCAGCATCTGGGCGAGGGCCGGGTGCGGTGCATCGCCATGACGGCGACCGAGGGCATGGTGCGCGGGATGAAGGCGACCGATACCGGCTCGGGAATTACGGTTCCGGTGGGGCGCGAGACGCTGGGCCGCGTGCTCAATGTGCTGGGACAGCCGGTGGATGAGCTGGGGCCGGTGAATGCGAAGGTGCACATGCCGATCCATCGGCAGGCGCCGGCGTTCGACGAGCAGTCGACCTCGGAGGAGATGTTTGAGACGGGCGTGAAGGTCATCGACCTGATCCAGCCGTTCATGAAGGGCGGCAAGATCGGCCTGTTCGGCGGCGCGGGCGTCGGCAAGACGGTCATCATTCAGGAGCTGATCAACAACGTTGCGATGAAGCATGGCGGCTATTCGGTGTTTGCGGGCGTGGGCGAGCGCACGCGCGAGGGCAATGACCTGTGGCATGAGTTCCAGGAGTCGGGCGTTATCGACCTGAAGGATTTTTCGAAGAGCAAGGCTGCGCTGATCTATGGGCAGATGACCGAGCCGCCGGGAGCGCGGCTTCGGGTTGCCTTGACTGGCCTCACCGTCGCCGAGTACTTCCGCGATGAAGAGGGCGCGGACACGCTGCTGTTCATCGACAATATCTTCCGGTTTACGCAGGCTGGTTCGGAGGTTTCGACGCTGCTGGGACGCATGCCGAGCGCGGTGGGCTATCAGCCGAACCTGGCGACGGAGATGGGCGAGCTGCAGGAGCGGATTACGTCGACGAAGAAGGGCTCGGTCACGTCGGTGCAGGCGGTGTACGTCCCGGCCGACGATATGACCGATCCGGCGCCGGCGACGACGTTTGCGCATCTCGATGCGACGACGGTGCTGTCGCGTCCGCTATCAGAGCTGGGAATTTATCCGGCGGTCGATCCGCTGGCTTCGACCTCGCGCATCTTGACGCCGCGCATCGTAGGGCAGGACCACTACGATGTGGCGCAGGAGGTGAAGCGCATTCTGCAGCGGTATAAGGACCTGCAGGACATCATCGCGATTCTCGGCATCGACGAGCTTTCGGAGGAGGACAAGCTGACGGTGTCGCGCGCGCGCAAGATTCAGCGCTTCCTTTCGCAGCCGTTCCATGTGGCCGAGATCTTTACCGGCATTCCCGGAGCGTATGTGAAGGTCGAGGATACGGTGCGCAGCTTCAAGGAGATTATCGACGGCAAGCATGACGATATTCCGGAGCAGGCGTTTTATCTGAAGGGCGGCATTGAAGATGTGCTGGCTGCGGCGGAGAAGATGAAGGCAACGGCGTAAAGACAGTGATTAGTGGTTAGTTGTTAGCGAGAAGTGAATAGTGAATAAGGCAAGTGCTTGATGGCTGAGGTTGGGAATAGTTCGGGGTTGCTGACGGTGCGGCTGGTTACGCCGGACCGTGTGCTGGTGGATGCGACGGCTGCGGCGGTAGAGCTGCCGGCGATGACCGGCTACATGGAGGCGCTGTACGGCCATGCGCCTCTGCTGGCGGAGCTGGGCGCGGGCGAGGTTCGGATCCACGGCGGAACGGCGGGCGAGCAGATATTTTTCGTCGCGTGGGGATTTGTCGAGGTGCTTCCGGAACGCGTGACGATTCTGGCGGAGATGGCGCTGCATCCGGAGGAGATCGATCCGGCGGAGGCGCAGCGCGAGCTGGCGCACTCGCAGGAGCTGTGGGACCAGGCGGGCGACGATCAGGAGAAGTACGACGAGGCCAATGCGGTGGCTCGGGTTGCTGAAGAGAAGCTGGCGGCGGCGCAGCAAAAGCGGTAGCAGTTTCTTTTTCTTAAGAAACTGAAAGGCCCGGCAGATGCCTGGTCTTTCTTATCGTTGTGGTATTCAGAGGCTCTAGTTGGCGGGTGCGGATTTGGCCGTGGATGTGGTTTGAGGCGAGAGCTTGAGGACTATGCTCTGCTGATCGTTGGCTTCGAACTGGGAGTAGAAGTTACGCAGCGGAGTGTAGTCAGTCGCCAGGACGAAGATGTCGTTGAAGGCCATGACCCGTCTGGTGATGAAGTTCGTAGGGGCCGCGGTGACTGTCATATCGTAGACCGCCTCCTTGGGCAGATTGAACTTACTGTCTGAAGGAGTGGCTTCAATGGAAAAACCGGTGGGGAAGTTGAGGCGCAACGCGTCCTGAGTTGACTGCGGGTAGAGGAAGTAGACGGCCAGCTTGCGTTTTTCATGGGGGAAGGTGGCCCGGTCATTGGCGAGGAAGAGATCGGCCGGCATGAGGAGACGTTTGCCGGCGCGGGTTCCCATGGTTCCTGCGACGGTGTAGGTGACCTTGAGGGGCTGCTCATACTCGTCGAGGTTGCTGAGGGCGACATCCTTGATCTCGAGTGACTTCGGAATCATGTCTTCGAGGTGTGTGCGGAGGCTGTGCTTGACGCTCTCCTCGTCGCCGCGCAGGGCATCCTGTCTCCAGTGCAGGGCGGGGGCGCCCATAAAGGTCAGGTCGATGGTGCCGCTGATCCCACCGTTGCTGTCCATGTTGAGGTTGGCGACACGGTCGGTTTTATTGGCGAGGTAGTTGCTTCCGGGCGTATCGGCGAAGATGGCCTCGTCTCCCTTCTGGCGCAGGCCTTTGAGGAAGGTGTGCTCCCATGCCAGCTGACCGTAGGGGCAATAGCGGGAGCCGGGATCGAAGAACTGGTCCTTGCCGTCGACGTTCACGATAGCGATGGCGTCGTCGAATTGACTGAAGGTGAGCCACGCCGCGATGAAGAGATTCTTGGAGCGATCGGGCACGAGCATGAGGTCGGCGGGAAAGCCTGCAGCGCGGGCCATGGAGACGAAGAGCTCGGCAAGTTGAGTGGAGTCACCGCGCTTGTGCTTGAGGACATCGTCGGCATCGTTGAGCTTGCCGAGGCCGTTGGCCTTGTCCTCGCGAGCTTCATGCTCGCGGGTGTAATCGGAGTTTTCGAGCGCCATCACGGCGGCATAGATCTTGCGCAGCTTCGCGTCCGGGGTGGAGGCGCCGGCGATGATGGCTTCGGTGGCTTTAGTCAGATCGGAGTTCGGTTTCTCAAAGCAGTTGGTGCGCTTGGACCAGTCTTTGCCTTCGGACTTCCAGTACTCGTCACCGGAGCGATAGGGAGAGAAGTTGAAGAGAACGCGATAGCTGTAGCTGGCGATCGGGGGCATGTACTCCTCCTTGATCTGAGGAGGGACATCCTTTCTTAGTTTGGTGTGGGCCTATTAACGTCATCGATGACGAGAATGTCGAGCGGCGCTTTACCTGATTTAAGAGTCAGGCCAATTTGTTTCAGCGATTCGACTATGACATTAGTGAAGTCGATCTCTGACTGCTCGTGAGAGTCGTCTAGAGGGGGAGGCAGTTGGAAATCAAAAGATCCTTTGAGCGCGGTCCGATCTAAGACTGGGCGATCCAGATAAATCGCGAGGCGAGCCGCCATATACTGCATTGACAGGTCGCTGCCCATCATGCCCCCATCTCCGCGGCCGCCAATGGCCAGTATGGGAAAAGAGTTGTCATGTTTTGCTTTCGTCATCGCGAGAGGTTTATTGCTTCTCTCTAGAAATAAGACTGTGCTCTCTCTAGATGCCCAATGACTCTTCAATCCAAATCGTTCGATCAAGAGAGACTTCAGCATCTCGCGTTGTTCGTTGCTAGGGGCGTCGTTGATATATCGTGGATTTGACTGCCGCGATTTCGATGTGTCGGGTGGTACGGCCGACACATCGTAAAGATCGGTTTCAGTCCATTTCGGCCCACCCTCCACCTGAAAAGGCCGCAGATTAAAGGCGTCGCAGACCAGCATTTTGAACGTGGATAGACCGGCATATATTCTGCCGCCCGGATATATGTATAGACCTATAGGCTGTCGGTCGCCCTGCTTTGACGGCTTAATTGTTGCAGCTGCAAACGCAGGTAGGGTTCCAGGCGCGGTGTCGCCGTGCGGATCGGCATTTGTCGCAGGTGCGGAACTCTGGCAAGACACAGCCGAGCCCATAAAACATACCCACGCCGCCAAGAGTAAAAGGGTGCACTTGCGAGAAGTCCCTCTTCCACAAATCATGGGATTACCTCACTTAGTGTCCGTAGCAATAGCCGGCAGCGATACGTGGAGAGTGCTTTGTATGGAGCCCTTGACTGCGGCTTCATATGCTCCAGACCAATTGTGGATTACTTTACCGCCGGCAACTAATATTGTCTGAGGAGTTCCTTGCACGTCTAAGGTCGATAAGTCATAAGGATCATCATCTACAACTACGCTGAAAGGCAGATGGTAACAGACAGGTAATCCTTCAGTCCCTCGGTGCTTTGAACCATTCCTAAAACTCGATATGGGGGCTTCAATTGGTTTGCAAGGTCTCGTATGCTCGGGAGATTGCGCTTGCACCAGATGCATGTTGGGCTGAAGACGTAAATCAGTGTTCTCTCGCCGGGCTCTATCTTTACGGGGTGACCTTCAAGATCGATAACATGCGTGAATTTAGGGCGTCCGCCGATCGTTATCTCCGCCGTCTTAGGCAATGGAGATTGAAAACGGAAGCTCGCATTTATTTGCGCGCAGCACTCTGCCAAGGTAGACATTGAAAAGCAAGGATATAGCAAACAGAACGACTAACGTGACGAAGGCACTGTTGCTAACAGATGATAGCTGGGAGTCATTTGCTCTGCTCAAGTGGAACCTTGTCCTTTCGAGGGGATAAGTGTAGGTGATCCATGCATCGCGTGGTTCCCAAAAAACTTGGCGTGCGTAGGAACCCAATAAAAAGTGTCTATGCGTGAAGTCATAATGACTTGATCATGGACCACCTTCACTCACTACGGCGGGACATTCAGTAGCCGTTCGCAAAGAGACTTCGTAAATGGTTTAGGTGACTGCCACGGCTAGCAACTGCCGCAAGACAGCCAGTCAGTTCCGTCAGCATTACATAATTGCGCATGCGGCAGGTGGGGATTTATTATGGAACATCCGTTTTGCTCACAAATGCCGGGGGTACAGCCGTCCGCCTTGACGACTGGTGTAGATATTAGAAAGAAAGCCGTTAATGCCAACAGTGGCATGCCTAGTACAAGGGCGAGTTACTTGTTCGATTTTTGCAAAAAGCCGGTCATAATAGTACCCCTCATATTGATTCGTGATTCTTGGTGCGCTCGATCTGCGCCCGCACCAGTCGGCGGTGGGCGTTCCGCGTTAGTTGTGGAAATGTTAATATCATCCGGTAGGATGTCTCTCCCCGATGACGTCGGAGAAAGCATCAACCCCTTCATGAAGGGCAGTCAGATCTCGGATATTGATGGGGTGCAAGGCAAGATTCAGGTGAATATAAGCATTCAACCACCTCCGGGAGTTACTCTGCGGGAGGCTAAGTCGATGCGTGCTACAGTTCTAAATTAGAAACTGTTTTTCTGTACTCGTCGCTTGACGCCAGTACGATACGCATCACAGCTTATCTTGTCAAGAGTTTTGTTAGCGACTATCGACTATAAGCAGCAGGAGAGCGAGGGAACGGAAAGATCTCTGGGTTCCGAGGCGGGCCCGATGCAGCATGGTGTGTGCTCCTCATCGGGCGTGCGCGCCTGTGCGAAGGTTGGCGATCGCTTTGACTGGATTGAGGTTCGTGGCTGAGTTATACGTTTGCGTTCGCGCGAATGCAAGAAAAAATCCGCGGCGGAGGTTACTAAGGTGGGATGTTTTCGCTAGGTGGGTGAGGTCTTCATCTGTTCGGGTGGGCGTTGCAGCGCAGGGGAAGATAGTGGATCAGCATGAGTTGACAGATGGGTGATTTCACTTCACCGGTGAGCGCCTGGTATTGAAGAATAACGCTTTACTTGAGGGGTTTCCGCTGATAACGTCGGTGCCGGATGGCGGAGGTTGACGTGGATCGTCGCGAGTTTCTGAGTAATTCTCTGGCCGTTGCCGGCGGGGCGCTGCTTCCTCGGAAGAAGTTCGGCGAGGGCGTTTCAGTGCCGAAGCAGGTCCCTGGTGAGGTTGCGGCGGGTGCTGTCGGGTCTTTGGTATGGACGTGTCGCGGCTGCGAATCGTCTCGACGTGTGAGGCTTATGGTTCGGCGGCGAAATCTTTGTCGATTCAGACGATAGCGGCGGAGCTGTGAGAGCTCCGCCGCTATCGGTTTCATCCGAGGCGTTCCGTTTAGTGGTGGCCGTTATCGTGACCGCCGCCACCGGGATGACCACCGCCGCCGCCATGCGCAACGGGATGTCCACCGCGATCGTGGTGATCGCCGCCGCCACGAACTTCGCCGCCAGGGTGGCCGCCGCCTCGATAGGCATCGCCGTGGATTGCGACTGGGCCCCGGGCGCGTCCGCGATATTCGGGATGAGCGCCGCCTGCATAGCGCCGGCCGGGGACATAGTAGCCTCCGCGAGCAGCGACGAAGCGATGCGAGCCCCAGCCGTGGCGATAGCCCCAGTGCGCCCATGGGCCAACGCCGAGGAAGACGCCGTTATAGAAGTAGCCCGGACCGTAAAAGCCGCCGGGTGCGCATTGATAGGGCGGGTACTCATAGTAGCCGTAGGGGCAGGATGGCGGGACGCCGATATTGATGGAGATTTGCGCGTTGCTTGCCGGCGTGAAGGCTACGCAGGCGAGCAAGGCTATGGCGCAGGATAAGAACAGCACTTTCAACTTTTTCATCTGGAATTGAACCTTTCTGGAATCGTGCTTCGGTTCATAAGGCCGCGTGGAGGGTGCGGCTTCACTTTGTTCGCTGGCTGGATCTCTTTCATGAGATGGGAACTGAACGGAATAGTTGTGCGCTGGATCGTAGTTAGTGCGGCCATGTCCTCTTTTGGGAACGATTCAAGGGGACGGAGCAAGATCGGCCAGGGGTCGAGGCCGAGGTTCGCAACGGGGGATGGCGACTGCTAGACTCATTGCTTTCGAGGGAGGTGAGCGCCTGATGGAGGATGGACGGGAGAGGCTGGGGGTGATTGGCGCGGGGACGATGGGCAATGGGATTGCTCACGTTATGGCGCGGGCGGGATGCGAGGTGGTGCTGTATGAGGTGAATGAGGCGGCGCTGGAGCGGGGGCTGGCGACGATTCGGACGAACCTTGACAGAGAGGCGGCGAAGGGTAAGGTCGATCCGGCAGAGGTGGAGGCGATTCATGCGCGCGTGAAGCCGGTAAGGACGCTCGAGGCGCTCGGCGAGTGCACTGTGGTGGTGGAGGCGGCGACGGAACGGATCGAGGTGAAGCAGCAGATCTTTCGCGAGCTGGACGGGTTGCTGGGGGCGGAGGCGATTCTGGCTTCAAATACGTCGTCGATCTCGATTACGAAGCTCGCTGGTATGACGAAGCGGGCGGACCGCGTGATTGGGATGCACTTCTTCAATCCGGTGCCCGTGATGGCGCTGGTAGAGGTCATTCGCGGTTTGCAGACGAGCGAGGCGACGTCCAAGCGGGTGCATGGGCTGGCATTGGAGCTGGGCAAGACTCCGGTGGAGGTGAACGATGCGGCGGGCTTCGTGAGCAACCGCGTGTTGATGCCCATGCTGAATGAGGCGATGTTTGCGGTGATGGAGGGTGTGGCGACGGCGGAGGCGGTGGATGAGGTCTTCCGGCTGGGGATGGCGCATCCGATGGGACCGCTGACGCTGGCGGACTTTATTGGCCTCGATGTCTGCCTGGACATCATGCGCGTGCTGGAGCAGGGGATGGGCGATCCGAAGTACAGGCCGTGTCCGTTGCTGGTGAGGATGGTGGATGCGGGATGGCTGGGGAGGAAGACGGGACGGGGATTTTATGAGTACAAGTGAATAGTGAGTAGTGAATAGTGGATGAGACAGTAGAGAGTAGACAGTAAAGTAGAGAGAACGGTTGTGTCGGGAGAGAGTGTGGCTAAGGACGAGCTTTATTTTGAGGATCTGTATCCGGGGATGACGTTTAATTCCGGGCGGTCGTATCGGGTGACGGCGGAGGAGATTAAGGAGTTTGCCGAGCGGTATGATCCGCAGCCGTTTCATCTGGATGAGGCGGCGGGAGAGAGTTCGTTCTTCAAGGGGCTGGCCGCTTCGGGGTGGTTGACGGCGGCGATCGTGATGCGGCTGCGGGTGGAGTCGATCCATGTGGCGGGCGGGATGATTGGCGCGGGTGTTGAGGAGATGCGATGGACGGCGCCGGTGCGGCCGGGCGATTCGCTGCGCACGGAGTCGGAGATTCTGGGCGTGCGGCACTCGGCCTCGCGGCCGGAGCTGGGCGTGGTGCGCTCGCGGACGACGGTGTACAACCAGCGGAATGAGCTGGTGCTGCGGTCGATTGTGAGTTTTCTGGCGCCGTTGCGGCATCCGGTGGCGCAGTGAGCGGATCAAGTGTCGCCAATGACTGCTGTTAGTGTTGGTGATGGAGGTAGTCGAGCAGGAATGTCTATTGCGAAAGCGGTCAGAAGAGCCGTAGGAAAGTATGTCGATATTCCAAGGCGCTGGAACAGGCAGGACGTTCAAGCAGTTGTAGAGAGCGATAAGTTGCTTTTGGGCCGGATGGCTAGCTGGCGGGTTCGGTCGATGGATACGCTTGCATCGCTTCAGGATGCGGAGTTCAAGGTCAGCTCCCAGTGGGGAGAGGATGGGATTATCGACTGGCTGGTCGAACGCGCTCAGATACCTGCCGGATCATGTTCCTTTATTGAGTTCGGAGTCGAGAACTACGAAGAGGCCAATACGCGCTTCCTGATGCAGAACCGGAATTGGCGGGGACTGATCATGGATGGAAGTCCGGCCATGCTCGACGCAACTGAAAAAGCAGGCCTTAGGTGGAGATACGACCTCACGGTCAAGCCTACGTTTATCACGCGAGAGAATATCAACAGCCTGATTCAAGAGGCCGGTTTTACGGCGGAGATCGGATTGCTCAGCGTCGATGTGGATGGCAATGACTATTGGATATGGGAGGCGATCGACGCCGTGAATCCGATTATATGTATATGTGAATACAACGCTGTGTTCGGAGACGTGCACTCGATCTCGGTTCCATACGATCCCGGCTTCAACCGAACGAACAAGCACCTCAGTAACCTGTACTTCGGCGCCTCGATTGCCGCACTACGCGGCCTTGGAAGAAAGAAGGGATATCATTTCGCAGGGACCACCTCGGCAGGTAATGATGCGTTCTTTGTGCGCGAGGATTATGCGGCGCGATTTCTGGACACGGCAATTCGGGATTTTAATCCGGCACCGTCGAGAGTAAGGGAGTCGAAGGATGCGTCCGGACAGTTGAACTATCTTCGCGGACTCGATCGTCTGCGGCAGATTATCGAGATGCCGGTCGTAAACACGGAAACGGGCGAGACAGTCAACATCGGAGATCTGGGGTCGGTGTATAGCAGCGGGTGGGCGGAGGCTATGACGAGGTGAGGTCTCGGCTGACGCCGGGCCTGCATCGAGTTTGATGCGTGCTGTATTTGAGCATTCGGCGATAGTCGCAACGAAGTGGCGTATTCTGAAGCTCGTGCGGATGACGGTTCTAGCTTCGGGTTCGCGTGGGAATGCCACGGTGATCTCGGCGGGCGGGACGACCGTGCTGGTGGATGCGGGGCTGAGCTGCCGGGAGATTCTGAAGCGGATGGCGCAGGCGGGCGAGGATCCGGCGGAGCTGGACGCGATTCTGATTACCCATGAGCACCTGGACCATGTGGCCGGGCTGTCGGTGCTGGCTCGCAAGCTGAAGGTTCCGGTGTTCTTTACCGAGGCGACGCATCGGGCGTGGGTTCGGATGCTGACTCCGCAGAAGAAGATGACGTACGCAGCATGGCTGGAGAAGATTCAGCGCGAGCGTGAGTGTGCAGAGAGAGAGCCGACGGGAGGCGCTGAGGAATCTGTCGCAATAGCGGCGCAGGTAGAGGTTGAAGTGAAGGCCAGTTCTACCGCGCTGCCGGCGCTGGAGTTTTTTCGGGCGGGGCGAAGTTTCCGGATTGGGTGTCTGGAGATCACTCCGTTTACGATTCCACATGATGCGGCCGATCCCTGCGGGTTTGTGTTCAGTGCATGCGCGGAGTCGATTCGGATGGCGATTGCGACCGACCTGGGGTATGTTCCGCCGAACGTAAAGCAGGCGCTGAAGAATGTGGACGTGCTGCTGCTGGAGTCCAACCACGACCTGGAGATGCTGAAGGACGGGCCGTATCCGTGGTCGGTGAAGCAGCGGGTGCTGTCGCGGGTGGGGCACCTGTCGAACGATGCTGCGGCGGAGTTTCTGCTGCACGACTACGATGGCGGGGCGCACACGATTGTGCTGGGGCATCTGTCGGAGCAGAACAATCTGCCGGAGCTGGCGAGGCTGGCGGCAGAACGGGCGATCGGAGACCGTATGTCGTTGCTGGGAAACCGGGTAATGCTGGCGGCGCAGGATGTGCCGCTGGAATCCATCCGGCTTTAGGGACATCTAACTGGCTTCAGGGATGTTTAACTGTCTGATAGGCTGGGTTGTCTGTTGCGGGACAGGGCACGACTTTAGCAGGATTTTACGGCAGCAGTTGCAGTAAGATAGCTATTACCGATACCCAATGGCGACTTTCCCCCCACGCTCTCCTCATCACGGCCACGACGCATGCACCGACCAGGTGATCGGAGCCATTCTTTCGGGATGGCGGTATGACATCTCGGGGACGCCGGTGAGCCTGCGCGGCGACTACGAAAATCATCTTCGCGGATGCGCGCATTGCAGGCATAAACAGCGTTTACATCGCACGATCGACCTATTGCTGCTGGCGGTGACGACGCTAGCCTGCGCGGCGTTTCTGCTGGCGGCGGTGGTCATCCATCGGCTGGAGACGCTGCGTCGTTTGAGCAATGTGCATCTGCATCTGCCGCCGGACCGGGCTTTGGAACTTGCGCATATTCCGTTGAGTATTCCGATCAGCCTGGAGGCTGTGGCGGTGGCGGGCGTGATCTTCTCGATGCTGCTGTGGGCGCTGGTGGCGATGGCGACGCCGGTGCCGGGCATGCTGTCGGCGATGGTGCGCGACCATGTTTCGCCTGAACTCCGCGACCGGCTGTGGAAACAGGCCGCGTAGAGAACGCATCGTCTTGAGCACCTCCTCTTCCTTTCCCCAAGATCGATCGATGGCACCGGCGGCGAATGAGCTGCAGCGCGGGAATGCGGGCGGGGGGCATTCTCACGCGCATGAGCATGCGGCGGATGTGGCGCAGCGCGCGGGAGAGGCTACTCGTGGAGGAGGGCCGCGACGGGTGCGGCGTTCCAAGTGGCTGGAGCTGATCCTGGCGTATCCGTCTACGTCGATTCTGGTGGGGATCAACCTGGTTGTGTTTGCGTTGATGTTTCGCGAGAGCCCGGCGATCCAGATGTGGCATGCGCACCGGTACGGCGGGATGCTGACGGCGCAGTTTGAGATTCCCACGCTGTGGCGGTTTGGCGGCTGTGACAACGCGATGGTGCTGCAGGGGCAGTGGTGGCGGCTGCTGACGGCGTGCTTTGTGCACGCGAGCATTCTGCATATCGCGGTGAACCTGTGGTGCCTTTGGAACCTGGGTCTGTTTGGGGAGCCTCTGCTGGGAAGATGGGGACTGGCATGGGTTTATGTGCTGACCGGGGTGACAGGCAATCTGCTGTCGCTGGCCTGGAGCCTGTTTACGCGGACGGATGCGCTGGTGGTGGGTGCGTCGGGCGCGATCTTCGGGATTGCGGGAATTTTGATTGTGCTGCTGTCGAACCGGAAGCTGGCGCTGCCATGGGAGGAGCTGAAGAGCCTGCGGCGGCAGGTAATTCTGTTTGCTGTGGCCAACCTGGCGCTGGGAATTGCGCCGCAGTTTTCGCCGGTGATCTCGGGCGCGACGTGGGCGCGGCTGCATGTGAATCCGGAATCGCTGCCGCGGATCGACAACTCGGCGCACCTGGGCGGCTTGTTGTCAGGGTTGCTGCTCGGATTGCCGCTGTTTCCGAAGATGACGTCGGGGCGAAAGAGCTATCGCGCGCGGCAGAGACTTACGTTTGCGCTGGCAGCGCTGCTGTTGTGCCTGGTGGGGTATGCGCTGAATCACGTGGCGTAGGTGGAAGCACGTCCGAGGCTAAAGCCCCGTTTTTACGCGAACAGACTTACCGCGGGCTAAAGCCCGCTGCTAATCCGGATGGAAGTCGCTCTAATCCGGATCGAAGTTGTTGCTAATTCAAATCGCCAAAGAGTGGCTTAGTCGAAGGTTGTGGAGACGGTTGCGGCGAACTTGCGGACCATGGCGAGCAGGAGGCGGCGGTCGCTTTCCGTCAGGTTGGCGGCGTAGCGCTGGACCTGGGTGAGGAAGCGGATCTCTTCTTCGCTGAGGCTGAGGCCCGAGGCGTCCTTGATAGGGTCCTCGGAGAAGAAGTGGCTTAGATGGAGATCGAGGGCGCCGGCGATCTTCTGCAGGGTTTCGAGCGAAGGAATGGTATGGCCGTTTTCCACACGGGAGAGGTAACAGCGCAGAAGCCCGGTGCGTTTTTCAATGTCGCCCTGGGATAGACCCCTTTGGAGGCGGAAGGTGCGGATGGTGACCCCGATGTTGATCGGAGACGGAACCGATGGGACGAAGGGCTCGGCGGTCAGCGCTGTGTGCATGTTTGCCATTAGCCGTAAAGTAACTACCTAAAGTGCTGGAGGCAAGCACTATCTTTCGGATAGTGGAATGCTGAACCAATTCGGATTCGTTAGGTGGAAGATACGGGAGGGTTTGTGAGGCGGAGTTGCGAGGAATTTTAAGGCAAAAATGCGCGGAGGAAGGCGTAGGAGTCGTCAGGGCAGGTGCGGCGCGAGGAGGGATTCAGCCCATGTGGAGGCCGCCGTTGACGTCGAGGGTGTGGCCGGTGATATAGCCGGCGGCTTCGGAGCAGAGGAAGGCGACGGCGGCGGCTACGTCGTCGACGGCTCCGTAGCGGGCCAGGGGGATGTGGGCGAGGATCGAGGATTTCTGGTCGTCGGTGAGGGCGTCGGTCATGGCGGTCTGGATGAAGCCGGGAGCGACGGCGTTGACGGTGATGCTGCGGGAGGCCAGCTCGCGGGCGAGAGATTTGGTGAGGCCGATCAATCCCGCCTTTGAAGCCGCATAGTTGGCCTGGCCGGCGGCTCCGATTTCGCCGACGACGGAGGTAATGTTGACGATGCGGCCCCAGCGGGCCTTCATCATGGAGCCGATGACGGCCTGGGTGAGAAGGAAGCTGCCGGTGAGGTTGGCGCGCAGGACGTCCTCGAAGTCGGCGAGCTTCATGCGCAGGGCGAGGTTGTCGCGGGTGATGCCGGCGTTGTTGACGAGGATGTGGACCTGGCCGAGGTCGCTAACGACTGATTTGGCGCAGGATTTGATGGAGTCGTCGCTGGCGACGTCGAGAGCGAAGGCCTTCGCCTGACCGCCAGCGGACACGATTTCGGCCGCCACGGCTTCGAGTTTGTCGAGGCTGCGGGCGGCGAGGGCAACGGTCGCGCCGTCGCGGGCGAGCGCGAGGGCGCAGGCCCGGCCGATGCCCTGGCTGGCTCCGGTGACGAGGGCGATTTTGCCGTGGAGGTCGGTGGCGGCCATGGGGTTCTCCTTTGGGGGTTTATTCGCGGTTGTCCTCGGATATTAGAGCATCGGCGCGGGGAGCGGAGGATGGCGAATGAGTTTCGAGCTGCTAGTTAGGAGTTTTGAGGCTGAGGAAATAGGGGCGAGATTCAAACAGGGCTGGAGACGGTATTCTTGTGCGAGTTATGACCTCACGCGCCGCTGAACTTCCTGTCCCTGAAACGCCCGCTTCCACTGCAACCGAACCGCAGCCTGGGGCGGAGAGCTCCACCGAAGTCTACGCTATCCACGGCGCGGAGCCGGAGGTGCTGGCGTATGCGATGGCCAAGTACTCGCGGTCGGCGCTGACGATGCGTGAGTCGCTGACGGAGATCAGCTCGCAACGGGCGGAGCATTTTCTGAATACGTTTTATTTTCAGTATGGGCATCGGTCGATCGCCGATCTGGCCCATATTCCGCTGGCGGTGGAGCGGCTCAGCTTGCTGGCGGCGATTACGCTGGTGGATGAGACGCGGTGGGATGGGCAGGAGCGGTCGACGCGGTATCAGGATTTTCGGCGGTCAGGGTGGTATGCGCCGAAGCTGAGCAAGGCTGGCCGGAAGGCGTATAACGAGGCGATTGAGAGCCTGTTCCATGCGTACGACGAGGTGGGCGCGGGGATGTTTGAGGCGCTGAAGGCGGCGATTGCGCAGCCCGAGGAGATGAAGCCGGAGAGCTATGCGCGCACGCTGAAGGCCAGGGCGTTCGATGCGGCGAGGTACATGTTGCCGCTGGCGACCAATACGTCGCTGGGGCAGATTGTGAATGCGCGGACACTGGAGTCGCAGGTGTCGCGGCTGCTGTCGAGTGAGTTTACGGAGATTCGGGAGCTGGGAGGGAAGCTGCGAGCCGCGGCGAGCCAGCCGGCCTGGAATATTCTGCGCGACCGGCTGGAGGAGATGGCGGGCGAGGGAAGCGTGGCGCCGGTTGCGACGGCGGAGATACTGAATAATCTGATGCCGCCGGTGAAGGCTGCTCCGACGCTGGTGAAGTACGCGGAGGCCAATGAGTACGCGATGCGCAGCCGCGAGGAGTTGCGCGCGGCGGCTCGGGAGTTGATGGGCGAGGCGCCGGTGTATCCGGCGCCGATTGTCGATCTGCTGGATGACGATGAGGACGTCGAGGTGGAGATTGCGACGTCGCTGGTGTATCCGCATTGTCATTACTCGTACCGGCAGTTGCGCGGAGCGGTGGCGGCGCTGACGGAGGCTCGACGGAATGAGATTCTGCGGCTGGGCGCGGTGCATCGCGGGCGGCATGATGAGTTGCTGCGCGCGTTCCAGGCAGGGCATGGGTTCCGGTTCGACATATTGATGGATGTGGGTGGCTTTCGCGATATGCATCGGCACCGGCGTTGCGTGCAGTTGATGCAGGCGTTCAGCGATGTGCATGGATATGACGAGCCGGTGTGTCCGGGGCAGCCAACACTGGAAGAGGCGGGACTGGCGGCGAAGTACAAAGACGCGATGGATGCGGCGCTGGCGGCGTATCGCACGCTGTGCGATTCGGACGAGCCAGAGGCCAAACAAAGCGCGCAGTATCTACTGCCGATGGGTGTGCGGTGCAGGGCGCTGTTCAAGATGGACTTTGCGGAGGCACTGTATATCTCGGAGCTGCGCAGCGGAATTGCGGGGCACTTCAGCTACAGGCGCGTGGCGTGGGAGATGTATCGCGCGATTGCAGCGAGGCATCCGGCGCTGGCGGGGCTGTTCAGAGTGCAGGATGTGAATGTGCCGATGGATCTGCTGAAGAGGTGAGTGGGAAGGAACAAAAGAAGCTGCGGCTTCGTACGACTTAGGGCACCCGGTTTCCAATCTGTCTGAAGGCCTGCGAGGTATCTGATGATCCGTCTGCTTGCTGTTCTCCTGCTTGCTTCGCTGCTGCCCTGGAGTGGGCAGAACAAGGTCGCATCTCAGAGTGCGTCTAATGAGTTGAGCTATACGGCGGATGGACAGATGCGGTTCCCGGAGCATTATCGCGAGTGGGTTTATCTGACTTCAGGGTTGGATATGAGCTATACCGCCGGCGCGTCGCCCGGTCATCACATGTTCGACAATGTGTTTGTAAATCCAACTGCCTATCGGGAATTTTTGAAGACTGGGACGTGGCCGGATAAGACGGTGCTTGTGCTCGAGGTGCGCGGGGCCGAGACGGGGGCGTCGATCAATAAGAGCGGACAGTCGCAGGCGGCTGAGGTGATGGGGTATGAGGCGCATGTGAAAGATAAGATGTTGCCGGGTGGATGGGGGTTCTTTGGTTTTGATGAGCAGCATGCGCCCGCGAAGGTGGTGGGGCGGCCGACGAGCTGCTATTCCTGCCATGAGGCGCACGGCGCGGTGGACACGACGTTTGTGCAGTTTTATCCGACGCTGATTGGGGTGGCGAAGCAGAAGGGGACGTTGAGCCCGGGATATCTGAAGGAGATAGCTGCGCCGAAGAATTGAGGCTGGTTGCTTAGCGATTGGGAATGCGATCAGGATTTGGTGGAGGATGCATGGCGTCCGGAGCAATAGCGGTCGAGGACGGAGTTTTGTCTTTTCCCCAGGTCCAGTAGGCAGCGAGATACGTATAGGTTTCCGGGTTCCAGGCGATGCTGTGGCCGGCTGCGAAGAGCAATTGAAAGTGTGGCGTGAAGCTATAGAAGCCGCCGAAGTTGGCGAGGATGGATCGAGGAATGCCTTGCGATCCGGAGAGCTCTTCGCCGTGGCCGAAAAACTCTCCGCCGAGCGAGAGCTTGTCGCTGAGTTTGCGCTGCAAGAGGCCGGCGACGAAGGGATAGTTTTCGTAGTCGTTGCCATGCTCGAAGACCTCGCCGCCGCCGCCGTAGATGCCCCAGTTGCCGAAGCCTTTTTTGAGCCACACCGGGACGCGATACCAGGTGGAGCCGACGCCGAGACCGCGCGAGGCGTCGCCGGCGGGAAGCTCGATGAAGGGGAAGACGCCGATCTCGGGGCGGTGCTTGGTCTCGTCGAGGAGTTTGTACTTGGCGCCGAGCTCGATGTCGCCGAAGCCGTGCTGGGTCGGGGCGCCGGAGGTGTAGACGTTGACGAAGGGAATGACAAGGTGTAGTTGGAGGTTGGGCGCGGCGCCCCAGTTCATCTCGAAGCTGGGACCAGCGAAGGCGGTGCCTGCGGCGGGTGTGCCGTCGGAGAGCTCGAAGGCGTAGGCCTCGAAGTGGTGGAGAGGCACGGGGTCGGGATCATCGGTGAGGTAGGGTGGACCGGCCTGGGCTGCGGCAGGTTGTGGGATGGCGATCCCGAGTGCGAGCGAGAGGAGACTGAAGACGAGCAGGCGGGAGGATCGCGGCGGACGGGGAGGCGTGGTGCAGGTCGGGAGCAGGACGATTGGTTCGCTCATTGGGCACCGAATGGAAGGAGATGCAGGTCAGTGCGAAGCTCCGGCTGGTGTTTTGGATGTGGACGAGTTTCCTGCCAAGCGAAAGGGGTTGAAGTTGGTGTGGGCGTCGAAGGCGTCGGCGTGCTCGACGCGTTTGAGGAAGTTGACTACGAGATAGGTTAGCGGGGTGGCGAGGACTTCGTAGGCGACTTTCAGCAGATAGCCTGTGGCGATGATGACGAAGAGTTTGGACGCGGAGTAGGTTCCGGCGAAGGTGAGGACGACGACGAGCGTGGTATCGACGGCTTGGCCGACGACGGTCGAACCGACGGTGCGAGTCCAGAGCCAACGGCCCTGGGTGAGGAGTTTGAGGCGGGCCATGGTGTAGGAGTTGGCGAACTCACCAGCCCAGAAGGCAATGAGCGAGGCGGCGAGCAGGCGCGGAAGGATGCCGAAGACGGTGACGAAGGCCTGCTGGTTGTGGAACTCGGGGTCGGCGGGGAGCGCGATGACGAGCGCACCGATAGCGTAGAGGAGCGCGGTGCCGAAGAAGCCGAACCAGATGGCGCGGCGGGAGGCGGCGTAGCCGTAGACCTCGGTGAAGATGTCTCCGAAGATGTAGGTGATGGGGAAGAGGAGGATGGCGCCGGAGGTGGAGAATGGGCCGATCCGGATGATCTTCTGCGCCACGAGGTTGGAGACGAGCAGGATGACGACAAAGGTGGTGGTCAGCGCGTCGAGGTAACGGAACTGGCGAGGCATCTGGAACAAGAGGATAGCCGACGAAGTTTGGCTTGGGTGTCTCGCCTGACTCGTAAACTGGAATGGCACGAATTATGTACGGGATTTCCGCATTGGTTTCGCCTTTCTTTTGCTTTTGTGCAAATTCGATGCTAGACTCGGGCATAAGTTGACTCCACCAAGAGCCGTATACGTGGGCAAAGGAGAATGACGTGGCAGATGACCGCAGCCGGGCTATTGAAGCCGCCCTTTCGCAATTAGAGAAGCAGTTTGGCAAGGGATCGGTGATGCGGCTGGGGGCGAAGGAAGCCATTGGCCCAATATCGGTCATTTCGACAGGATCGATCTCGTTCGATGCCGCGCTGGGAGTGGGTGGCGTGCCGCGGGGACGGGTGATCGAGATCTTCGGACCGGAGAGCTCGGGCAAGACGACGATCACGTTGCAGATTATTGCCGAGGCGCAGAAGAACGGCGGCCTGGCGGCGTTCGTGGACGCGGAGCATGCGCTCGATCCGGCCTATGCGAAGAAGTTGGGCGTCGACACTGACAATCTGCTGGTGAGTCAGCCGGATTATGGCGAGCAGGCGCTGGAGATCGTGGAGGCCCTAGTGCGGTCGGGCGCGATCGATGTTCTGGTGGTCGACTCTGTTGCCGCGCTGGTTCCCAAGGCGGAGCTCGATGGCGAGATGGGCGATTCGCATATGGGTTTGCAGGCCAGGCTGATGTCGCAGGCGCTGCGCAAACTGACGGGCACGGTGTCGAAGTCGCGCACCAGTCTAATCTTCATCAACCAGGTGCGCGAGAAGATTGGCGTGATGTTCGGCAACCCGGAGACGACGACCGGTGGACGCGCGCTGAAGTTTTATTCGTCGGTGCGTATCGACATTCGGCGCATTGGCGCGGTGAAGGAAGGCGATGTTGTTGTCGGCAACCGCACCAAGGTGAAGATCGTAAAGAACAAGGTGGCGGCGCCGTTTCGCGATGCGGAGTTCGACATTCTGTATGGCGAGGGCATCTCGCGTGAAGGCGATGTGCTGGACCTGGCGGTGCTGCACAATATCGTCGACAAGTCGGGTGCGTGGTATAGCTACTCCGGCGAGCGTATTGGGCAGGGGCGCGAGAATGTGCGCGGCTTCCTGAAGGAGAACAAGGACGTCTTCGGCCGCATCGATACTGAGCTGCGCAAGAAGCTGGGGATCAAGGCGGCGGAGGAGGTGGAGATTCCGGCGGTTCCGCAGAATGGGCCGTCGCAGGCGGTTGAGGCTGTGAAGCCACGTAAGAACGGAGCCTCGTAGGCGGAGAGGCTTAATCTGCAGCGGAGAGTTTCTCGTCGATCGCGCAGACTTTCTTGCGTTTCATCTTTCGCGTAAACTTGAGGACAGGTTGGAGAGTTGGCAGAGCCCGGTTGAATGCACCTGACTCGAAATCAGACATAGTCGCAAGGCTATCGGGGGTTCGAATCCCTCACTCTCCGCCATTAGTCCTTCCAAGAGCATCCAAGGCGATCCAAGAAAACAAATAAGACCCCAGTAAATGCTGGGGTTTTCGTCTTTTTCTGTCCAGCGGCGTACTATGGAAGCCGGCTCCTGCTGGGGGTATTTTGGGGGGTATCTTCCAGTCGGGCTGGGGGTATTTTACAAATTTCCGTCTTTGGAGGCTCTGTGACGCTCACCGATACCGTGATTCGCAAGGCCAAGGCAAGGGATGAGGCGTACCGCCTGAGCGATGGAGGCGGGTTATATCTCTCGATTACTCCGGCAGGGGGCAAACTCTGGCGCTGGAAGTACCGCTTCGATGGCCGCGAAAAGCTAATGTCCTTTGGAAGCTATCCCGATGTGCCCTTGTCCCTAGTCAGAGAGCGCCACAGCGAGGCCCGCAAGCTGTTGGCGACTGGTAGAGACCCTATGGCTCAGCGCAAGGCAGAGAAGGCGGCGACGGAGAATTCCTTTGAGGCTGTCTCGAAGCGGTGGCTGGAGCATTGGAAGCACGGGAAGAGTCCGCGCCATGCTGATTATGTTGAACGGCGGATGGATTCGGACATCCTGCCATGCCTGGGAGCTCGGTCTATCGCGGAGATTGAGGCTCGGGAGATCGTAGGGATGGTCAAGGCGATTGAGAAGCGTGGCGCGCGGGACATTGCAAAGCGTTCGTTACAGACCACGGGGCAGGTCTTCAGGTACGCGATTGCCCACGGATACGCGCATCGCAATCCCGCCAGTGAGATTCGTCCTGGCGACATCTTGCAGTCTACGCGTAAGGTGAATTACGCGCGCGTTGAGGCTAAGGAGTTGCCGGAGCTGTTGCGCGCGATTGAGGTCTATCCGGGTACGCACGTCACGCGGCTGGCCCTGAAGCTGATGTCGCTCACCTTTGTGCGCACAAGCGAACTCATCGGGGCCAAATGGGCCGAGTTCAACATGGAGACAGCGCGCTGGGACATTCCAGCCGAGCGGATGAAGATGCGGACTCCACATATTGTGCCGCTCTCAAGACAGGCGCTGGAAATCCTAGAGATGCTCCGCACTCTGATTGGCGAAAGCGAGCGGCTTTTCCCAGGGGACCGCAATGTGAAAAAGCAGATGAGCAATAACACCATTCTCAAAGCACTGGAGCGGATGGGATACAAGGGCCGCATGACCGGGCACGGCTTCCGAGGGCTGGCTTCCACGATTTTGCATGAGCGCGGCTGTCCGCATGAACACATCGAATTGCAGCTTGCCCATGCTCCTCGCAACGCCGTGAGCGCCGCATACAACCATGCCCTTTATCTGGAGCCGCGCGCGAGAATGATGCAGGACTGGGCGGACTTTCTGGAGCACACGCAACGCGGCGGCAAAGTGCTACCCTTCCGGGACACAGCGGCGTAGTACACGAGAATCACAGGATCACTGCCCCTGCGTCCGTATTTCGCAGTTTCCTAATAACGGCTTCGGCAATTTCGTCGGCGTCTGACTGCTTTGATTGCTGGATCACGCTCAGACTCCGAATAAGCTCACCCTGCCGGTCTTCTCTCACTGTTCCGTAGTTCATCATGGTCGTGACCATGTGTTTGTGCCCCAGGTTTTGGCTCCATGCCTTGAACTCTTCGTTGTTTTTGCAGATTCGTTGTCCAATCCCCACCAGCGTGTTTCGGATGCTGTGCGGATTGAAATAGGGCAACCCCACAGAACTAAAGGCGTCCCTGAAGACATTCCGGATCGGGGTAGCCGTGCTCCAATGCGCTCGCTCCAGTCCCGCTGCTTCAAACTGGCGCGTTTGCCCGCACACAATGCGCGTTGCGGGAAAGAGCGGATCGTCGTTGCCCCAAAGTTTCTCTTCCCTGAGATAGCGCACCCATTCAATCAGAATTGCCCGGATATCCTCGCCGACAGGAAAAAAGTACGTCGTAAACGTCTTGCTGAACTTCGTCCTCACCTCGCGCGCATCTTGGAACACGTAACCCTCTACCACGTTTACATGCTTCAACTTCATCGAGGCAATGGCGGAATCGCGCGCTCCGGTTAGCAAAGTGAAGGCCATCAAGGCGCGATTCCGGCGCTCAATCTCGCTGCCGTCTGGCATGGACGCAATCACATGCTTTACCTGCTCTAAGGTGGGGGCCTTCCGTTCCCGCTGTGCCGTGGCCACCCGAACATCTTTCTCTGAGAGATTGAAATACTCGGCATCGGAATACTCAATACGCGCCTTGTAACCCGGTTCCCTGGCGAGCCAGAAAAAGAAGTCCTTCAACTGTGTGAGGGTGGCGTGCAGCGTCGCCTTGCTTAGTCTCTGACCAGACCGCTGCCCGTTCTGTTCGGCCAGATGATTCTTGAAAGCGATGGCTTGTTTTTGATGAAACATTTTGAAGTCCCGATAACGCGTGTACTCTTCGAACCGGCTCAACGCCTTCGCGGCGGCATCCACGGGACATCACCGCAGGCACTTCTGGACTGCATCAAAGTTTTGGGCTTCGACGGTCCCATCGTGCAGCAGGTTAGTGAATCTATTCTTGGATTATCTGAACGAAACCGAAACGACGAAGATTCCGTCGCCAAAATGTTATGGCCTATTTTTGAGCTGTACATTAAGCAACTCTGCGCACAAACCGCCCACGTGCAATTAGCCCGCGTCTTGCTCTACCGGGTAGGAGAAGACGAAGAAGTATTCGACACTCACCTCACTGGAACAGCTCTCAGCAACATCCTTTCAAAGCAACCTGCCAATGTGCTTGGCAGAGCTTACCCGGCAACGGAAGTTCTTGAACTTGTACGCAGCCGTATGCAAGGTTTTTTACCTTCTATCTATACGCTTGGAGAATTTGACTGGTGGATGGTGAAGCGGGAGTATCGCCCGGACCTCACTAATGCGCAGCGCGCATGGTTATTGCCGCATGATGAAGAATTCGAACGACTCAATAGCGCAATTCTCCAGCGATTGAATCGTTATTCGTTTCACGGAGTCGATGTTGACATCTGGCGCAATCTCTACGAGAACTATCTACCCGAAGATGAGCGCCAGCGGCTGGGCGGTTTCTATACACCCGAGCCTCTGGTCAATCTGGTACTCGATTTAGCGGGCTACACAAGCCACACGGAAGGGATTTGCAAGCTCTCATATATCGACCCTTCATGTGGAAGCGGTGCATTCGTCACCACAGCCTTAGGTCGCCTACTATCGCATCTCGGCCAACCGATGCCCTGTCATAGCCACCTGTACTCAAGGAACACATCCTCGATTCAGCGAACTGAGGAAATACTGCGAACCATCTCAAGGAATGTAAACGGGGTAGACCTCCATCCATTCGCCAGTTTTCTGACGACACTCAACGTGTTGTTTGCGGTGCTGCCTCTGTATGTCCGGGCGAGAAAAGATAATCCTGATTTCGTGATCGACTTCAACATCTTTGCGTGGGACAGCCTGGAACCTCCAAGCGATCAACCCAAGGACCAGCTTCCGATGTTCGCGCAGATGAACTCTCGGATTCAGCGAACGGAAGATGCATTCGACCGCTATAAAGAAATTATCCGTACCCAATTTGATCGAGTGTTTGGGAATCCCCCCTGGGGTGGTGTGCTCAAAGGCCCGCTGGCTCCCGTTTACGACACTCAAAAAAAGCAGACATTCAAAAAGGTGTATGCGTCAGCTGCCCAGGGGAAATATGACGTTTACGGCTTATTCATGCAGCGAAGTTTGCGACTCCTTCGGGAGAACGGTGAGTTTGCCCTGATTACGCAAGGAACCTACCTGGAGAAAGAATGGGCGACTGGCTTGCGAACCTTGCTCTCACATAACACAACCATTTCGTGGATCGTTGATCTCAATCCGTTTGGGCAACTTTTCTTCAAAGCGATGAATGCACCTTGCATTACTGTTGCAAGAAACCTCGCTCCGGCTCCTGAATCAACGCTTGCCGCTATCTTGTCGAAACGGACAACGGATGTTTCTAGCAACAAAATCAATGAGAGGCAGGAGTATGTTGCACAAATCGTCCGCAACGTCGCTGGGTCTATCACTGCTACCCACAGCACGGCTGCGTTGTCTTTTGCGGAGGGTGGTTGGATCCCACAGATTACGTTGCAAGAGACTGCTTCCAGCCGATTGAACCTCTCACCGTCAAGAGTAGCTGCCGAGACGAATAGAAATTGGTATACCGGAGCGGAGTTGCTGGAGGCCCGACAAGGGGTCACTCCGGGAGGCTGCCTAGATGTGTTTCTGCTGGACGAATCAGTAACAAAGCACCTGAAGCTTGAGGAGGTGCTTGTCCACCACGCCATCAAGAGCAAGGACCTTGTTCGATGGGCTGTTGACTGGCATGGACGTGTGCTGCTTTATCCGTACCACAAGCAAGGAGATACCTATGTCCCGGCATTCACTCTTGACCTGACAAGGCTGACAGACAAAAAATTGGCGAAGCGATTGACCGAACTTGGATTGAAAGATGCGCTTGACTTCGATCTACAAATCGATGATTGGGAACGGGAAATTGTGCGCAGATCAGGTGTCCAACGGGAATCCGTCGCCAAGCTACTACAACATCGCATCGCTTTGGGGCTGGTTCCATATCCCCACACCGCGCGCTATTTAATCGAACATTACGAGCGTTTATTTAATCGAGTATTCGAAAAGAGGAGATTCACAGAAAGCGGAAAGGGATGGTACGAATATCACAGGCCCAGGGACGCAGGAATTGTACTGGCTATGCCCGCTGGTGGGCCCTGCAGAGCGACTGGCTGAGCCTTCTCTCTGACGACGAGCAGGCCTGGTTTCTGGGCCTCACCGAGCAGGGACGTATCGCCTGGCACTAGCTCCTCGAATGGAGCGGAACGTTAATGGAGCCGATGCATGAGAGCAGTTTCGCTGACCGGACCCGGTCAAGTAGCGATCAGAGAAATCCCGGAGCCTTCCTCGAAGCAAGGAGAGATCCTTTTACGGGTCGAGATGGTCGGCCTCTGCGGAACAGACCTGAATAGCTTCCGCGGCCAGAACCCACTGGTGACGTACCCGCGGGTGATCGGGCACGAGATCGCCGCAACAGTGCTCGAGGGAAGCGCAGACATTCCTGCGGGCACACGAGTAACGGTGTCGCCTTATACCAGCTGTGGTCAATGTGCCGCATGCAAGCATGGTCGCGTCAACGCCTGTCAGTTCAATCAGACCTTTGGTGTGCAGAGAGACGGTGCCATGACGGAACTGTTGAGCGTACCGGTAGAGAAGGTCTATCCATCCTCTCTGACGCTAAAGGAGCTCTGCTTGGTTGAGCCCCTGACTGTGGGCGTGCACGCCAACACTCGTGCACGCGTTACCTCTGACGACGTCGTTGCGGTATATGGCTGCGGCGGCGTTGGTTTGGGCGCTATTGCCGGAGCTGCCTTCCGGGGAGCCACGACCATCGCGATCGACTTAGATGACGAAAAGCTCAAGACGGCGAAGGCAGCGGGGGCAACCCACCTGATCCATTCGCGCCAGGATAATGTGCATGAACGTCTCCAGGAGTTCACCGGCGGGCTCGGGCCGGATGTGGTCATTGAGGCCATCGGTCTTCCCAAGACCTTTCGGGCCGCGGTCGAAGAGGTGGCTTTTACCGGACGTGTCGTCTACATCGGATATGCGAAGGAGGCGGTCAGCTACGAGACTAAGCTCTTCGTGCAGAAGGAACTGGATATTATGGGATCGCGGAACGCGCTCCCACAGGACTTCCGCGAGGTTATGGCAATTCTCGAGGCGGGCGGCTTCCCTGTCGAGCGTGCTGTCTCTGCGGTCGTCCCGCTCGCGGAGGCTCCGGCTATGCTGGCAAAGTGGTCGGAAAGCCCTGCCAGTTATACCAAGATCATGGTGAGCTTGTAGCGGCACTCAATGTGCGAAGGCAGAGATGATTGCTTCGACTGCAACCGGCTCCCAAGAACGAACGCGGTCCTCCTGCCACTAGGCATACTGCGCAACTTTCTTCTGATCACGGGCTTGTTCATCCTGTGAGGAATTCCGAACAATCCGAACAACCTGCTGATTAGACAGTTCATGAATATGGATACACGCGCAAACAGATGTTGATGTCAACATTACCGGTTTAGAAGATCCCTCGGTTGCACGCTGCTCTGCGCGAGGTCACATGCGGTAAAGTCCGCATAAAGGCGTTTCGTCATGACGATTTCCAGGATCGGAATGGTCCGGTAATTGGCCCGATTTGCTTTGCTGAGATAAATGATCGCTTACTTATGAGTCTGTAGAAGGATGTCGGTAATGGTGTAAGGCGGGATCGTCACAGTGAAATCGCTGCCCGGAGCGGAGAAGTTTGACACGGCAGGGGCGGCGCTTGCGGCGGCCTGCCTGCTGCCGTAGTCGATGCGCCGGCCTTCGACGCCAAAGGAACGGCCTCTCAAGGAAACCTGCGCGGTGGCGGCATTTTTGGGGTCCTTGTTGATCAGCATCAGCCCCAGGTATCCGTCGCGACGCAAAATCGCATGCGCGGCGACCATTGCGGAGCTCGCCCGCGCATCGACGAAAACGTCGCCCTGGGAATGCGCAATCGTGTGCAGCCTCTGCAGTCCAAAGAAAACGGAACCGGCGGCGAGCTTATGGGGAAACGCTATTTGAGTACGAGCACGATTTGGGTACCACCTGTAGCTAGGCCGTTTCGAGAAAATGCCTCAGCGGGGCGATTTGGGTGGACTCCGCGGGACCATCCCGTGGCCTCGACCAAAATCATTGCGAAGCCCCACGATCTGCCACCGCGAGCGATACCAGCGCGGCGCGAGCCAGATGGTGCGACATGAAAGAGTCAGGAAGCAGAAGGGTGTTCCGGAATGATCTTTCGGCTTGCGCATCTTCGCCGAGCGCGGCCTGGTCGAGACCGATGTCGTACCAGCGGTGACTGCTGAACGTCGCGATTTCCGTCAAATGTTCCGGAGAGGGAATCGACGTGTGGAGCGCAGCTCTCAGCCGCGCAACATCGCCTGTACCGAGAGCTTCGTCTGCTTGGATCATCCAGGGGAGATTCTCAGGGCTCTGATTCGCGGCGACAGCCTTTTGCAGGAGCGATCGCGCCTCCTCCGTTTTGCCGCAATGCCGTGCGATCCCTGCCATTTTGAAAAGCGCCCGCGATGAATTGACTGTTTCCGGCGAAGAAGCTTCTTTCATGAGGAAATTCTCGGCCGGCTCACAGTTTGAGTCCGCGGCGTCCGCTTCCGCTTTCATCAGCTCGATTTCAAACAATACCTGGTCCGAAGCGATTCCTCCTTCCTCGCGTGCGAAGAAGCGGTTCTTGAACAGCGAGAGCGCTGAGGCGAATTGGCCCGCTTCCGCTCGCGTCAGCGCAAGCTGATACACCAGGTTTGCCGGCATCTTCGATTGGGGACTATCGGCGCGCGGATAGCGTGAGAGCATGGCCGCGCGTTCAGCTGCGTGCGACGAGGTCAAGCTCATCGTCTGATCCAGACCAATATAGACGTCTGCGTTGCCGGGATCGCTGGTTGAGCCGTTGATGAAGGCCTGCTGCGCTCGCACAGTATCGTGCTTGATCAGCAGCCATGCTTTCCCCAGGTCCGCGTCGACTACGGACATGTTTGGCGCGAGAGCCCTAGCTTCATCCCACTGCTTCATGCCTGTATCAAAAAGGCCCTCAGAGAAGAGTAAAGTTCCCAGCAGGTAGTGGGCCGTGGCGTCCGCCTGGTTCTCCGCGAGCGCGGCCTCCAGTACAGTGCGATCGGTTTCCGTCGATGGAAAGATCAGGCTCGCCGAAAGCTTCGATGCATTCGCCCAATCCCCGCGCCGGTTTTCGCCAAGCTCCATGCGGCAGTATGCGGCGTAATACATCACCAGCGGATGGTCCTGGGGAAGAACAGAGCCGGGCTCACTTTCATCGGCAGGCACCGGTTGGTAATTCCGGGTCAAAACGCTGAGGGCCTTTTTGTAAAGCCCAAGATCCATATACTCCGCTGCGACGCGCAGTACGCGGTAGGGACCTGCGGCGAGATGCTTTAGGTTGGGATCATCAAGCTCTTCCTTCAGAAAATCGCTTGTGGGATAAGTTTTCAACTCCTGGCGAGCGGCCGCATCAGCGTCTGTTGCAGCCCCGGAGGCACGCATAGCTGCTTCAAGCTCTTCCTGCGCAATACTGTCGTCCGGATTGGCGGCCACAGCAGCCTTGAAAAAGTCGATCGAAGACCGCAGCTTGCCTTCACGAGCCTGTAACTCGCCGAGCTTAATGGCGGCCGGCGCTCGCATCGAAGCCTGGCGGTATGCGATCTCGAATGCAGTTTCTGCCGCGCGCGAATTGCCCAGTCCCTCCTCGGCAATTCCCAGGTAATACGCCACTACAGAATTGGGCGTATCCCGGCTCTGCGCGTCCTCAAGCAACGGAGCCGCTTCTGCGTAGCGTTGCAGCGTCGCAGCCAGACGGCCGGCTGCTACCTCCAGTGAAAAGCTGTGCGGAAACCTCTTCAGCGCGGTTTCATGGGTCGTCATGGCTTGCACGACCTTTCCATTGACCTCCTGGTCTGTGCCAAGCTGCAGCCAGTCGTCTTCGGAACGCTGGTCCGGCCCGGGCATCTGGTAGGCAGCCTGCGGCCCTACTTTGATTGAGCTTGCCGGATCCAGGTCGTACGTGTCGTCCGTCTGCTTCAGCAGAGAGTGACCGATCCGGTCTCTCAGCTCAAATATTACGTCGGATATTGCATCCTGAAGCGGTATCGTTTTCGTCCACGTTGTCGCTGGGTCCAGAGTAGATGTTCCATGCCATAAGACCGTGGCGCCCTGCGTGAGGGAGATGTCCGCGGAAGCGATCGGCGCATTCACATTAAGACGGGCCGTCACCTGCGCGTTCTGAACGTCGAGTTTGACCACGCCTGCCTTATTCGCCCGTGAAATGCCGCCTGTTCCGCGGACTGGCATCCAGTATTCGGTGAAGCGGATCGTCTGGCCTGGGTCGAGAAACGCATACGTTTCCTGATTGCGAAACAGTCCGGCCTGTACTTCGACATAAGCACTCTCGTTATCGGAAAGCGCTTTCCTCCAGGCCATTCCGTCTGCATCCGTTCCCCACGACCAGACCTTCTTTGCAGGAAGGTCTTTGTATTCGGAAAAGTGCGCGGTACCTGTGTCAGTCTTTGGATTCCAGATACCCATAAACGTCTCATGGCTTCCATGCGCGAAGTAGGACACGGGACCGTTTGTCTGATTCTGGATAAATCTGAGATCTTTTCCGCCAACATGTAGGTTCGGCCACGGATACACATCCGTAAATCCATGCGACGCGACAAACTTCATCGGATAGTCGATGCGGGAGTCGTCCCACACCTGCACCGCGGCGTTGTCCCACCAGTAGTAGCGGTGGCGCACGTCGCTGCGGTTGTAAAGCGTTACGTGTTCTTCGAGAAGCGTGGACATTGGCTTCAGGACGAGCTCGACAGTCCATTGCATCCCATAGGGACGATCGATATTTCCCACCGTGACGGAGGCACTGCCATCGGCATGGGTTGCATAGGCAAAGTCGACCGGAGACAGCGACACCCAGTTATGGGAAACGGGGAAGTTAAACTCAACGCCAAAGGCAGCCCACGCTCCGCGATGACCGATCTCCGCCTTCTTGATGGAAGGGTTCTCATAGAACATCGGCTTTCCGCTAATCTTATCCAGGCACGTGTAGATGTGTCCGCCTAAGTCCGGCAAGATTGTGCACTTCAGATACTTGTTTTCCAGGATCACGGCGCGCCAGGTGTGTTCTGCCTTCGCTCCGGTCAGATTGGTCCGAAGCGTATAGGGATAATTGAACTCATCGGATGCATAGATATCGAATGGCGGATTGGGATCCGGCGCACCTTCCTCATAGGTAGGCAGCGTGATCGACGCCATCGATGCTCGAGCCTGCGCACGAAGCACCGCCGGGAGCGGAAAGAGAACGCTTCCAAGAAGAACGAAGTGGACGACCGACTTCCCAAGCCTTACTGCACGATGAGGGAGCGATTTGCATTCATTCGCCAAGAAGTACCTCTTGATGGGTTGAAGGAAAATGGAATCGCCGGACGCTATGGCTTGACCTCGAGCATGACAACGCCGTGTGAAGCAACTTCGGCCGTATAGGAACCCTTCGAGCGGCCCACATCTTTCGCCTTCCACAGGTCGCGGACCTGGGCGTTGAGCGAGTCAGGGTACCCGATGTCGCTCCAATGCACGGTGATATTCTCTGTCGCTGTTCCACGGTTCAGCAGAACCACAGCGCGGTAGCCGCCAGTCAGCACGCGCGACCATACTTCGAGATTGGCATCACGCCAAACGCGGCGGCCTGCCTCGCCAAGTGGGTCCTGGTCGACCGCAATGACTTCCTTATTCATCAGGATCAACTTTGTATCGTCTGACATGCGAGAGAGATCGTTGCCGGCGATCAACGGCGCTGCCATCATCGCCCACATGCTGAAGTGGGTGCGGTATTCCACCGGCGTCATGCCGCCATTGCCGATCTGCAGCATGTCAGGATCGTTCCAGTGCCCAGGTCCCGCATACGAATACAGGTCCGCGTTCTTATCCACGATGTCGATCATGCCGAAGCGGTAGTCATCCTTGCCTTGAAACTTGTCGGCGATATCTCCGGTCGTGCGCCACAAGTTGCCGCCAACCTCTTTGCCCCACAGATATGGCTTCGCCGTTCCCCACTCGCAGATACTGAAAACGATCGGCCTGCCGCTTGCCACCAGGGCTTCATGCATCGTCTCGTAGGAGGCTTCCGCATTTTGCTTTCCAGTCGAGCACCAGTCTTCTTTCAGGTAGTCGACCCCCCAGGCAGCATATTGCCTGGCGTCTTGAAATTCGTGGCCGCGGCTGCCCGCCCGGCCAGCACACGTCTTGGTGCCCGCGTCTGTATAAATGCCGAATTTCAGACCGCGGGAATGCACATAATCCGCCAGCGCTTTGATGCCCGAAGGAAAGAGCTTTGGATCGGGCTGGATGTCGCCGTTCGCGTCGCGGGCACCCTGCCAGCAGTCGTCGACGACGATATATTGATAACCCACCGCGCGCATGCCTGAGGCGACCATCTGGTCCGCGGCGGAGCGTATCAGCGCCTCATTCACATGGCAGCCGAACTTGTTCCATGTGTTCCATCCCATCGGCGGAGTCCTGGCTAGTAACGCCTGCTGCGCGTGGCCGGCGCAAGGAAAGCCAATGCAGCCAAGGACGAAAACGCCGAGAAGAGAGCGGGAAAAGCTTTGCATGCGAGCTCCAGAAGTCGCCGTGGCTTAAATGTAAAAGTCGCTATAACGATGACAAAGATAACATAGGGAAAGTATGATGTGAAGCCTGCACACAAACCACCAGCGAATGACGACTGCAATGGAGCGCCCAACACGGATCCGGTTTCTGTTGGCGTTCTGGCTGTTTGTTCTCAGCGCCGTGTCCTTTCTGGACAGGACCAACATCTCGATCGCGGGGCTGCAGATCAGCCGGGAGTACGGGCTTGGCAACCAGCACCTGGGATGGATTTTTTCGGCGTTTCTTCTCGGCTACGCGGGCTTCCAGGTGCCTGCGGGAGTTCTGGCCGCACGCTTCGGGCCGCGCAGGGTATTGACTCTCGGGGTGCTGTGGTGGGGCATCGTCACGGGGCTCACCGCGGTATTGCCGACGTCGGTTCCGCACGCTCTGGCGCTGCTGATCATCATCCGGTTTGCGCTCGGGGCGGGTGAGGCCGTCATCTACCCTGCTGCCAATCAGTTTGTGGCCTGCTGGATCCCGCAGCGGGAACGCGGCATGGTGAACGGGCTTATCTTTGCGGGTGTGGGCGCAGGCAGCGGCCTCACGCCGCCGCTTCTGTCGTCCATCATTGCGAGCCACGGATGGCGAGCGGCGTTTTGGTTCAGCGCGGTCGTTGGGTGCGCCGCAGCCGTCGTGTGGTGGTTCCTGGCTCGCGATACGCCACAGCAGCACCCCGCAGTATCCCAGCAAGAGCTTGGCCTTATCCGAAAAGGCATGCCGCAGCCGGATCCCGCCGAGATTCCAACGACTGCGAACGTCAAGAAGATCGCGTGGCGCGAAATTTTTGCACGCAAAGATCTGGCTGCGCTGGTCATCAGCTACTTCAGTTTTGGCTATATCGCCTGGGTTTTCTTTAGCTGGTTCTTTCTCTACATGGCTCAGGTAAGGGGCTTTGACTTGAAGTCCAGCGCCCGGTACACGATGCTTCCGTTTCTTTGCATGACCGTATTCTGCCTGGCCGGGGGCTTTCTCTCGGATCTCCTTGTCCGGACGCAGGACCTTCGTGTGGGCCGATGCTATCTGGCGTCCCTGGCCCTCTTTCTTACGGCAGGTTTTCTCGTATGCGGCTCGCAGGTGCAGAGCCCCCGGCTGGCCGCCTTCATTCTGGCTGGAGGCGCGGGTGCTCTGTATCTTTCGCAGAGCTCATTCTGGTCGGCTTCGGCTGATATCGCGGGTGAAAACTCCAGCGTCTTTTCCTCGCTCATCAACACCGGGGGGCAGCTCGGAGGCGCGCTGACCGCCTCGCTGACCCCCTGGATCGCCAAGCACTTCGGGTGGACATCGTCGTTCGGGACCGCGGCCGCTCTCGCTGTCCTTGGCGCTGTTTGCTGGCTGGCTGTCCACCCGGAACGGCCCCTTAAGCCGGTGAGCGCCGGTCGCCATGCAGTGCAGGAGTAAGCGGTCGCCGGATTCCGCGCCCGAGTATGCGACGATACCGGTGTTTCTTTTTATTTCGTTTTTTGTGAAACTTGGGGTAGCATTTCCGGGAGCGAAAGCAGAGGATTTATGGCGCTATCTCGATTCTCCGGAGTTTCTGTGTGTCTTGCGCTCGCGGTCATCCCTGCAGCAGTAGGAATGGGACTTGCCGTTCGGGCGGATACTCCGCCGACAGAAGCGGAGTACCGTACCAATCCGGCAAAGATGATCGAGGCCTTTCGGCACGTCGAGGCTGCCTCAGTTTCAGATGCGGAGGAGCGCCTGCTGCACCAGAAGCATTACATGTCGCACCGCATGCAGGCCATTTTCCCGACGAAATTTGCAGGAACCGCAATTACCGTGCTGTTGAAGAAAGAGGAGAACAACGATCCCCAGGCCCTTTCGGGAATGCTTGCCGCGATCGACAGCGGCGGACCGGGTTCGGTGTATGTGATGAAGGTTGAAGACGGACAAGACATTGCCGGAATGGGAGGGCTGATGGGCACGGCGATGCTTTCAAGGCGATTTGCCGGCGCGGTGATCGATGGCGGCGTTCGAGATCTTCCGCGGCTCAAGCGGATCGGATTCCCAGTATATGCAACGGGCGTTATTCCTTCGACATCCGTTGGACACTATCGCTTCGGCGGCATGAATGTGCCGCTCGAAGTGGACGGAACTCACGTTGAGGCCAATGACATCATCGTCGCGGACCAGGACGGCGTGGTCGTGGTGCCGCGCGCCGATGCGCCGAGAATCCTGATCCTTGCCCAGCAGCTCGACAACACCGAACACAGCATGTATCCGTTCATCGAGAAATTTCATTCGATCGAGGATGCTGTAAGGTACTTCGGCCGTCTCTAGGTGCATCCGAAAGAAGTTTTCTGAGAAAGGAATCATCCTCATGAAGAACTTATCGCGCAGAAATCTATTGAAAACTGCCGCTGCCGCCACAGTAGCTGCTTCGGGGACCGCGTTGCTGGCGCCCCAGGCAAAAGCGCAGGGACAGGCCCAGTGGGAGAAACGAGCAATCCATAAAACCCCGGCCGCTCCTCCGCCGGGACAATCTGCCACCGCCCCCAGCACCAACGCAACGCCAGCGGCACCCCCGCTCTTCAATAGCATCATCGCCTTCGGCAACCTGGTGTATCTGGCGGGAATCGGCGCTCATTTTCAGGGGACGATCGAAGAACATACCAAGCACGTTCTGGACGAGCTTGAGCGCAACCTGATTCTCGCAGGATCGTCGATGGAGAAAGTGCTCAAGGTGAATGTCTACCTGGGTGACCTGGCAAACTACGCAAAGATGAATTCCGTTTATGCAGGCCGCTGGGGAAGCGTCCCCCCGGTGCGCACAACGGTTGCGGTGGCCGGGCTGCCGGGTGACTCGCTGGTAGAAATCGATTGCATCGCTTCTATCTAGATTTCGCCGCCCCTGGCGCATGCTGACAACCAGCCGTCCAGTATTACGTTTCTCAAGGTGCAAGAATTATGTCGTTTCTTGGTAAGGCTCTGTGGTCCAGGCGCGAAGTTCTGAAGCAATGCGGCATTCTTTCAGCGTCGGCGGCGATGGCGCCATTGTCCGCTTCGGCCATGGCGCTCCCGGCAGACGGCAAGAAGCTCTTAGTCGATAGCGGCACGGCTTCCGGCAATCTGTATACGCGCATTGGTGTGCGGCCTGTTTTGAATGCGCGGGGGACTTACACGATCATCTCCGGTTCAGAATCGCTGCCGGAGGTCAAGCAGGCGATGTTCGAGGCATCCAACTACTTTGTGAATCTGGATGAGCTGATGCCTGCAGTCGGCGCGGAGATCGCAATGCACATGGGCGCTCCGATGGCCATCGTGACGAACGGATGCGAAGCGGCGATCGCGCAGGCCACGGTAGCCTGCATCTGCGGCACTGATCCTGAACTCTCGCAATCGATGCCGTATGTCAAGCAGCGCAACCAGGTCATCATTCCCAAATACGCCCGCAATCCGTATGACTTCGGCGTTCGTATGTGCGGTCCGGAGATCGTCGAGGTAGAAAGCGACGAAGAACTGCGTGCGGCGATCAATGGCAAAACCGCGATGATCTATGTGCTTTCCGGTCCACGAGCGTTCAAGGAGCCATTGTCCATACGAACGATCTGCGCGATCGGGCAGGAAAAGGGAGTCCCAGTTTTTGTCGATGCGGCGGCAGAGGAGCCGGTCGTTCCTAACATCCATCTCGCCGCGGGCGCGACCTTCGTTGGCTATTCGGGCGGTAAGTGTATGCGGGGGCCGCAGACCGCGGGGGTCCTTCTTGGGCCCAAGGACCTATGCGCCGCCGCTTACTGGAATGCCGCTCCGCACCATAATTGGGGCCGTGCGCTGAAGGTCGGCAAAGAGGAAGCCATGGGCATGCTCGCTGCTGTACGCCAATGGTACAAGCGCGATCATGAGGCAGAGCAAAGGCAATGGCTGGCATGGGACAACTTCATCGCGAACGCTCTGCATGGCATCCCCAGCCTCACCACGCACATTCAAATGCCGGGCAGTGACTTATCCAATCGCGCTCCCGTGCTTACTATCCGCTGGGACGGCGCAGTGGTCGGCATCACGGGGACAGAGCTTGTCGAAGAGCTCGACAAGGGGACGCCACGTATTATGGTCGGCGGCGGTGAAGGCCGCCGGCCCGATGCGATGAGTTCGTCGATCGAAATCATGCCCTACATGATGCAGCCCGGCGACCACAAGATCGTCGCAAATGTCATTGGCAAACATCTGCGGCATCCTGGCCATTTTGAAAGCCCTCCCGTCTACACAGGGCCGATGGCTAACCTTGCCGGAACCTGGGCTGTTGCCATCGACTACGTGCGTGGTGTTGGACACCAGCAGTTCGTCCTGCAGCAGGACGGCGACATCTTGACCGGAGAACAGAAGGGCGAAATTTTCCAGGCGGCGTTTCATGGGAAGGCGGAGGGCGATCACGTGACACTAAGAAGCATGATGCGCCCCGGCGGTTACTACCTTCCCTATACATTTACCGGCAAGGTTTCCGGCAACACATTTGCGGGCGACGTTGCGATGGGCGAATACGGCAGTGGAACCTTCGTTGCAGTACGGACAGCATAGCCTCATATTGTGAAAAGCCAAGCGTCTAGCCAACTGGCCAAGGACGGATTCCATAAGCAGGCTGGAGCAGAGCTTCTCTAAAGAAACCGTACAGCTAGGGCTGCGAGGACCGGTTCGTGCTGTGAGGGACCAAACCCTGAAAGCATCTCGGCTGGATTGCGGGGCGCCTGCTGATGCGGCTGCCAGGCTGCGATGTTATGGATGCTCAGGGGAAAAACTATCCGGTCCTTCCGACCTGACGCTTCTGGAAGGCTGGCCGCCGCTACATATTCCATCGTAGTTTGCCTTGCGGTGAGCGACGAGCGGTCCACTTGGAAAGTGAAGATTGCTTGCTCTCCAGCGTCTGTAATTCCGGCAACGGCGAGTTCACTTCCAGAGGTGCAGAAAGAAGCATGCACGAGAGAAGCGGCATCCACAACCAGTAGCTGCGCGATCGTACCCAAGCGCCCAGAACGTAGGTCGATCGCGATCATTGTCACTGTAGGACGCAGGTAGCCGACAACCGCTAGCAGCCGTTGCGACGGATGGATGGCCAGGTGGCACGGGCCGGTGCCCGGTTCAAGGCCGACGCGGCTTTCGATGCTCGGAACACCATTTGCAAACCGAAGTTGATCGATACGATCACTGCCGAAGTCGCACGCATTAGCAGCGTCGCTAGATCGAGCGAAGCGTGAATACAGCGGTCTGGCCGATGACTGTAGCGGATGTGGACCGCAGCCCACGAGTTTGATTGCGCGTTTGTGCGGCAGAATACTTCCATCCGAAGCGAGGTGTAGCGCGTTATAAGCGCCACCTCCAGTAGCTGCGACCAGCAGCAGCTTTCCGTTGGGAGATATCGCGAGATGCCTGGGACGCGTCGCCGACAGGGTCAGGGCCTCGCGGCTGAGCTGCATAAACCCGCCGCCATGTTCATCGACAGCAAACGACGAAACGCTCGCCCTGGGAAGGCCCAGATATTCCTCCGTATCGTGCGCCACATACACCACGTTGCGCCGCGGGTGAATCGCAATAGCTCCGATCGCATCAGGACAAGACATACTGGCAAGCATGCGCGAACTGCTGCCCCGAACCGCATACGCACGGATCTGCCAGGGGGAAGCATCGGTTGGGGAAGAGCGCGAAACGGTGCAAGCCAAGTACAACCGAGCGACTTCGCTGGCGTCCATCAACTGCGCACGCAGCGACGACGGGAGGAGTGTCGAGGCCGAGACGAGTCCCGAAGTTGAAAGAAACGTCCGGCGGCTCCATGTCGTTGTCGAAGTCATACGGCCTCTTCGGTTGGCTGATGCGCTGGCTGACGATGAACCCGCTAAAGCCGGATGCTCATCGAGCTATGGAAAATATTATTCGGGTCGTAGCGTCGCTTTACCTGCTGGAGAAACGGATACAATCCAGCCGTACCGTAATACAGTTGAGGCCAATACTTGTATCGAAGCATGTCAACGTCTGCGTAATTCATGTAACACCCTTCATAGCGGTTGCCGAAGGGTGTGCCCTGATATCCCGCTGGCACATGAGGTCCTGTGTACATTTCCGTATAAAAGTCATCCATGAATTTGAGGCGGCCTGCGTCTTCGGCCTCATCCTGCCAGTAGCATTGCCACTGCAGCTTCATGATGGAAGAACGCTGGGCGATGGCAGTGTCCCGCACGCGCTCGGCCGCATTGGCGGCGCCGCCGAAGCCATCGACCTCAAGGACAAAACCGTGCGCGTCGATATCCGGTGAAGCCAGATATTTGTACAAGGTGTCGCATTCTTCTTTCGTAAAGGGCGCTTTCATATAGGTCGACTTATACTTCGCCCGTGTCGCCCCGCCCGAGTCACTGCTGGCCAGCATAGCCTCAAGCCAGGAACGCCGCTTGACCCGCTGAGAACCTGAACCACTTGAGTGAATCGTTGGATCGAGTTCAGAGAAGCAATCCAGGAATTCTTCCGCTATCGCGAGGTCTCGGGCATTACCCTCTGCATTGCAATACTGCAGAGCAATATTGATGGCGTTGGCCGGACGCCGCGCACCTATCGTGAGGACGACAGAAAGGCCCCAGGTGTCGGGATTGCGGCCTCGCGTATTAAAGTAGTTGCCATAGATTGAAAGCAGCTTATAGAGCCGCTCCGGCGTCATCGTGGCCCAGGGAAAACTCAGGCTGGCTTCTCCGACCTCACGTGGCGACAAAGGCAGCTTGTCGAAATAAAAGTTGGTGATGACGCCGAAGTTTCCACCACCGGCTCCGCGGCACGCCCGAAAGAGATCGGAGTGGTTCGTTCGATCAACCCTTTGCGCCGCTACCTTCCCGTGCACATCGACCGTCAGCACATCGAAGGCCGTGACCCAATCGGCGGAAAGGCCGTGCTGGCGAGCAAGCAGCCCGTAGCCGCCGCCCGAAATATGCCCACCGGCGCCGACCATGTAGCAAGTCCCGGCGGGAAGTGTCACGTCATAGCGTTTGTACAAGACCTGATAGACCTCGCCCAGCTTTGCTCCGGAAGCAATGCGGAAGGGACCTTTGGTCGAAGCAGCGTCGACTTTGTTGTGCATGGAAACATCGATGATGGCGCCATGCGGGTTGTTGGCGACAAAGTCTTCGTAGCAATGACCTCCGCTGCGCACGGTCGGTCGTATGCCGGAAGCGACAACGCGCTGGAGAGCATCCGCAATCTCGGTGGCATCATTGCAGAGAATAATGCGGTTAGCGGCTTCGGCATCATTCGCAGGAAAACGAATATTGTTGCCACGCTTGAGGGTATCGAAGCGGGGGTCATTTCGATCGACGATGACCGGGTTTGTCGACACTGAATCTCCAGATGCTTCTATCGTTCCAAGTTTGGTTGAGGTCGTTTCGGGATTGACATCGTGGATCTACTCCAGGCTCTGGAGCGTCAGAACTTCAAAAGGCTGCAGCTCAAAAATATGAGGCTTATGAGCCGTCAGCACCACAGTTGGCCGATTTGCGTCGGCCAGCCATGGACTATGCATCCGGTACGGTTGCTTCGCGTCGGGAGGAAGTTCAAAGGCGTTCTGAATATCGATGGAGATTCTCTGAACGTGAGTCGCAGGATTACGCATCACCAGAATTCCGGCGTTTGCGGTCCACGATGCCCAACCGTAAACCTCTCCCTTGCCGGGATCGCCGCCCAGCCAGTGTGTGTCTCGAAGAATGAAAGCGTTCTTGCGAGCCCACTTGGCGCTTTCGGCAAGCACATCCCAATCGGACGCTGATAAGAGCGACGGTGTGATGTACATCTCCTGCAACTGTGTTCCGCTTCCGAAGTATGAATGCACTTCTGAAGCGAAGTCGTGTCCAGGATCATCGGAAAGATGCTCTGCTTTCTGTGCATAGATCAACCCATGCAGCATCAGAGAGTTCAACGGAAAGAGCGGACCAGCCTGTACGACGTTCCGATAGGTTTGGGCATCGCGATAGGTAATCCATCTCTGGCGCCAGGTGCCCTCGCCGGTGAAATCGTGATCTTCACCGGAGCGCCAAATGGAATCGGCGTATCGCAGCCAGAATGGTGATGGTTTTGTGCCTGTCGTCAGGTTGATGTATATATCCGGATCTTGTGCGCGTATGCGCTCGATGAGGTGAATCGCCGCGGAGAAATCACTGTCGAATAAGCTGCCCGGAAAGACCTGGCCGGCGTTGCCGGTGCCATCGAACTTGAACTGGTTGACTCCATATTGCCGGATCAATTTCAGGCAGGTCGCTTCGAAGGTTCCGTAGTAATGCGGACCCGAGAGCGCATATCCGCCGTCAACGATCTCGTAGCCGTGACCCTTGCCATAGGCCAGCCGCTCGTCCTTTTCCTTCTGATACCCACCCCAGGGTGACATCCAGACGCCAATGCCAAATCCATATTTACTCGCAGTCTTTTGCAAGGGAGTGAACCCATTTGGAAAGCCGCTATTCATTTCCCACACGGAATGAGTGTTGTCCCATCCATCGTCGAGCAAGAAGGAGTCCATGTGCACGCCGCGCCGGCGCACCAGTTCTTCTCCGAAAGCATTCATGCGATTCAAGACGCCTTGGGCATCGTAGCGATTGCCATAGCCCAGGTCATACCAGGTGTTGTAATGCAGGAAAGTCCGGTAAGGATGCGCGCGTTCCTGCTCAATATATGCCAGGAAATCACGCCTCATCTGTCCCGGCCGCGCGACTCCGATGACCGAAGAATAGGTGATGGAGTGCCCCGCTGGCAGCGGCAAGGTTCTTTTGAGCCCGGAGACCACGTCTCCGTTGATGGTTGAGCTGTAGGATAGCGGGTGCTCAAAGCCGAAGTAGAAGTTTCCGGAAACGAGCGGGAAACCCGCTACAGTGCCCGCCGCCCGGGCTGCCGGATCGTGGAAGTTGAAGAGCTGCACGTCTGCCAAACCAAGAGGTTCGCCTGCTGATGTGATTGTGACCTCTTGCCGCAAATAGGGCGAGTGCTCGCGCAAAATCATGCACCAGTAAACGGTCGCCGCAAGCCGGGTGTCTGTGAGATCAGTGCAGATGCGCCGCCCAAGTTTTCTCGCTGCGGCTCGCGTCGTACTGTTGTCCGGCAGTACTTCCGTCACCGCAAGATCATGCCGAATCTGCATGGCGGACGAGCGTATCACGTGTCCGTCCTGCAGATATAAGACAAACGCTTCCTGCGGCCGGAGCACCGCATGACTGGACTTGTCTTCAACCGAGTCGATCCGCAAATGGCCGCTGCGTACCGCCAGGGTGGCAGCGATTACTTCGTCTCCAAACGATTCTGTCCGATTCGCCGCAAGCGGCGGATTCTGGTCTGGACGTTGCCCGGCTGCAGGAAGGGCAGCACCGCACAGGCTCATCGCCGCCAGGCATAGCGAGTAGTACATTTGTGTGAACCTGACCACTCCGACACCCGCTTTCGAATGCGAAAGGAAACGATGTAAAACAATGCATACGTTATAGCACGGCTTTAGGAGAAGTGCCGCTTCGCGCGAATCAATCTGCCCACACGCATTGCCACGGAAACATGGTTCCTCTAAGCGGCTAGGAAGGTCTCGTAAATCTCGAACTCAGCCTCTGAATGAAAGGGGCGCGGCTTCGGGTGTGCAACAACGTCTGCGCCCTCGAGGCGGCATTACTCGCTGAGGAGCGCTCGAAGGATTCAATCAGAGCATCACTGGCAACTCACGAAGCAGCGGCGATTTGTCGCTGCTTCGGGCGCGCGAAGTACTCTTCGATCTCTTCCAGAGTGCACCCTTTTGTTTCCGGAAGAAAGAAGGTCGCCGTGATGAAATACACCGTCGTGCAGGCCGCCCAGAAAAGGAAGATCGCGTAGAACCCGTAGTTGCCCACAATCGGAAGAAAGACTGCGGCAATCGCGGTAGAAACTCCTTGGTTGATCAACAACGCGATGCCCATCCCGGTGGAGCGAATGCGGGTTGGCATCAGCTCTGAAAGCATAAGCCAGACCACGACTCCAGGGCCTAAAGAAAAGAACGAGACAAACAAGCCCAGGCCGAATGTAATCAACCAGCCGGTAGTCTCCGAAGCGACTGGGCCGTAAAAGGCACGCTGAATGATGAGCGGCGACCCAACTTCTTTTCCTTCAGGAACAATCGTCAATACGTTCTCGGATTCCGTGTCAAGCGCGGTGGCGACTTTGGACCATGTCCATAGGAATAGAGAATCGTCACGACGTGACTGCGCCCGGAATGCACTGCTCCGAAGCGGCCGCGATCGAGGACGAAGTGAAGCGTATCACCGTTGACCGCTGCCTGTACGGGTCCTTTGACATCAAGCCGCTGCGACTCGAACGTATGAAAGAGAACCGCGCACAGTACGAGCGAGACCACCAGGCCGCCTGTGCCGATCCGGAGCAGAAAGCGGCGCCCCTTTCTGTCGACCAGAAGAACGGCAACCACCGTCATCAGGCATTGGAGGAGTTTGACGCCGAGGTCGCCCTGGGTTGCGTGCGCCGGGCTCATGCCGGATTGCCTCAGGATCACTACCAGAAATCCCAGAATGGAGTTGATCCCCGTTGCCTGGGTACAAGCCAGAACGATGCAGGCCAGCACAAACGGAACAACATATTTTCGTCGCAACAGGGAGTCTTCGATATGGGCTGCGGTCCTGGCGTTGCTCTCGCTGGCGATCGTCTGCATCTCGACGAGTTGCAATTCAGCTTCATCCGCAGGTAGCAGCCGATGGAGAGCCAACCGCGCATCGGCGATGCGTCCTTTGCGATAGAGCCACCGCGGCGACTCCACGAGCAGTAATGTTCCCGCAAAGAAAATGAGGCCGGGATAGATGGTGACGAGAAACATGCCGCGCCACGCATGGTTCTCCGCAGCCAGAATGAGCGCCTGGTTGCCTGCCGCGGCGAGGATGGACGCTTCGGCCGCGCGCGTGTAGAGCAGTCCTGCGGCGGAGGCGACCACAATGCCGAAGGTGAGCAGAAGCTGAAAGATCGCCGTGCCGCGTCCCCTGGTCTGCGCCCCGAGGCACTCCGCCAGATACAGCGGGATCACGACCGCGATCACGCCGCCGCTCATCCCCTGCAGCAGGCGTCCAAGCAGCAATAGAGTGAATCCCTGCGACCAGACGATCAGCACAACGCTGGCCAGAAACATCGCCCCGCTCATGATGATGATCCACTTGCGCCCAAGCCAGTCGGCCAGCAGTCCTGCGATCAGAGAGGACACCATGCCGCCGCCGAGCACTGCGGCAACGATCGCCGAAGTCTGCGCCAGCGTAAGGTTGACCGTCTTGCTCAAGTACAGCAAGGCAGCGGCTATGACTCCAAGATCGACCCCATAGAGAAGTCCGCCGAAGCCCGCAATCACAATCAAAAACACACCATAGGTCGCAGGGTTTAGTTTGGGCATCTTCATGAGGGTCCTTCACAAGAGTCGATTAGGTTCCGTGCCAATTGAACGACCCGGGAGGGAGCCCCCAGTCGGTCCGTATTCGGAAAATAAAAAGTAACGGCACATTACAAAGCGAAACCTCTGTTTTTTGTCAAGGAAAATGCTGCTTTGGCAGCAATCGCCAGATGTGCCGAGGGGTCCGTCTCTCAAACCGTCGTGCTAGCATGTTTCGAAATAGTCGTTTTTGTTTCGCTTGCGCTTGGAATGCTCACGTCGAGACGGAGGCTAACATGAGTAAGACTCGAGGAACGGCGAGGGCCACCCTGCTGCGATGGCTCATCGCGGCCTGCCTGCTGTGCTGCTTCCTGCCTGCCCACGCATCCGTCCGCACGGTGACGGTGGATTACCGGACGTTTCCGGGGCTCGCGGCTATGGACGGGAACTGGGCGGCGCTCCTTGCTGCATCTGACGGCAAAGTCTATGTCGGGCTGGCGTGCCACGGCTGCGATGGTCATCTTGTCTACTTCGATTCGAAAGCCAATCGGATGGTCGACGTGGGCGACCTGAACAAGCTGACGGGGCAGAACGGGCTCGCGATCGGGCCGCAGTCGAAGATCCACGCGAAATTCGGTGAAGGCAAAGACGGACGCATCTACTTTGCGACCCATGGGGGCTTCTGGTTCGACTACGGGCGATACGCTACACCGGAAGGCTATCCAGGATCGCACTACATGGCATACGATCCGCGTTCCGGCACTGTGCAGGATTTCGGAATCGGACCTCGCTTCGAGGGGATGAATACCGGTGCGTACGACCCAAAGTACAACCGCATCTATGGCCTGACTCATCCCCGCGGACATTTCGTCTACTACGACGTTGCAACAGGCGCAAAAATCGACAAGGGACGGGTCAACAACTGGGACTCAATCTGCCGCACGCTTGGCATTGACGACGATGGAAATGTCTATGGCAGTTTTGGCGCCGGTCACATCTACAAATATTCGCCGGTGACGGACAGCATCACGGAGTTGCGGGAACGGGTGCCGATCCGCCAGAAAGGGATTTCTCTGGGCCGCGATTACGAAAAGTCTGAAACGGCGTGGCGCGTCGTGGTTTGGGACCATCAGAACAAGGTGTTCTACGGTCTGGATGAAAGTGAAACCGCGCTCTTTTCGTTCGATCCTTCAGCGCCGGGCGATCAGGCGATCAAGCGCCTTGGACAAATGGCCATTCCAGAGCTGGCAGATAAGCGCTATGTGCCGTACGCCACACTAAGCTTAACCATCGGCCACGATCGAAAACTTTATTACGCCGCGGCCGAGAAGGAATTCGACTATGGAGGCAGCGGAGAAGCTGGAACGGCTTCTCATCTAATGACCTACGACCTGCGCACCGGAAAGATAGAAGACCTGGGTGAAATGCACCTTCCCGATGGCCGGCCTGTGCTGGGCACAAACTCTGCCAGCACCGGCCCAGATGGAACAATCTACTTCGTCGGCGCCATCGGCGTGAAAAATATCGCGGGCGAAGAGGGTCAAAGCGCTGGGATGGTCGGGAACACACCGTATCGGCTGGCCTTATTTATCTATCACCCGAAGGCGGAAAACCAATGAACAGAATTTCTGCCGTCTTCCTGGCTTCGCTGCTCGTCCTTTTTGCCCCGGCCGCGCGAGGGCAGCGTGACCCTGGCTACGACTATGTCGTCGTCCCGCAAACGAAAATCGACGCGCGTGACCTTGGTTACAGTCCCCTGGACCTCATTCCCGACGGAGAATCCGGCATCACCTCGCTCTCCATGGCGCCGGATGGCGACGTGTTTGGGGCCACCAGTGGAACACGGTCGCACCTCTTTGTCATAAACCCGCAGCATGGCTATGTCCTTCCCATCGGCGTGATCCCCGACGCGAAAGCGGTAACCCAAGCGGTTGTCATTTCGTCGGCGGGAAGGGTCTTTCTCGGCGTCTCACCTAGCGGACATCTTCTGGAGTATGTTCCTCACGACCTCGATAACCTGCAAATTAACATCGGCACACCGCTTCCAGTTATGGATCATGGTGTAGCGATTCCGGGAGAAAGTATTGCCTGCCTTGCGATCGACCGGCAGCGCAACATGATCTATGGGTTGACAGCGCCGAATGCTCACCTGTTCAGGTTCTCCATAGCGGACAACAAGTTCACGGACCTTGGCATCGTTGCGAAAAATCCTCCCTGGGGTGAGAAATTCGAGCACACAAAAATGATGTCGCGCATGCTGGCCGTGGACACGGCCGGTAACGTGTTCGCTTCCGGCGAAAATGGCGCGCTCTACAGGTTCGCGGCCGCGACCGGGTCGCTTGAAAAGCTGCCCATCCATGCGCCCGCTGTCCCAGGCCGGGAGCCATATACCAGAGTCGATGCGTTCTTCGTGGACGATGCAGGCATGATCTACGGCGGAACATCGGATGGCTATCTGTTTCGCCTTGATCCCGAGAAATTGACTATCGTCAATCTTGGAAAACCGCTGAATCAATACCACATTGCTGGTTTGGCTAGCGGCCCCGACGGCAAATTGTACGGCGTGGGCGGCGACACATCGGAGATGGCGCGGATGTTTTCCTTCGATCCAGCCACGGGGTCCTATGAGCTCCTTGGGTTTATCGACGTCAATCGCCGGCCGTATTACACGTGGCAGGCCTATGTGATTGGCGCGATTGTTTCCGGCAAGCAAGGACCAATCTATATCGGCGAAGATGAACGGATTTCAAAACTCTATTTTTTTTACCCTTGAGGGATGCGAGCTCCTACTGGTTATAGTTCGGCCCTACTTCCATACATTGCGGCGGTGTACCAAAAATGCGAAATACAGAACCAAGACGATTTCGGGTCGACCTGTTGAAGTTCGAGGTCTATGACAGCAAAGAAGCGGCCGGCCGGGCCGCAGCTTTGGGAGCGGCGGAAACAATCCGATCTGCCGTGAAAGCAGAGGGCGAGTTGGGTGTCATCTTCGCTACGGGTGCTTCGCAACTGGCGATGCTGCACGCGCTGACCTCCCTCGACGGCGTGCCCTGGAATCGCGTAATCGGCTTCCACATGGACGAGTATGAAAATCTGCCCGCCGATGACTTTGCGTCCTTCAGGCGGTATCTTCGCCAGGAGCTGACGCACAAAGTCCCGATCAAGGGTTTTCACGAAATCGATGGCAGTTCATCCGACATCGAACGCACCTGCCGCGACTACGAGGAAAAATTGAAGGCGTCTGATCCGCAGCTTTGTCTGATGGGTATCGGGGAGAACGGGCACCTCGCCTTCAACGATCCATTCCTCTGCGATTTCAACGACCCGCTCGATGTGCGTCTGGTCCTGCTGGATAAAGCCTGCCGCACGCAACAGGTAGCCGAAGGATGGTTTCCGGCGATTAACGATGTTCCTGCACGGGCGATCACCCTGACCATTCCTCCACTGCTTCGCGTGCCAAAGCTCATCGTGTCAGTGCCGGGAATGCGCAAGGCGGAGATCGTGCAACGAGTCATCGAGCAGCCTGTCTCCATAGCATGCCCGGCGACCGTGTTGAAGACGCACCCGGACGCCACTGTGTATCTCGATCGTGACTCTTCATCCGCGATCTCCGATTTACTGCTTAAAAACAGCCGGGTTCAGGGACGCTAAAAGGAAGCCAACGATGAGGCTGAATCGCAGGAGTTTTATAGGAGGCATGGTGGCTGCGGCCGCCGTTCCAAGCGTGTCGGCCGGCCAAACTGGTTCGTCTCCGTTCCCGTCAGTGTCGCAGGGAAGGTGGATGAATAAAGGCCTAGTAGATGCTGGCGGTCTCCACGAGCCATATATCTTCCTGGTGCGCCGCGGCGGACAGCGCCTGGACGCCAAGCAGGTCTGCGAATACCAGCAAAGCGACGAGCTGATCCGCAACCTGCATCGCCACGGAGTCGAGGTGTTCCACACGCATCTCTATAAAGGCTTCGGTATGGAAGCGGAGCGGGACGAGATGGAGAAAACTCGCAAGACTGTCGAGTTTGCCCACGGCCTCGGCATGAAGGCCGATACATACATCCAGTGGAACTCGATGATGTATGAAACCTTCTTCGTCGAAGAGCCAGCCGCGGTCAACTGGATACAGCGTGACGTAGCCGGCCTTCCAATTCTGTTGCCCTACGGCTACGAGCAGTCGTATCGCTATCGCCCGTGCTTCAGCAACCAGGATTACCTCAATTATCTAAAGAAAGTAGTAAGGTACGCGGTGGTCGATGTGAAAACGGATTTCATTCACTTCGATAACTTCGATCTGAACGCAGAGCCCGATTCGTGCCACTGCCCAGCCTGTGTCTCAGGCTTCAGAAACCGGCTCAAAGCCAAATACACACCCGTGCAACTGAAAGAAAGATTCGGTTTTTCGCGCATTGATTTCATCAATCCTCCGCAGTGGAACGATCAGAATCCACCGAGCAAGATGCAGATTGTTTCCGATCCCGCGTTTCAGGAGTGGATCGACTTCCGCTGCCAGCTCATGTCCGATGCTCTCCAGCAGATGTACGACCTGGTGCATTCGCTGAATACGGGGGTCGCTCTGGAAATCAATTCGGGCGGCATCACAGGGCAAAATCATCCCTGGATCGGTGGTACGGATCACGCCCGGCTTTTAAAGTTCACGCGCTCCTTCTGGAGCGAAGAAGGGAATGACCCTGCTCTTCACAAGGACGGCCGGCTTATCACCCGGGTGCGCAGCTACAAGCTTGCCCGTGCATATTCGAACGTCCTGCTTACCTATGTAGAAAATAACCCCCTGGCTCTTGGTGAAAGCCTGACCTTCAATCAAACCATTGGCTTTCTCGGCTCCGGTCCGCTGTCGGATATCACGACGAATTACCTGGAGTTTTATCTTCGAAATAGGGACAGCTTTGAGAGCGCAGAAAGCGCAGCCAATGTTGCGGTTTTTCGGCCCTACGCTTCGTTGACCTACAACAACGCTGACGTCCAGTTATGCACCGTCCTGGCCGAGCAGACGCTGATTCAGAAATCGATCCCGTTCGACCTTATTTTTGACGAGGATCTCCACGACCTCCATCACTACAAACTCGTCATTCTGCCGAATTCTGAATGTCTCTCCGATGAACAGCTTGCCTTGTTGAAAGCATTTGTCTCGACTGGCGGATCGCTTGTGCTGATCGGCGAGACGGGAACGTATGACGAATGGAGACGTATGCGCGTGGCTCCCGGGTTTCAAGACTTGCTGGGCGATCCGCGGGCGCTAGCCAAACCGGCGGAAGGTGCGGAGAAGAACCTCGAAGCGCCAGCTCGCTCGCTGAAAAAGCAGGTTGGCCGCGGCAGAATCGCCTATCTTTCGTCGCTCGATTTTGATGGCCCTCTGCCGCAGCCACGGCCAGACTTCTCTATCCTGAACGAATTTTGGAAGTTACCCAGGAATTGGGAAGAGCTGACTTCATTGGTGGCATGGACCGCGAACGAAAGCATCCCGCTGCACCTCAACGCTCCTGCTGGAGTTGTAGCCGATATCACCGAGCAAAGGCCGCAGCGCCGGACCTTCGTCCACGTTCTCAATTACAACGCAGCCGAGGTCCCCATCCAGCACGACATTCAGGTCCGGGTCCAGCTCCCTGAGGGTGCGCACCCTATAAAAGCGACCGTCCGCGCACCGGAACGCCACAGTGAAACGACCATCCCTGTCACCTCCGCCGTTTCCGGCATCGCCGTCACCCTTCCCGAGCTGCGCTACTACGCGTTACTCACCATCGACTGGTAAGCGAACGAAGTCCCCGCGAACGTAACCCTTCATTGCCTCGAACCATCCGCCGGCAGGGAACCTCAATACCTCAGTCACAAGGAGAACTTTCTTTATCAGGAAACGAACTCCTGATAGGTGCGACGCCCTAAGGCAAGAGGCGCAGCGCATTTTCGCGATAAACCTTCAGCAGCACATCATCCGGCAAATAAAGCCCATAGATATTCCATCTACCCTGGCGGGACGCATGAGAAGGATATTCAAAATATTCATCATCAGTTTCGAGAAACCGGTAATAAAGCCGGTACATCGTCTCTTCGGGCAAAAGATCGGAACCGAACACGATCCTGTCGGCAAACTTCAGGAAGAAGCGCCGCGCTGAATATGGCTGCCGGCCGAGCTCGGAAGCACGCGCGCTGATGTCGATCGAGACATTCGGACATGTTTCGAGAAGCTGCGCCGCGCGCTGCAAATTCTCGCCGCTTTCGGCAACGTGAGCGGCCACGAACTTCGTCTTCGGGTGGCGCGCAATCACGCGGTCTCTTTGGTCCAGAAGTTCAGACTTGGAATACGTAGAATTCTGGAACGCCCAGTCCGGATGGGCGGCCAACTCCTCGAAACGCTCGTTGGATGCATCGATAGGAAGAAAAAATGCGTCGGGGTCCGCTGTATGAAACATCACGGTAATTCCCAGCTCGGCCGCTTTCTCGAAAATCGGCGCCAGCCGCTCATCGTCGATGCGAAGCAACTGCCCGCACCCATCGCGGACCTGCAGGCCGAGGTCCTTCCAGAACTTGATGCCCACCGCGCCCCGCTCCACCAGACGCTCGAGTCGCTCACAACTCACCTCGGCGAAGTCGCCCTTCTCGACACCGTTCCAGTCCATCCAGCCGATCGTAGCGAAGCGGTCTGCACTCGCTGCATGGAATCGAGCCATGACCTCGAAGGCCTCCAGGCCGACCTTCATCGTGATATTCACCACCTTCTCAAGGCCGCATGCATCCATCACGCGAAGAACTTCGCGAGGGTCGAGCGAATCTAAATGGTTGTGATAATCGATAACAGGGAACCGAGGCTTCTCAATCGTATGGCATGGGCCAGTCAGCATTGCCCTGGGGTGGAAATCGCTGATGGGCAGTTCGACGCGGGCGCTCGCCGTCACCATGTCGACGAACTTGTCCACGGGCTGGGGATCGGACACTGTAGAGTTCCTTTCGCGCTGGTTTTCGCGGCTCGGCGGCTTGCTGACCGCAGCCTGCCGCACTTTATCGGAGCTTGAGAGCCATGTCAATCGCAGCGAAAGAAAAAGTAAGCAGCAAAAGAAGCACATGTTTCGCCCCGCAAGGCCATAAGCTCAGCCCTCTTGAACGCAATCTTCGTGTGAGAGACAATTTCTCTTGGTAAGTATCTAATGAGCTGCAGTTGGCACAGTACGAGTAAGAAAATCGATCCGCAGCGGCTATATGATCGGCCGATTAACTTAGATCAGGAGGCTTTTCATTTGCTCTCAATCGAAAGATATGGTAGACAATCGTAATAGAAAGCAAGAGGATGTGAAAATGGGCGCGTTTGACGTGGCGATCGCCGGCGAGTTGAACCTCGATCTCATCCTATACGGGCTGCCACATGACCTTCCCTCCGAGAGAGAGCTGCTCGCATCCTCCTTCGCAATGACTCTGGGCAGTTCCTCGGCGATCGTTGCGCACAATCTCGCGTCTCTGGGCCTTCGTGTCACCTTTAGCGGAAAGATTGGCGCCGATAACTTCGGCCAGGTTGCGCTGCAATACCTTCGTACCGCGGGCGTAGACGTTCGCCACGTCGCCGAGGTCGACGACGGAACTGCAACGGGCGTCACCGTCCTGCTGCCGCACAACACTGGCCGTCGCATTCTCACCTATCCCGGAACGATCGAGTCGCTCACGGTCAGCGACCTCGACGCTGATTCTCTCGCCTCCGCGCGTCACTTTCACCTGTCGTCTCTGTTTCTGCAAACGGGCCTTCACCGCGGCCTTCCCGAGCTGCTCGTCGGATTAAAGTCACGCGGACTCACGATCTCACTCGATACTAACGACGACCCCTCCGGCCGTTGGGACGGAATCCTCCACGAGGTTTTGCCTCTCGTCGACATCCTTCTGCCGAACCGCGAGGAGCTGTACAAAATCGCTCGGCGCAGCACTGTTGCCGAGGCACTCGATGCACTTTCCCCAACGGTGCCGATGATTGTCGTCAAATGCGGAAGCGACGGTGCGTTGGTGCAGCACAGCGGCCACCGCACATCGATTCCCGCCGTGCCGGCCGAGACCTTCGACAGCATTGGCGCGGGCGACAGCTTCAATGCCGGCTTCCTGGCTGCATGGCTTTCCGGCCAAAGCCCTGAGGAAAGCGCACGTGCCGGCAATGTCACCGGCGCGCTTTCCACCACACAGCCCGGAGGCGTTGAAGCATTTCGCCGCACAGCCGACCGCGATGCGTTCCTGAGCACGCACCATTTTCCGGCGGTGCGCCCCGGCGGCCAGGACAAAACTGACTGAGGCTACCAGCACGCGGCCGCGGGACGGCGAAACGAAAAGGTACAGAGCGGAAGTTTAGGAGAGTAGCTACTGATGAATCCGTTAGAAAAATTGATGCAGCTCCCCAGGGCGAAGCAAGAGCAGTGTGGCCTGCTCTACACCCCACGGGAAATTGCTCGTCAGCCTGGGGTGTGGCCGTCAACGCTGAGCGTCATCGACGAGCGCATCAATGATGTCCGCTCGTTTTTGGAGAAACGCGGGCTTCATGGCGATAAAGGGGGTCGCCCGGCGGTGTCGTTGATCGGCGCCGGTACCTCGGATTATG